>ERZ724526.774-NODE-774-length-17636-cov-13.196178_pt1 | contig 17636 bp, 16 predicted proteins | sample MGYA00376059_ERZ724526 | MGnify/ENA primary metagenome ERZ724526 (study PRJEB28724, sample SAMN07190883) | activated sludge metagenome | isolation source: activated sludge of sewage treatment plant in Hong Hong | place: Hong Kong | collected 2016-03-17 ...
TCGACCTCGTCGAGAACCGCTACGTCGGCATGAAGTCGCGCGGCTGCTACGAGACGCCCGGCGGCACGATCATGCTCAAGGCGCATCGCGCCATCGAATCCGTCTGCCTCGACCGCGAGGTTGCCCACCTCAAGGACGACCTGATGCCGCGTTACGCCAGCCTGGTCTACAACGGCTACTGGTGGAGCCCGGAGCGACAGGCGCTGCAGGTGCTGATCGACCATACGCAAAGCGTCGTCAATGGCTTTGTCCGCGTCAAGCTGTACAAGGGCAATGTCATCGTCGTCGGCCGCGATTCGCTGAGCGATTCGCTGTTCGATCCGACCATCGCCACCTTCGAGGATGATGCCGGCGCCTACGACCAGCGCGATGCCGGCGGCTTCATCAAGCTCAATGCGCTGCGCATGCGCATCGCCGCCAACCTGCGCGCGCGCAAGGGTCAGGGATAGGCGATGGAAAGCGGCACCCTTTTCGGTTTCACCGAGGAACAGCTTGCGGACTTCGGCGCAACCTGGGGTGTCGGCGCTTTCATCCTGTTCATGCTTTTCATCATCGGCGAGATCGCCTGGAAGTCGAAGGCCGGCAAGCTGGGCACTTTCGTGCTCTTCTTCGTGCTCGCCTTCGGCATGGTCGGCTTCATCGCCAAGGCAGTCATTCAGAAACTCTGGGGTATCTAGATGTCGCAATTCGATAACGTTTCCGTGGTCAAGAAGGCCAATGTCTATTTCGACGGCAAGTGCGTCAGCCACACCGTGGTGCTGGCTGACGGCACGAGGAAGACGGTCGGCGTGATCCTGCCGTCGTCGCTGACCTTCACTACCGGCGCGCCGGAAGTCATGGAGGGCGTCGGCGGGTCGTGCCGCGTCAGGCTCAAGGGCGAAAGCGACTGGAAGTCCTGGGGCGACGGCGAGTCGTTCACCGTGCCGGGCGATTCCAGCTTCGAGATTGCCTGCGATGAACCCTACCATTACGTCTGCCACTTCGGATAATCGCCATGCCAAGTTTTGACTTCACTTCCGAAGCCGACATGGTGGCGTTGAAGAACGCCGTCGATGTCGCCTCGCGCCAGATCGACAACCGCTACGATTTCAAGGGTACCAGCGCCAAGGTCGAGCTGAACGAGAAGGACAAGATCATCACCCTGCACGGCGATTCCGATTTCCAGCTCGACCAGATCAAGGACATCCTGTTCCCGGCGATGGAGAAAAAGGAGGCCGAGAGCACCAAGCGCCTCGATCACCAGGCGGTGCAGAAGGTCTCCGGCAACAAGGTCAAGCAGGACCTGAAGATCAAGCTGGGTATCGAGACCGAGATGGCCAAGAAGATTGTCAAGCTGATCAAGGATGGCAAGCTCAAGGTGCAGGCCTCGATTCAGGGCGACGCGGTGCGGGTGCAGGGCGCCAAGCGCGATGACCTGCAGGAATGCATCGCGCTGATCCGCAAGGAGATCGTCGATTTCCCGATCCGCGCGGGCAATTTCCGGGATTGAGCGCATTGCCGCGGTCGACGGCGGAAAACGGGCAAAAATCAGGGCGGCCTCGGCCGCCCTGACTTTTTTTCAGCGGGCGAGGCCCTGAATCCAGACCGAGTAAAGCTGTTCCGACAACTGGCGCATCGCCGGCAGGCGTTCGGGGATTTCCTGCTGCATGAGTTCGGGCGGCTGCACGCTCTGGCGATCGGCCCGTGCCAGGACTTCGTCGCCCCATTGTGCGCACCAGGCGCCGATCATTTCCGGCGTCATCTCGACATGGCACTGCATGGCAAGGTTGGGGCCCAGCGCGAACATCTGGTTGGCGCAATGCGTGCTGGCGAGCAGCCGGGTGGCGCCCGGCGGGATGCTGAAGGTTTCGCCGTGCCAGTGGAAAACCATGCACGGGTTGCCGGCGAAACCGCCGAGCCAGAGCCGGGCGATTGCATTGTCTTCACCACCGGCCATCCCCCAGCCGATTTCCCTGACCGGATTGCGCGTCACCTCGCCGCCGAGCGCCTTGCTCATCAACTGCCCGCCGAGGCAATGGCCAATGACCGGCACATTCCGGGCGACGGCGTCGCGGATCAGGGCACAGACGGACGCGATCCACGGCAGCGGGTCATTGACGCTCATCGGGCCGCCCATGAAACAGAGGCCGGAAAAACCGTCGACCGCAACCGGCACCGTTTCGCCCTCGTCGATGGCGATCAGGCGCCAGGGAATCCCGTGCTGCTCGAGGAATATGGCAAAATAGCCCGGACCTTCAACGGGAGCGTGACGAAAGATGGCAACAGGTAGCATGACTGCGGAAATGCCCGGAAAATCGACGCGTCATTTTACGCTCCTTGCGCTGGCGCTGTGCCTGGTTTCCGGGGGTGCCGCCGCGCAGGATGTCGGTCTTGCCGGCGTTTTGGGAAGCAAGGCGCTGCTGATGATCGACGGCGGCGAGCCGCAGGCGGTCGCGGTCGGTCAGTCGCTCGCCGGCGTCAAGGTGATTTCGGTTCAGGGCGAACAGGCGGTCGTCGAGACCGGCGGCAAGAAGCGCCCGTTGCGCGTTGGGCAGCACGCCATCGGCGCCGCGCCTGCGGATGGTTCGGGCATGGTCGTCATGACGGCCGACAGTCAGGGGCACTTCTATGCCACCGGCAGCGTCAATGGGGCTGCCGTGCGTTTCCTGGTCGATACCGGCGCGACGATGGTCTCGCTGGGGGCGAACGATGCGCGCCGCATCGGCCTCGATTTCAACCGTGGCCAGAAAAGCATGACCCAGACCGCAAACGGCCAGACCATGGTGAGTAAGGTCAAACTCGATACGGTGCGAATCGGCGATGTGACCTTGCACAACGTGGACGCGCTGATCCATCAGACCGAGATGCCCATGGCGCTACTCGGCATGAGTTTCCTGAACCGGATGGAAATGCAGCGTGACGGCAGTACCATGACACTCAGAAAACGATTCTAGGAGAGCAAGATGCCGCACCGCGATCAGGAAATCGCCATGCTGCGCCGCGAAGTCGAGATGCTGATGGGAGAGCGCCAGGCCATCCTGCGCGTGGCGGGGGCTTCGGCAGCGCTGATCGCCTGCCTCGACAGCAAGCAACTTCCGGTGGGCGCCGTCGAGGCCGCCGACATGGTCGCCACGTCGCTTAACAACCTTTCCGAGGAGACCTTGCAGGACGCCTTGGCGGCGGTGCATGCCGAAATCGAGGATGACGCGGAAACGGCATGAATTTTGATCTTGAACGTCTGCGCGCCAGTCTGCTGACCCAGCCGGCGACTGGTCAACCCGTGCGGGAAGCAGGCGTGGACTTCACCGAGTTGACCCCGGCCGCCGTCCTTTTTCCGATTGTCCAGCGCGGTTCCGGCGAGACGGTGCTGCTGACGCAGCGCACCGCCCATCTCCGCGACCATGCCGGGCAGATCAGTTTCCCCGGGGGCCGCGTCGAGGCCGACGATCCGTCGCCGGTCCACACCGCGCTGCGCGAAACCGAGGAGGAGATCGGTCTCGCCCGGGAACACGTCGAGATTCTCGGCTTTCTTCCTGAATACCATACCGGCACCGGGTTCCGGGTGACGCCGGTGGTCGCCCTGTTGACGCCGCCGTTCGAACTGGCCCCCGATCCGTTCGAAGTGGCGGAGGTGTTCGAGGTGCCGCTTGCCTTCCTGCTCGATCCGGCCAATCACAAGCGCCATTCGCTGCACTACCGTGGCGCCTTGCGCCACTTTTTCGCGATGCCCTACGGCGACTATTTCATCTGGGGCGCCACCGCCGGAATGATCCGTTCGCTGAGCGAAAGGCTCGATCTGCAAGCCGCCTGAGCTTGTGGTATGGTGGCGTTCTTGCGCATTGACACCCGCCGGACACGGCGATTCTCGGCCCCCCATGAGTCTTCTCTCGCTGATTGCAGTCTTTCTCATCGAGCAGCTACAGCCGCTGAATTACCGCCGCGTCGTGGAAGGGCCGCTGCAGGCCTGGGCTGACTTCATCGAAAGCCGTTTCGATGGCGGCGAATACCGGCATGGCGTGATTGCCTGGTGCCTCGCCGTGCTGATGCCGGTGATCCTGGTCGTGCTGGTCTATGGTTTTCTTTATTCGTTCAGCCCGCTTCTCGGCTGGCTGCTCAATGTCGGCGTTCTCTACCTGACCATGGGCTTCCGCCAGTTCAGCCATCATTTCAGCGGAATCCAGCTTGCGCTGCAGCTGGGTGACCTTCCCCGCGCCCGGCAGTTGCTGAGCCAGTGGCTGGGACATCCGGCCGAGGGCATGGGGTCGCAGGAGATTGCCCGGCAGTCGATCGCAGCGGCCATGGCGGCCTCGCATCGCCACGTATTTGGCGTGATCCTGTGCTTCGTGGTGTTGCCAGGGCCCTCCGGTGCCGTGCTTTATCGGTTGGCGCAGATCGTTCAGGCGCGGTGGACGCGTGAAAATACTGCAATGGAAAACAATTTCTCGACGTTTTCCCGGCAGGTTTTCGGTATCATCGACTGGTTGCCGTTGCGGGCGACGGCGTCGGCCTTTGCCATCGTCGGTGATTTCGAGGATGCGGTGTATTGCTGGCGTACCCAGGCCGGTCAATTGCAGGATCGCGATCTCGGCATCGTCCTCGCCAGCGGCGCCGGCGCGCTTGGCGTCCAGCTCGGTACGCCGGTCGCCGAGGGTGTCGAAGTGGCAGGCGGCGTGGAACTTGGCATCGGCGATCCGGCCGATGCCGATTTCATGCAGAGCGCCGTCGGACTTGTCTGGCGCGCCACGGTCTTGTGGATGCTGTTGCTGTTTTTGTTGGGGCTTGCCAGTCTGGTGGGCTGAATAATTTCTAACAGGAGGTTACACATGAGCAGAGAAGTCGTCGTTCTGAGCGCAGTTCGTTCCGCTATCGGTGGTTTCGGTGGTACCTTGGCCGATTTTGACTCCAGCGAGTTGGCGGGAATCGTCATGAAGGAATCCGTTGCCCGCTCCGGGGTTGATCCGCAGGCGATCAACTACGTTACGGTCGGCACTTGTATTCCGACCGATGGCCGTTATGCCTACGTTTCCCGCGTGGCCTCCATCCAGGCCGGCTTGCCGATGGAATCGATCGCCATGCAGGTGAGCCGTCTGTGTTCCTCGGGCCTGCAGGCTATCGTCACCACCGCCCAGAACATCATGCTGGGCGATGCCGATTACGGCATCGGCGGTGGCGTCGAAGTCATGTCCAAGGGCACCTACATGTTGCCGGCGCTGCGTAACGGCGCCCGCATGGGCGACACTCAGGCCATCGACAGCATGGTCGCTACGCTGACCGACCCGTTCGGCGTTGGCCACATGGGCATCACCGCCGAGAATCTGGCGGCCAAGCATGGCATCACCCGTGAAGCTCAGGACGCCTTTGCCCTGGAATCGCAGCGTCGCGCCGCAGCCGCCATCGACGCCGGCCACTTCAAGTCGCAGATCGTGCCGATCGTCAAGCAGACACGTAAGGGCGACGTCGTATTTGACACCGACGAACACGTCAAGCGCGGCACCACGTTGGAGGCGCTGGCCAAGATGCGGCCGGCCTTCAAGAAGGATGGTACCGTCACTGCGGGCAACGCTTCCGGCATCAACGACGGCGCTGCCTTCTTCGTGCTAGCCGCTGCCGACGTTGCCGCCAAGTCCGGTCACAAGGCGATGGCACGTCTGGTTTCCTACGCCGTCGCCGGCGTGCCGAACGACGTCATGGGTGAAGGACCGATCCCGGCCACCCGCCTGGCGCTCAAGAAGGCCGGCCTGACGCTGGACCAGATGGACGTCATCGAATCCAACGAAGCCTTCGCCGCGCAGGCGCTGTCCGTTTCCAAGGTACTCGGCCTCGATCCGGTCAAGACCAACCCGAACGGTGGCGCCATCGCCCTCGGCCACCCGGTCGGCTGTTCCGGCGCCTTCATCGCTACCAAGGCGCTGTACGAGCTGGAGCGTGTCGGTGGCAAGTACTGCCTCGTCACGATGTGTATCGGTGGCGGCCAGGGCATCGCCTGCATCTTCGAACGCGCCTGATCGCTGCGGCGTTTCGCTTGACCAGACCCGCCGGATCGTTCCGGCGGGTTTTTTTGTGTCACCTGCGGTGCCGGTGACGGCGGAGTGGCCTTGGGCCATACCCCTGCGGATGTTGCACCACTTTGAAGTCTACTGCACCGTGATGGGGCATCATTGGCTTCGACGAAACTGCAGTTCGATGATTTCATGGGCTTTTCAACCGTGGCACGAAAACTGCTGAAAACAGTCCCGAGAGCATCTTCAGCGAAGAGTCGGAAATGAACTTCTATAACGAAATGGTCGACGCCAACGGTGGCGTCCGCGCCCATTATCAGGGCTACGACGAATGGCTCAGGGAGACGCCGCCCGAGCGCATCGCCCGCAAGCGCGCCGAAGCCGACCTGGCCTTCCATCGCGTCGGCATCACCTTTGCCGTTTACGGCGAGGAGGCGGGCAAGGAACGCCTGATTCCCTTCGACATCATCCCGCGCATCATTCCGGCGAGCGAATGGAAGGCGATGCAGGCCGGCCTGCGCCAGCGGGTCACGGCGCTGAACATGTTCCTGCACGATGTCTATCACGACCAGGAGATCCTCAAGGCGGGCAAGATTCCGGCAGAGCAGGTGCTGAACAATACGCAGTACCGGCCGGTCATGCAGGGCGTCGACGTGCCGGGCGGCATCTACGCGCACATCGCCGGCGTCGATATCGTCCGCGCCGGTGCCGGCGACTTCTATGTGCTGGAAGACAACCTGCGCGTGCCCTCGGGCGTTTCGTACATGCTGGAAGACCGCAAGATGATGATGCGGCTCTTCCCCGAGCTTTTCGCCAGACACAAGGTGGCGCCGGTGCAGCACTACCCGGACATGCTGCTGGAGAAGTTGCGCGCCGTCGCTCCCAAGGGCGTCGGCGATCCGACCGTTGTCGTGCTGACGCCGGGCGCCTACAACAGCGCCTATTTCGAGCACACTTTCCTCGCCCAGCAGATGGGCGTCGAACTGGTCGAGGGACGCGATCTGTTTGTCAAAGACGGGGTGGTCTTCATGCGGACGACGCAGGGGCCGCAGCGGGTCGATGTGATCTATCGCCGCATCGACGATGACTTCATGGACCCGCTGGCCTTCCGCGCGGATTCGGCGCTCGGCGTGCCGGGCATCCTCAAGGCCTACCAGGCGGGGAACGTGACGCTGGCCAATGCAATCGGCACCGGCGTCGCCGACGACAAGTCGATCTACCCGTACGTGCCGGACATGATCCGCTTCTACCTCGACGAGGAGCCGAAGCTCAACAACGTGCCGACCTGGATGTGCCGGAAGCCGGACGATCTCGCCTATGTGCTCGATCACTTGGCGGAACTGGTGGTCAAGGAAGTGCATGGCTCCGGCGGCTACGGCATGCTGGTCGGCCCGGCGGCCAGCAGGGACCAGATCGAGCGCTTCCGCCAGTTGCTGATTGCCAGGCCTGACGGCTACATCGCCCAGCCGACGCTGGCGCTTTCCCACTGCCCGACTTTCGTCGAGGAAGGCATCGCGCCGCGCCACCTCGATTTGCGGCCGTTCGTGCTGTCGTCGGGCGAGTGCGTGAACATGGTGCCGGGCGGCCTGACCCGGGTCGCGCTGACCAATGGTTCGCTAGTGGTCAATTCGTCGCAGGGCGGCGGCACCAAGGACACCTGGATTCTGGAGGACTGATCATGCTTTCCCGCACCGCCGACCACCTGTTCTGGATGTCCCGCTACATCGAGCGGGCGGAGAGTCTTGCCCGTCTTCTCGACGTCACCTGGCAGATGTCGCTGGTCCCGCAATCGCTCGCTGCCGCCAACCAGAACTGGAACGCCATCATCGCGCTGAACAGTCTCGAGGAGAAGTTCGCGGACCGCTATTCCGCGGTCAACGCCGAAAATGTGCTGCGTTTCATGGTCAGCGACACCGGCAACCACGCGTCGATCCTCAGTTGCCTGCGCCTGACCCGCGAAAACGCCCACGCCGTGCGCGGCACGATTACTTCGGAAATGTGGGAGACGATGAATTCCACCTGGCTCGAAGCGCGCGAAAAGAGCTTCGAGCAGATAGCTAATGCCGGTGTCGGCGAGTTCTTCGATTGGGTCAAGATGCGCTCCTCGCTGTCGCGCGGTACGACCCTGGGCACCCTGTTGCAGGACGAGGCCTACCATTTCATCCGGCTCGGCACCCTGCTCGAACGCGCCGACAACACGGCGCGCATCCTCGACGTGAAATACCATGTCCTGCGCCCGTATGGCGATGAAGGAGCCACCGATTTCTACCAATGGGGCGCATTGCTACGCTCGGTTTCGGCTTTCGAGGTTTACCGCAAGGCTTATCGCGACGTGATTACACCTGAGCGTGTCGCCGAGTTGCTGATCCTGCGCAGCGACATGCCGCGCTCGCTGCATTTCTGCATGAACGGCGTCGTCAAGAACCTTGAACTGATCGCCAATCGCCAATCCGTAGAAACCCAGCGTCAGGCCGGCCTGCTGCATGCTCAACTGCACTACGCCCGGATCGAGGACATTCTGGAGCATGGCCTGCATGAGTATCTGACTGACTTCATGGACCGCATCTACATGCTGGGCGACGGTGTCAGCAAGAATTTCCTGGTGCCGATGGCGGAGGCCGCGTGACGTATTGCGTTGCCATGCGTCTCGACGCCGGGCTGGTATTCCTCTCCGACTCACGGACCAACGCCGGGGTCGATCACATCAACACCTTCCGCAAGATGCATGTCTTCGAGAAGGAGGGTGAGCGCGTTCTGGTATTGATGACATCGGGGAATCTTTCGATCAGTCAGTCGGTCGTCAATACGCTGCGCGAGAAGATGGAATTGTCGCGGGGAACGAACCTGTACAAGGTCAGGAACATGTTCGAGGCCGCCAAGCACGTCGGTGACTGCTTGCGGGAAGTGCATGGCCGGGATGCTGCCGCGCTGGAAAAATTTGGCGTCAATTTCACATCCTCGCTGATTCTTGGCGGGCAGATCAAGGGCGAAGAGCAGCGCGTCTTCAGCATCTACGCCGCCGGAAACTTCATCGAGGCGACAAGCGAGACGCCCTATTTCCAGATTGGCGAATCGAAGTATGGCAAGCCGATCATCGATCGCGTGGTCAGCCCGAAGACCTCGCTCGACGAGGCGGCCAAATGCGCGCTGATCTCGATGGATTCGACGATCCGCTCCAATCTCTCGGTAGGCATGCCGCTCGATCTGGTGATCTACGAGCGCGATGCGCTCAGGATCAAGCGGCACGTCAATATTACGCAGGACAGCGCCTACTATGGGCAAATCCGCAAGCAGTGGGGTCAGCACTTGCGGCAGGGTTTCGCGGAATTGCCGGATCCCGCCTGGAGTGACCTCTAGGCGGGCATCCGGAAAGAGTCCTCTCAGCCGCGCTGGGCCAGCGGCTCGACGTCGCGCTTGGCGGCGCCGACGTACAACTGACGCGGGCGGCCGATCTTGTATTCCGGATCGCTGATCATTTCTTCCCACTGCGTCATCCAGCCAACCGTGCGGGCCAGCGCGAAGATGCAGGTAAACATCTCGGTCGGAATGCCAATCGCCTTCTGGACGATGCCCGAGTAGAAGTCGACGTTCGGGTAGAGCTTCTTCTCGACAAAGTACGGATCTTCCAGGGCGATCCTTTCCAGTTCCATGGCCAGCTTGAACAGACGGTCGTTTTGCAGGCCAAGTTCGCTCAGCACTTCGTTGCACACCTTGCGCATCAGCGTGGCGCGTGGGTCGAAGTTCTTGTAGACGCGGTGACCGAAGCCCATCAGCTTGAACGAATCATTCTTGTCCTTGGCGCGGGCAATGTATTCCGGGACGCGGGAAACGTCGCCGATCTGTTCCAGCATCTGTAGGCAGGCCTCGTTGGCACCGCCGTGCGCCGGCCCCCACAGGCAGGCGATGCCGGCAGCGACGCAGGCGAACGGGTTGGCGCCGGAAGAACCGGCCAGACGCACCGTCGAGGTCGAAGCGTTCTGCTCGTGGTCGGCGTGCAGCGTGAAGATGGTGTCCAGGGCATTGACCAGCACCGGGTTCGGCTTGTACCTCTCGCACGGCGTACCGAACATCAGGCGCATGAAGTTGGCGGTGTAGTCGAGATCGTTGTCCGGGTACATGAACGGGGCGCCGATGTTGTACTTGTAGGCCATGGCGACGATGGTCGGCAGCTTGGCCACCAGCCGGTTGAAGCTGACGTTGCGGTGCTCGACGTCGGAAAAGTTCTTCGCATCATGGTAGAAGGCGGACAGCGCGCCGACGACGCCGACCATGACAGCCATCGGATGGGCATCACGCCGGAAACCCGAGTAAAACCTGGAGAGTTGCTCGTGCACCATGGTGTGCTGCTTGATGGTCGTTTCAAAAGCGGCCTTCTGCGCGGCATTCGGCAGTTCGCCGTTCTTCAGCAGGTAGGTGACTTCGAGGAAGTTGCACTGCTCGGCGAGTTGTTCGATCGGGTAGCCACGATAGAGCAACTGGCCGACGTCACCGTCGATGAAGGTGATCCGCGACTTGCAACTGGCGGTGGACAGGAACCCGGAGTCGTAGGTGAACAGCCCGGTCCTGGCGCCCAGCGTCCGGATGTCGACGCAGTCGTTGCCATGCGTCGGGGTCATGATCGGAAATTCGACGGGCGCCATCCCGTCAATCGTCAAAGTTGCCTTGCGTGCGGTGGTCATGGTGTCCTGTCCTCAAGAAAAATGGTTTCGCGGTACTGAAATCTGCTACATCTTACTCGTCAAAGGCATGAATGAAGTCGCGGAGCCGCGGGTAGATCTGCCGATCCCAGCGCTTCCCGTTGAATACCCCGTAATGGCCCACAGTCGCCTGCAGATGGTGCTGCTTGCGGTAGGGCGCGAGCTTGCTGCACAGATCGTGGGCGGCGAGAGTCTGGCCGATGGAACAGATGTCATCGCGTTCGCCTTCGACCGTAAACAGCGCCGTCCGTCGGATTGCCTCCGGCTTGACCAGGCGTCCCCGGTATTCCAACTTGCCCAGCGGCAGGTGGTATTCCTGAAACACCTTGCGTACCGTTTGCAGGTAGAACTCGGCCGGCAGATCCATCATCGCCAGGTATTCCTCGTAGAACTCCTTGATTCCCGTCGCACGCTCGGATTCACCGTTGACGAAATGGCCGTACATGTTGCGGAATGACTCCTTATGGCGCTCCAGATTCATGCTCATGAAGGCCGAGATCTGCAGGAAGCCGGGGTATACCCGGCGGAAGGCCCCCTTGTAGCGCATGGGAACGACGCCGATCAGGTTTTTCGCGAACCATTCGATCGGCTTGTCGGTGGCCAGTCGATTGACCTCGGTCGGATTGATCCGGCAATCGATCGGCCCGGCCATCAGGGTCATGGTACGCGGCTGGTTCGGGTGTCCTTCAGCGGCCATGACCGCTACGGCGGCGAGTGTCGGCACGGTTGGCTGGCATACCGCGACCAGGTGGGTATGCGGGCCAAGCCGGTCAACGAAGCCGATGATATGTTCGATGAAGGTATCGAGGTCGAACTGTCCGGCGGACAGCGGAATATCGCGAACGTTGTGCCAGTCGGTGACGTAGACATCGTGGTCGCGCAACAGGGTCTGTACCGTTCCCCTTAGCAGCGTCGCGAAGTGTCCGGATGCCGGGGCCACGAGCAATACCTTGGGCTCGCCCGCGCAGGCCGGCTCCTTGCGAAAGCGCTGAAGAGTACAGAAGGGCGTGGCGAACACCGCTTCCTCGCTGACGGCACAGGTACCGGCATCGGTCTCCACACGGTCGATGCCGAAAGGCGGACGGGAGTGGGTGAGGCCCGCCAGGGCGGTAACTTCGCAGACTGCGACTGCCCTGCGCAGGATCCTGCTCTCGGGGAGCCAGAACAGGCCGTGATGCAGCCACGGCACCAGATGACTGGCGACGACGCGCATCGGCGTGGTCAGGTCGGCCAGTGCCTGATAAGCCTGGTAATGGAGGGCAGGGCTGAGAGCGGACATGATTGTTGTTCCCGTCGGATCGGTGACGCTTGTTACAAGCAATAGGCGTGCCTCCAAGCGGCAGATGCCTGGCATGTGATTTGCTTGGAAAGAGGTGCGGCATTATTCGAGCCGCCTTGTCCGTCATGTGGAGGTCGAATCCGATGCCCGTCGCAACCCTTACTCTGAGCAGCAAGAATTACTCGTCCTGGTCCCTGCGCGGCTGGCTGATGGCCCGCCTTGCCGGGCTCGATTTTTCCGAGGAGATGGTCGAACAGGACGATGCCGGCGCGCGCGCCGAACTGCTCCTCCTTGCCCCCTCGTTCCGTGTGCCGCGCCTCACCGATGGTGAAATCTCGGTGTGGGACACGCTCGCCATCGGCGAATACCTGAACGAGGTCAAGCCACAGGCCGGCCTACTGCCCGCCGATGCCGCGGCGCGCGCCCACTGCCGCTCGATCTGTGGGGAAATGCATTCGGGCTTCAGCGCACTTCGCTCGGCACTGCCGATGAACCTGAAGGCCCGTTTCCCGAAATTCACCGTCTGGTCACGGGCCTGGGGAGACATCCAGCGGGTCACCGAGATCTGGCAGGAATGCCTGCAAACGTATGGTGGCCCCTACCTGTTCGGCGCCACCCCTACACTTGCCGATGCCATGTACGCACCGGTCGTGACGCGCTTCCTGACTTACGACGTGGCGCTGGATGCTGACTGCTCCGCCTACTGCCGGACCATCATGTCGATGCCGGCGATGCAGGAATGGATGGCCGCAGCGAAGGAAGAGCCAGAGGACATCGAAGAACTGGAAATGGAGTTCTGAACCACTGGCAGTGCCCGGCAAAATCGCACCAAGCTGGCGCGTGCGCTCCTCGCTGGTGCATCGCCGAAGCGCGGTTGCGGCGACCCGGATACGCTGGCCGGGCACCGCGCATCGTGACTCTTCGGCTGGAGCATCGTGCCAATTGATCCCTGGTCGGGGCGATTCATGTTCCATGGCACGGATCAGGCATAATTGTCCGAGGGTCCCGAGATGACCTAGTACGGGGACCGGTATTTTTCTGGCCCTGGCAAGGCGACTGGCGGGATCGTGACCTAAACACGACAGCGGCAGTTGGTTCGCGTTTTTCTTGTTATAACCCTAGTCATTTTGCACGGAGCAGGATCGTGTCCATCCATGTCGCACTGAATCACGTCACCCATTACACCTACGACCGTCTGGTCGGTCTCGGGCCGCAGGTCGTCCGCCTGCGTCCCTGCCCGCATTCGCGGACGCGGATTCTTTCGTATTCGCTGAAGGTCGGGCCGGCGAAACATTTCATCAACTGGCAGCAGGACCCGCAGGGCAACTATCTGGCGCGCCTGGTCTTTCCCGAGAAGACGCGCGAATTCAGCGTCGAGGTCGATCTGGTTGCCGAGATGTCGGTCATCAACCCCTTCGATTTCTTTCTCGAACCGCACGCCGAGAAAATCCCCTTCGCCTACGAGGCGTGGGAAAGTCATGAGTTGAAGCCTTATCTGTTCAAGCTGCCGGCGACGCCGCTGTTCCAAAAGTATCTCGATGGCATCTCGCTGGAGCCGACCCGCAGCGTCGATTTCCTGGTCGCTCTCAACGCCCGGTTGCAGAAGGACATCGGGTACACAATCCGCATGGAGCCGGGTGTCCAGACGCCCGAGGAAACGCTGAAGAAACGTACCGGCTCCTGTCGCGACTCGGCCTGGCTGCTGGTTCAGATCCTGCGCCACCTCGGGCTGGCGGCGCGCTTCGTTTCCGGCTATCTGATCCAGTTGACCGCGGACATCAAGTCGCTCGACGGTCCTTCCGGTCCGGAAGCCGACTTCACCGACCTGCATGCGTGGTCCGAAGTCTATCTGCCGGGCGCCGGCTGGATCGGCCTCGATCCGACTTCCGGCCTGTTTGCTGGCGAAGGCCACATTCCGCTCGCCTGCACGCCGCAGCCGGCTTCCGCGGCGCCGATCAGCGGTGGTGTCGAGAAGTGTGAAACCAGCTTCGAACACCACATGCAGGTCACCCGCATCTGGGAGGCGCCGCGTGTCACCAAACCCTACAGCGACGAGCAGTGGGTCGAGATCGAGGGCCTCGGCCACCAGATCGACGCGACCCTGCTCGAACTCGACGTCCGTCTGACGCAGGGCGGCGAACCGACCTTCGTCGCGGTCAACGATCCGGATGGCGCCGAATGGAATACCGCCGCGCTCGGTCCGACGAAACGGATCTACGCCGCCGAACTGTTTCACCGTTTGCGCGAGAAATATGCCCCGAACGGCCTGATGCACTTCGGTCAGGGCAAGTGGTATCCCGGCGAGCAACTGCCGCGCTGGAGCCTCAACTGCTTCTGGCGCCGGGATGGCGAAGCGATCTGGAGCTCGCCGGATCTCTACGCCGACGAAAAACGCGACTACGGGGCGACCAGCGAACACTCGGAGCGCTTCATGAAGCGCGTCGCCGAAAAGCTGGCGCTTGACCCCCAGTATGTGTTTCCGGCCTTCGAGGATGCCTACTACTACATGTGGCGCGAACGCCGCCTGCCGGACAACGTCGATCCCTTCGATTCGCGCCTCGATGACCCGCTCGAGCGCGAGCGCCTGATGAAGGTGTTCACCCAGGGATTGACCCATGCCGTCGGTCACGTGCTGCCGGTCGTCAAGAACGAACGCAAACAGTGGCAGACCGGCCCGTGGTTCCTGCGCGCGCAGCGCTGCTACCTGTTCCCGGGCGACTCGGCGATGGGCTACCGCCTGCCGCTCGATTCGCAGCCGTGGGCGGCAAAAAGCGACTATCCCTATGTCAATCCGCCTGACCCGTTCCAGACGACGGCGCCGCTGCGCGCTCATGCCGAGATTGTGCGCCAGACCGAGGCGTGGGCAGCGCTGACACCTGCTGTCGTGGCCGGAGCGAGTGGTCCGCAGCCTGGCGGCGTGGCCCTCGCCAACCACGGCCGGACGCCGGACACGGTCCCGGGATTCAAGGAATCCGCCGGTTGGGTCAGCCGCCGGGCGATGTCCGCCGAACCGCGCGGGGGCAGGCTCTACATCTTCATGCCGCCGACCGAGACGCTGGACGATTACCTGGAATTGGTCGCTGCCGTCGAGTCGACCGCGGCAGAACTGCAGATGCCAGTGGTCATGGAGGGCTACGAGCCACCGGGCGATCCGCGTCTGACCAACTTCCGGGTGACGCCCGATCCTGGCGTCATCGAGGTTAACGTCCATCCGGCGAAGAACTGGGATCAACTCGTCGACCAGACCACCCATCTCTACGATGCCGCCCATGTTTCGCGTCTGACGACCGAGAAATTCATGGTCGACGGGCGCCATACCGGAACCGGCGGCGGCAACCACTTCGTTCTCGGCGGCGCGACGCCCAACGATTCGCCCTTCCTGCGCCGTCCCGATCTGCTGCGAAGCCTGATCGCCTACTGGCACAATCACCCGAGTCTTTCCTATCTCTTCTCCGGCCTCTTCATCGGGCCGACCAGTCAGGCGCCGCGCGTCGACGAGGCGCGCAACGACAGCCTCTACGAACTCGAAATCGCCTTCAGCCAGATCCCGCCGGTCGGCGAACATATCGCGCCGTGGGTGGTCGACCGCGTGCTGCGCCACCTGCTGACCGATGTCACCGGCAACACGCACCGCGCGGAGTTCTGTATTGACAAGCTTTACTCGCCGGATGGTCCGACCGGTCGCCTCGGCCTGCTCGAGTTGCGCGCCTTCGAGATGCCGCCGCATGCCCGCATGTCGCTCACCCAGCAACTGCTGCTGCGCGCGCTGGTTGCCCGTTTCTGGGATGAGCCGTACGTACCGGCGCGGCTGGCGCGCTGGGGCACCGAACTGCACGACCGCTTCATGCTGCCTTTCTACGCCGAGCAGGATTTTCGTGACGTCATGGAAGAGATGCGGGCGGCCGGGTTTCCGTTCAAGTTCGAATGGTTCGCCCCCCACTTCGAGTTCCGCTTCCCGAAATACGGCGATTTCGCGGTCAAGGGAATCGAGTTCGAACTGCGCCACGCCCTCGAACCCTGGCATGTCATGGGCGAGGAGGGGGCTGCCGGCGGCGCCGTGCGCTACGTCGATTCGTCGGTCGAACGGGTCCAGGTCAAGGTCAGGGGCATGGCGCCGGATCGCTATGTGCTGACCTGCAACGGCGTGCCGGTGCCCATGCAGAATACCGGCAGCAACGGCGAATTCGTCGCCGGCGTGCGCTACCGTGCCTGGCAGCCGCCGTCCTGCCTGCATCCGACCATCGGTGTCCATGCGCCGCTCGTCTTCGACCTCGTCGATACGTGGATGCAGCGTTCGCTGGGCGGCTGTCAGTACCACGTCGCGCATCCCGGCGGACGCAGCTTCGATACCTTCCCGGTTAACGCCTTCGAGGCCGAGAGCCGCCGCCTGGCGCGCTTTTTCCGCTTCGGTCACACGCCGGGCAGGGTGCGGGTCGAAGCGCCGGAGATCACCGCCGAGCATCCGTTTACGCTAGACTTGCGGCGTTTCTAACCGCTGACGACGCAGGCGTGGCCGGCGAGCCGCGCTGACCGGGCCGGCATCGGCCCGTCGGCGTCTCCTCCCTGGCTCCATGGCTCGTACCCTCCTCGCCATCTATCCGCACCGCGCCCGCCGTTATGACGAGATGCTGGCGGATGATGGCGTGGTGCGGCCGCACTGGCGGAAGTTCTACGACCACCTCGATGCGGTGGCGCCGGATCAGATGCGTGAGCGGCTCGAGTTCGTAGACCGCCGGATCCAGGAAAACGGCGTTACCTACAACGTCTATGCCGATCCCAAGGGGTCCGATCGTCCGTGGGCGCTCGACCCGCTGCCGCTGATCATCCCGCACGACGAATGGGCCGGGGTTGCCGCCGCCGTTGCCCAGCGCGCCCGGTTACTCAACGCAATCCTGGCCGATCTCTACGGCGAGCAGAAACTACTCTCCGAGGGATTGCTGCCGCCAGCGCTCGTCTATGGCCAGCACGGCTACCTGTGGCCGTGCCGCGGCATCACGCCGGTGGGCGGCGTCTGGCTGCACAATTACGCGGTCGATCTCGCCCGCTCGCCGGATGGCCGCTGGTGGGCCATAGGCGACCGCACGCAGGCGCCGTCGGGGGCAGGCTATGCGCTCGAGAACCGGCTGATCGTCGCGCGGGTCTTTCCGGAAATGTTCAGCGAGTTGCGCGTCCAGCACCTTGCCGATTTCTTCCGCGACCAGCAGGATGGTCTCGCGGCGCTGGCTCCGACCGAGCGCGACGAGCAGCCGCACATCGTCCTGCTGACGCCCGGGCCGTACAACGAGACCTATTTCGAACACGCCTACCTGGCGCGTTACCTCGGTTTTCCGCTGGTCGAGGGCCATGATCTGACGGTCCGCGGCGAAACCGTCTATCTCAAGACACTGCGCGGACTGCAGCGGGTACATGTGATCCTGCGCCGGCAGGACGACAGTTACTGCGACCCGCTGGAGTTGCGCGGCGATTCGGCCATCGGCGTTCCCGGCCTGCTCAACGTGGTGCGGGCCGGCCGTGTCGTGGTGGCCAATGCGCTGGGCAGCGGGCTGCTTGCCTCGGGCGCGCTGATGGGCTTTCTGCCGGGCATCTGCCGCATGTTGCTGGGCGAGGAACTGGCCATGCCCTCGGTCGCCACCTGGTGGTGCGGCGAGAAGCCGGCGCTCGACTACGTGCGCGAACATTTCG
>ERZ724526.777-NODE-777-length-17603-cov-5.814395_pt1 | contig 17603 bp, 5 predicted proteins | sample MGYA00376059_ERZ724526 | MGnify/ENA primary metagenome ERZ724526 (study PRJEB28724, sample SAMN07190883) | activated sludge metagenome | isolation source: activated sludge of sewage treatment plant in Hong Hong | place: Hong Kong | collected 2016-03-17 ...
GGCGACCGGTTTCAGGGAGGTGCTCCTGTTTTCCTCCATGGCCGCAAACCGGACCGTACGGGTCGAATCACCCCGGACCACAAATGGTTTCGCCTCGGTGATCAGCATCCGATCCGAAAGCACCGGCAGGAGGTGTTCTTCGCCGTCGCTGCTGCCATTCGCAGTAGCCACGATCCGCACCACAACCGGTTCCATACTTTCTGGTATCTGAAGTGAAAAGGTCCCTAGAGCGCTGCTGCCGCTTTTCGCCGTGACCGTTTGTATCCTCTTGGTATTGCCAAAGAAGTCGTCCACAGGTTGCCGCGTAGCCGCATCCAGCAAGGATAATTCCAACTGGATACTGAGGCTGGATTCGCCCGGAAAAAGATTGTCAACCCTAACCGGAAGATCAACGCGGTCACCCGCACGTAAGAAACGCGGAAGATTGGGCATGACCATGATGTTCTTCTTCGTCACAACACTTTCTTCGCGATAAGCTGTACGCAGTTCCTGATCGTGACCCAGGAGCATCAACTTCCATCGTGTAAGCGCTTCCGGACTGTCGAACTCGAGCAATACATCTCCGTTCGCGTCCGCTTTAAGTTCCGGGAAAAAGAATGCGGTCTCCTGTAAATTTCCTCGAATAGGTTGTTCAACGGATTCGGTCGATCCGGTTTGATTCGGGATGGCAGGCACCGGCGCCTCCGCTTTGTCTCCCAAAGCCACTTCAGAAGATATGCTTCCCTTGGGTTTTGCCTCACCGGCGACGGCGGTTTGGATCATGACCGCATCCATGGAAACCGCATCCAGAAAATAGCGACGTGACCATCCGGAATAACCAAACCAATTCAACTGGTCGTATTCGCGCCAGCCTGATGGCGGAATTTCGTACCATTTAGTGGCTACTGTGTTGCCCTGAATCGGGCCCGAGAAGTATGGTTGGACGAATTGCGTTTGAGCACGTGTGCCATGGAAGGACGTCTGCCACGAATGAGGCAGGATTGCATCCAGCGATGCGTCGTACAAGTTGGCAAGCAATTCCGCATTAGCCGGCGACTGGTCCGGGTTACGAAGCCGGATCTTCCAACGCTCCAGCTTACCCGGCTCCAATTCGCTGCGAAAAGTCTCGAGCTGGATGTCGAGCTTCTTATCCGAATGCGGCACTTCGACCGTATGATGAAACGTATAGACACGGTTTCCGACGGATGTACTCAGATGTATCGAGAAATTACCCCGATCCTGTTCCAGGACAGGTTCCAGAATGGATGTTTGTGTGCCGTTGGTCACGATGGGCTTTCGTGTCACGATCTTTCCTTCACGTTCCACTTCATAAACCCAATGTACTTCCGGCAATCTGCTGCCGAACAAGATGCGTACCGAAGATCCCGGCTCCGCCTTCGCCGGACTTGCATCAAACCAGGCAAGCTCAGGCGTCGGAACCGCTTCACCTGCCGGGTCGAAGAGTAGAAAGTGCCGGACCTCTTTGGCTTCTTGTCGCTGAGCATTGATCGCCACACATTCCAGTCGGTACCATCCAACCGGGAGATCTTTCAATTGTCTCAGATCAAGGATCGTGTCCAGGCTGGTGTCAAAGGTCCTTTCCACTACCTGCCGTTGTTGCTCCCATGTTTCCGGTTCGACGCGGTTATCGTAGACATCCAACGGAAATCGTTGTGAGAAATCCTGTTTCGTCAAAGCGTATTGATCGGGTGCGGGCCATACGCGTGGACGCAGGGTACCTTGTGGCTCACGCAGTTGCCATACCCGGACAACCGCATTGGCATTGACGCGTTGTTCATCCAGATTGGTTGTTATAACCGGGTAACTTGCCGCATCGTCTTTGGCGATTCGCTCGGGCAGATTCAACACCACCCGAAGCGGAACATAGGCGACGGGTACCTCACGCTGAGCGGACCGGGTTTCACCATTGATGTCGGTGACGTCCGTTTCAATACTATAAGTGTACTCCGGGCGATCTTCCGGTTTCAATTGCGCATCGGGAATCGCGTCGAATTCGAACCTGAACTTTCCGGCATCGTCGGTTGCTACAACGCCATGTGCAATCTCCTGCGCATTGCCGGCAGGGAACATCTTCCTCGGCCCGAAATACCATACCGGTAAGCGCGACCGCCGATGAACACGATAATTCACACGACCATACTGGATGGCTGCACCGGTATAGGCATTGGCTGATCCGGTAATAACAAGCCGGTCTCCGGGCCTGGCGGTGGAACGCGTCGGATCCAGTTTCACTTCGAACGTCGGGCGCTTGTATTCTTCAACTTGGAACCTGCAGAAACCCTGGCCTTCCGAAGATTGAAGTCGCCACGAGCCGGACATCCTGCCGACCGGTATACGAAACTGCCCATGCACACTCCCAAACGAGGAAGAACGGAGTGAAACCGAATCAACTACTTCATTGTTCGGGTCGATAAGACGAACCGCCACGGGGAGATTTGGTAAGGTTGCTGAGGTGACCGCTCCCGCGTCCATCATCAATGCTTTGAAGTAGATGGTCTGGCCCGGCCGGTAGAGCGACCGGTCCGTGAAGAAAACATCCTTTCTATAAGTCGCCTTCTCCCGCCTTTGCTTGTGGAGATACAGCGTCTGACCGTCAGTATGGAGTCTATCCTCCCCGGCTATGATCGTGATTCGGGAGGCGTACGTTTCATCGCTGCCAGGAATGACAATGGAGCCGTCGGGACCCGTTGTTCCGACTGCCACTTCATGCTCTGTATATACATGCTTGCGGTAATCGTATTGCTCGGTAAATAACCGCACGCTGGCACCCGGAAGAGCGCGGCCACTCACGCCGTCGGTCACGAACATTTCCAGTGCGGCATCATCCGGACGGCGGATGCGTAACGTAATCCGGCTTACCTGAAAATCGGCGTAAACGACCGCCTGACGATCCGTCGAGAAGCCAGGGGTGGTAGCGAGTAACACTGCATACCTTCCCAACTGAAGTGCTGGAAATGCCTCCTCGATCCGATGATTGTTGAGATCGGTAGACGAAGGAAGTACCCAGACACCTTCCTCTACAACCGGCTGCCGCAGGTAGCGTCGCAGGCGTTTTTCTTCGGTCTGACGTTCGTTCTCGCGTTGCAGGGATTCGAAAAATGCATCATCCAGGCGAACGATCTTATACCAGACGGAATCCACATTGCGGTAATTCAACGAACTCAGGATCGGTCGCGCGGGCAATTGGGTCTTCTCCAATGTCAACCCGAGATCCGGTGCAAGAAGCTGGGCGCGTAAGGCTTTTGCGTTAAGCCCTCCCTGCGAATAAGGGAATCGACTGATCGCCTCTTCACAATAGGCAAATGCCCGCTTTCGATAAGCCGCGCAACTGTCGGTTTTGCTCTCATTGCGGTCGCAAGCACGACTCGCATACCAATCGGCAATCGCGAAAAGCGCGTCCGAGGATCCGGGAAAATTGCGGTAGCGGTCCGCGATACGTTGAACCGCCTTCAGGTACAAGGTGTCCCGATTGGCAATGGTCAGGCGGTCGTAAACAAACCGGAGTCTTTCCAGGTCCAGATCGATATATGCACCCGGATGCGTATCGTCCTGATGAAAATCCAGCAGATCCTGTAAAAGGCGAATGGCTTGAAAATCGAAACTCAGCGTGTCTTCCGTCTTGAGGAGGAAATTGAGAAAAAGGTCCGCTTCATTCAGATAGAATGCGCTGTTGATGGAAAAGCTTTGTATGGGACGCGTCAGACCGCTCTCTTCCTGTTTATAGAAATCGATCGCTCGGTGAGCAAGGAAATCATAGAGACTCGGCCGGAATCGTCGGGCTTCGGCAGTGTTGCCTGGAAGCAGGACCGGATCGAAGCTGTTGACCTGAACACGCTTCTGATCCGCCGCATTGATCAGGGATGCCTGGTAGGCCGCATGGGTCTCCCGTACAAAACGGGCGACGTCCCATTGTGCCGGATCTGCCGTACTGTCTTGTGCACTGATGCCGCGATCGAGGATGCGATAGCGGTTTTCCTGGTAGTAACGCCACAGCAACTCCGCCTTCATACTGAACAACAGCGGGCGCTCCGGAAAAACAGCGGCATCGATCTCTTCCTGAATGGTCGATAGGTTTTTCGCCAATGCGTCTTCCTCGCGGTAATCGATGAATTTCATCCGGTAAACCACCGCCTTCACCAATTCGGCCGACTGGCTCTCCTGCCGCGCTTTGTCTCGGATCGACTCTGTGACGATCCGGGCGGATTCCGTCAGACCCAAACCTTCAAGTGAATCCACCTTTTGCCATAAGGCCGCATAGCTTGCTCCCCCGGATTTGGGTTGGGCATTTGCAATGGAGGTAATACCGAAAATATTCAGCAGCAATAACAGAAGCAGGAGGATGTAGGGACGCGTCATATCAGTAGGATTGGCAATAATAGAGACCGGAGCGGGCCGGCTTCCACAGCAGCGCAAAGTTCACTACAAAAAAACGGCCGTGACAAGTATCACGGCCGTTTGAGGATCGATTTTGTAAACACTTTACTGTCGTATGACCGGAACAGTCTGCTGGTCACCATCTGATGATATACGCAGCAGATAGAATCCGGCGGCAAGGTCTTGCATACCAAAGCGAACTTGCTGAGATCCCGGACTCATTTCCTCGCGGAACTTTCGAATCAATTTACCGGTTCCGTCGCACAGTTCGATCAGGACTTCTCCCGCCTGCCGCTTCTCCCACCGAACCAATAACAGTTCGTGTGCCGGGTTGGGGAATACGCTGAGGGCTTCCACTCCGCCACCAACCGGAAGAATACCGGTTATGACGTTCACGAAGATCGAGTCCGTGGCTTCACAACCGTTGCCATCGGTGACGAGCACCGTATACCAACCGGTTATGCCGACTTCGATCGTCTGCGTTGTCTCGGTGGTAGACCATGAATAGTCTGCAAATCCTGCCCCCGGATCGAGAACCGTCGTTGATCCGCTCTGAATAGTCACGGTGTCAGCACCGAGGCTGATTACAGGAGGGGTGTAAATGCTGGCATCAACAGGTACCGCCGTGCTGGGACAGCTTACACCGGCTACGGCGTAATAGGTCGTCGTGGAGTTCAGGAATGGCGTCTGGAAGCTGCTTCCCGTTCCCACTACCGAACCTCCGGATGCCTGATCGTACCAGGTGATCGGGTCGCTGGAAGAAGCCGTCAGCAAGAGCGAAGCCGGCTCACAAGAACCAGCCGGGGTAACAACCGGCAAGGCAGCTATGGTACTAATTACAGCCGACACATCCACCCGGATACTGCGGCAATCGACACCTGCCTCTGCATAATACAAGGTAGTAGTCGTCAGCACCGGTGTTGTGAACGTACTACCGGTACCCAGCAGCGTACCTCCGCTTGCCTGGTTGTACCAGCTCACCTGAGATCCCGAGACGGCGGTAAGCGTAACCGTTCCCGGTCCACAACGTGTTATATCCGCTACAATGGGCGGATCGGGAATCGCCAGCACATTGGCCTGCACCGGCACACGGGTACTGGTACAGGCGCCATTGGTCGCTTCCACATAATAAGTGGTGCTGGATGTGATGACAGGTGTGGTATAACTGGCTCCGGAACCCAGGAGGTTACCACCGATGGCTGCATCGTACCAGCTCATCGGGTCGGTACTTGTTGCACTCAGCACAACACTTCCCGCGCCGCAGGTGGAGGCGTCTTGTCCTACCGGAACTACCGCTGCAGTCAGGATGGTCACGGTGGCCGGAACACGATTGCTACGACAAGCGACTCCCGCTTCGGCATAGTACGTGGTAGTCGCGCTCAAGACGGGAGTCTGGAAGGATGAGCCGGTACTCAAAGCGGTCCCGCCGGTGGCCTGATCATACCAGGTTACCTGTACCGGAGATGTCGCAAGAAGTATGGCCGATCCCGGGCCGCAGATAATGGCGTCCGTAATGACAGGAACCGCGGGTTGCGTTTCAATGATCGCCTGAACAGGAACGCGCGGACTGGTGCAGGTGCCGTTACTTGCTTCGACGTAGTAAACCGTGGTCGTGTTCAGCATGGGCGTAATGAAGGTGCCGCCAGTTCCGACAACCGTGCCGCCTGTGGGCTGATCATACCAGGTCATCGTTCCATTCGAGGAGGCCGTCAGGGTGAGGCTTCCGTCACCGCAATTGTTTACATCCGACGCGACAGGAGTGGTCGGTGCGGTAAGAATCGTTGCTACAACCGGAACACGAGCACTGCGGCAAGTATTTCCCGCTTCGACGTAGAAGGTCGTTGTGGCCGTCAGTACAGGAGTGGTGAAACTCGAACCGGTACCCAGTTCTGCTCCGTTCGAGGGGACATCAAACCAATGCAGGTCGGCTGTCGCAGTGGCCGACAACGTCACAGCGCCTTGTCCGCAACGGCTGTCACCGGTAGCAACCGGTAATGCCGGAGTGGTTTCAATGAAGGCATATACGGTATCCCGCACGCTCCGGCAGATGTCGCCGGTCTCGACGTAAAAGGCGGTGGTAGCGCTTAGTGAAGGCGTGTTATAGGACGCTCCGGCTCCGACCTGTGTGCCACCCACAGCTTGGTCGAACCAATAGATCGCTTCCGGTGAACTGGCAAGCAATACCACGGATCCCGGATCACAGCGTCCTGCATCGGTAAGCGACGGAGGAGACGGAATCGGATTGATGACTGCCTGGACCAACGTGCGCGAGCTGCGGCAGTAATCGCCGGCCTCTACATAGTAATTCGTCGTGACGCCAATCGGCGGGGTGGTAAATGAGGTGCCGGTGGCCAACTCCACGCCGCCAACCGGTACGGAATACCAGTGGATCGTTTGAGCGGCACTGGCGGTCAATGTAAGGGAGCCGGGGCCGCACTGTGTCGCGGAGGTCGTTGTCGGTGCGACCGGTACAGCCAGGACAACAGCGTTGACCGGCACACGCGGACTGCGACAAAAGGCTCCCGTTTCTACATAATAAGTCGTAGTACTGTTCAATACCGGAGTCGTATAGCTACCACCGGTAGTGAGCGCGGCGCCTCCTGCCGGTACATCAAACCAATAGATCGTATTTCCTGCCGTGGCCGATAGTGTCAGGCTGCCGGAACCGCAGATGGTGTCGGATTGCGTCGAAGGACTCGCAGGCACCGGAAGGATCTCCGCATCGGCCGCTACGCGTACACTGGGACAGCCGGCATTGGCTTCCGCGTAATAGGTCGTAGTACTGCTGATGACCGGTGTGGTGAAGATGGAGCCGGTTGCGAGCAAATTGCCGCCGGTCGGCGCATCATACCAACTGATCGGGTTGCCAGCCGAAGCGGACAGGTTAACCGTTCCGGTACCACAACGTTGTGAACTGGTCGTGGATGGTGGAGAGGTGGTAGTAATCGAGATGTTCAGTGGGACGCGTGCACTCGGGCACGTAGGTCCGGCCTCCGCGTAGAATACCGTATCGGTGGTAATCAGACCGGTTGTAAAGCTGGGGGTAGTGGCGATCGGTGTACCTCCACTCGCAACCGAATACCAACGAATGACGCCGGTGGTGTCAGTAGCCGACAGCGTCAAGGTCGTGGGACCACAGATGAATTGATCTGTTACGGTCGGAGCGGCGGGAGCCTGACCGATTGCTACTGTGGCGCTGACCACATTGCTCGGACAGGTATCGCCGGCAACCAGGTAATAGGTCGTGGTAGTGCTGATGAACGGGGTTGTAAAAGTATTGCCCGTGGCCAGCAGGTTGCCGCCTGGGGCATCGTACCAACGGATGTAATCATTCGACGTGGCGGTCAGCGTAAAGGTACCGGGATCACAACTGCCGATCGGCGCGACCACCGGATCAGTGGCACGGTCGTGCTGGGTTATGACAACCGAGTCGGAGACTGCCGTGCAGCCACCGCGTTGAACCAGTACGTCATACTCACCCGCATCGGTGATCGTAATGGTCGCGTTGGTTTCTCCGGGTAGAATAACGCCGTCACGCCGCCATTGATATGTGTTGCCGGTACCGGATGCTGAAACGGTCAGTTGCGTGGATTGACCGGTACACAACAAGGTGCTGCCGGAAAAATTCACGGTGGTGTTCAGCGGAACGAATGCCTGTCCGGGCGATCCGCCGATACAACCGACGATCCAGTTGTTACCATCGCTCGGATCTCCGCTGAAGTTGGCACGCTCGTAAGTGTAACCGTCACCGTCGGCTCCCGACGGCCAGGGTGCGACATCCTGATAATAAAGCATCAGGACAAGGTCGTCACGCCAGTCTGAGAGGCGGATCTGATCTTCAGAATTGCTGAAGTTGAAACCCGTCGGTCCGATCACGTTCGCAACCGAAGGATGCTGGGCATCGAACTTTTCCATGTCCTCTGCAATGACCAGGTAGCCATTTGCAGGGATCGTTGTACCGGTCGGGAAAACATAGCGATGGTTGTCCTGGGCATCGCGAATGCTCCATCCCGACAAGTCGATCTCGTAGTTTCCGTTGTTCTTGATCTCTACCCAGTCGCCGGCATCGTAAGCGGAGTCCGAATTGAAATTGATCTCCGAAATATCAAGGTCGGGAGTCCGGGAAGAACCGTTGAAGCGCGCGGTTATGGTCTGCGAACTGGTGAAGTTCGCGTTGGCGCTTTGATTGTGATTGTGACTACCAAGCGTCGTAGAGGAGAATTCATCGAACGTATAGCCAGGATTCGGAATGGCCGTCACCGTTACATTGTTGCCGCGGAAATAAACGCCGGACCAGGGATAGGTGGCGGGCGTGATCGTACTGATCTCGATCCTTCCCGCGCCGGGAGGATCCACTTGCAGGGTAAGCGTCACCTGCGAAGTCAATCCGAACTCGCTTTCGATCTGGTCGCGGGCGTACGCGGCGCGCCTGCGAATGAACGTTTCTGCTTCGTCGATATAGTCCTGCCAATCGGAATTCGTACTTCCCCACTGCTGGAAATGTTGCTGCATATCATGCGACATTTCCGACTCATATTCCTGAATGATATTATCAAGGCTGTCTTCCAGGAAGATCGTGTTAATCAGATCCGCATAGCGGTTGATGAAGTAATTCTTGAACGTCGGGTTATCCGTAATGGCGTCGAACATATTCGACGAATTACTGAAGGCCGAGGGGTTAAGCGCCATACCCAGGCGGTTTTCGGTAGGAGAAGCACCACTTAAACCACAACCAAAGTCAAGGTCATAGACCAGGTAGCGCCATTTGCCTCCTGCTTCCCGCGGCCGCCACAACTTGATGTTGTTCGTCCAGTCACCGATCCAGTCACCATTGTTGTAATATGTCTCGGCAATGAAGTAGTCGGCATAGGCTTTCAGGTCCAGGCGCGCATCGATGTAGTTGTAGTAGGCCTGTGTAGACGGGCTCTGCGTTGTGGCGTAGTTATACAAAGCCCAGAAGGAAGTGTCGGATCCTTCTTTGATCGTCATGGTGCTGCCATCCTCCTTCAGGTAGTCGATCTCGTCCGACTTATAGCCGAAGTTGTTACCGATCCAGTTACCATCATGGTTCTCATGGTTGGTATAAACTCCCCAGAACTCGCCGTTCAAAAAGAGGACGACCGGATCGGCGGCGAGGTATCCGGAATATGTGCTCTTCAAGCCACGCTCCATGAACGCGTCGCGGAAGTGAACTTTGTTCCAGTCGGTACCCGAGTTGCGCAAGACGATATCGTCTGTCTTATCCAGCCAGGGTTTGGTGGAGTACATCGGCAGATTGATCTCACCGGTGCCGTATTTGTCGCTCAACTTGATGTTGAAGCTCTTCTGCGGCTTCGCCCGGCTATAGTTACCGTAGATCTCGATGTCCGCGTTGAATCTTAGGAGACGGTTCTTATCCTTGTCCCAATATTCAATGGCTGCAGGCTTTTCCCAGTCTTGCCAGAAGTTGGCCCCGAAATAGGGACTCGAACTGCTCGCACCGGGGCCCATGACGTAAATGCCGGTATTGTAATCCCACAGGTTATCATAATCGGTCGTGATCGTCCAGATCGGCAGGTCGATATCCTCGTCGATGAAATAACTGTTGGTGATCGTCTGACTCGGCAACATCCCGGGAGCAAACACTTTCGCGCGAACGGTCTGCGTGGTGTCGATGAGCACAGAGGAGCTGTACAGGCGAGAAGATGTCGTGGGGTCGTCGCCGTTGGTCGTATAGCGGATCTGTCCTCCCGGTGTAGTCGTCGTCAGATTCAGCCAACGGGTGCTTGGATAGAATCCGGGCGACAGCGAAAAGATCGGGATCGATGCGTAACCACTATAGCAGGATGAGCCGGAATTACTCGCATTCGGAGTAGGAGTACCAAAAAGGCACCAGGAGCCCGAACCATCGGAACTCCGGCCCCAGGAATTGTCCAACTCGATATTGGTGTATGCCTGCTGATCAATGACGGAACGCGAACCATCGGTCAGGTAAACCGTCTCGCCGGTTCTGCTCAGTTTGAAATCAGCATTGTAGTAGTCGGTCGGCGGAACCCGGAACCAGGACGGCAGACTACCATACGTCGAGCCCGGCGACTTCAAACCGAAAGAAAGGAAAGGACGAGCGGTCAGGTCGTTCGAGCTGGTAGATTGGTTGTGCACTTCAACCGCAAGGACGTTGTTACCCTGCCGCAGGATCGTGCGGATAAAACTCATGTCGAGGTTGAAGGAATCCGGCTGAAGACCCTGGTAGATCTTCGCCTCCATCGTACCCGGAGCAAGTTCGTTCCAGGCCGGACGAACACCGGCAACACCCAGATTGACGCGTGCGATCTCGACTCCATTCAGGTAGGCCACAAATCCATCATCGTAATCCATCTGAAACACGATGCGTGCGATGTCGGAAGTGTCCGGCACATTGAATGTCTTCCGCATCATGACGGAGCGCGTACCGGACGCAACCGATGTTTGATCGTCGCCGTCGCCGTAGCCGATTCCACCCTGGCCCTGAGACCAGGCACTTTCGTTGAAGCCGAGATTACGCCAGTTGGTATCGATTGAATTGGACCCTACCGCGTAACGCCATTGCGTGCTGGCATTCACAGCCGTTTCCCAATGATCAACGAGTTCGGTTTTGTTGCGATCGGAAGCGAAGATCACCATGCGACCGTGCGCGGGGATCGTCGTGCTCGGGAAAATGAACTTGTCCAACTGGGTTGGATCATCGCTCAAGCCATAACCATTCAGGTTGACCGACGAATTATTCTTATTGTAAAGTTCGATCCAATCGTCCTTGTCACCATCGTCATTCGTCAGACCGGTGCTGTTGGAAGGACAGATTTCATTGATAACCACCTGTGCTTCAGCAAAAGCCGGAACGGACAGGGCAATAATCAAGAGAACACGAAGAGCCTTTTCGCGTAGAGTCAAGCGCATGTGAGGGGTTGAGAGAGGTGTGTTTCTATGGATGCAAAGTGGCAAATGAGAATCTTCATCTCAGTCACAAAATTAAACGGAAATGACCTCCTTTTTAAGCTTTTTTGACGAATGATTACAAAGACTGGGTGGAAAAAGGGCTCCTGACGGACAATGTCATGTCATCTCCTCCAAATTCATTAAAAATTCGCAAAAAATGGGGACCTTTAAAGGAGATTAAAATTATCAACAACATGTCCAGCAACCGTCGTGAATTCCTGAAAACCGCGTCCATGGCGGCTTTCGCTAGCCTTGGCACCAGTATGATCATGGGTAATTCAACCGCCCGGGCAGCGGAAAACCTGGTTCCGCACACCCCGGAATTTACCCTGCCGCCACTCCCCTATGCTTACGATGCCCTCGAACCGCACATCGATAAAATGACCATGGAAATTCATCATACGAAGCATCATCAGGCTTATGTGACGAATTTGAACAAGGCGCTTTCGGAAACAACACTGCACGCGGATAGTCTAGAAGAGATCCTCTCCAAGGTTTCGGGTTTGTCTCCAGCGATTCGTAACAATGGCGGCGGACATTGGAATCATTCCTTCTTTTGGAAATTGATGAAACCCAATGGCGGCGGCGCTCCTGCGGGTAAAGTCGCGGAAGCGATCAACCAGGCATTCGGTAGCTTCGCCGACTTTCAAAAACAATTCAACGAAGCGGCGATGAAACGCTTCGGCAGCGGCTGGGCCTGGCTGCTTGTGAATGGGGATGGAAAACTACAGATCGCTTCCACACCCAATCAGGATAACCCGCTCATGGACGTATCCGATACGAAAGGAAAACCCGTATTGGGCATCGATGTTTGGGAACACGCTTATTACCTGAAATACCAGAACAAGCGAGCCGACTATGTCGGTGCCTGGTGGAACCTGATCAACTGGGATCAGGTTGCGGCGAATCTGGGATGATTATGGCCTAACGGCAAAGAGGAACAACAAGGCATTGTTCTCCACCAGACTGTAATCCGAAGCTTCGACAATATTGTCTCCGGTCAGGTCTTCCGGCACATATCCGTACAGGAATGTTGTAACCGCATTCTCGATCCCGGAATAGTCGGTGGATTCGATCAAACCATCCTGATTCACGTCACCGCTCCAAATGCCGTAGCGACCATCCTTCAAATCGGACAGGTTGCTTCCGTAAGCTGTTGCAGCACCCGTAGAGAAGTCGTAGGTGATGGGAGAAACATTGCACAAGACGGGCGAAGCGCTCCAGGTTTCCAGCGTGTTCCGTTGTTTCACCACGAAGTAGTACGAGTTACCCAGTATGGCCGAAGGGAACAAGAAGCTGGCATTCCCGGCGGTGGACACCGTTCCGGTAGTGGTATGCAGGATAGTGTAAGGAGGCGAGGCGGATGCAAGCTCCGCCGTCACCGTATCGGTTACCGACGGTGACAACACCCCGATCATTTGACCGCCGCCCAGATAGAATCCTTCGATGTATAACTTAAGATTCAGTGTTAATCCGCTACCGTAGTTGAAACTACCGGCAGCATTGACAGCTCCGCAGGCACTGGTCAACACGGTTACCGGGCCGGTGGTAGCTGCCGGCGCGATGGCCGTGATCTGGTTCGGGCTGTTAACCGTATAACTTGTCGCCGGTGTTCCGTTGAACAATACGGACGTCACATTTACAAATCCGGTTCCGGTGATGACGACGCTGGTGCCCGAACCCCCGCTTGTTGGCGCAAAGCCACTGATCGAATGCAATGCCGAAATGTTTGCCGTCAGCACATTCGAGTTCACCATCGCTGTCGGATTGGCCATGGCAATGACCATGTTCGGCCTTCGGGTGGAAGTTGCGCCGGTTGCCTGCGTACACGCGCCCGCCCCTCCTGCCCCATCGGCCTGATAGTAGGCGCTCGCATTGAAGCCCGGAGAACTATAGCGGGTGGCGTAGGCGGCATTACCGACTACCTGATTTGAAAAGCAAATGTCCACGACAAGATTGGATGTTCCGTTCCAGGTAAAAGGCGTGTTGAATACATGCGTATTCGTGGCGCTTAAGGTCGGGGTGTAATTCACCGGACCATAAACCGTGGTGAAGGTTGGAGCTAGGAAGGTAGCAGATGCTGCGGTAGCGGTCGTTGTGCCGATCTTGATCGTATACCCGTTCAAGGTTGCCGGATCACCCAGTGTTGTACCGGTTGTGAATCCGATCGATGCCATATTGCCGGCCGAAAGGCCCAGCGCAGTCAATTCGCTCGCCCGGATAAGGTACTGCTGTCGGCCGTTACCGTAGTAGGTTGGGTACGCCGCACCCAGGCTGCTGGTTGATGCGTTGGTCGTTGTGGCGGTACCGAGATTCTTATAGGTCAGGACGGGACAAGTGGGTGTCGCGGTAACCGTACAGCTCACCGTCTGCCCATTCCCAAGTCCGGCACTGGAGAAGGTCGAGGCGCTGGCGCCCGCATTCGCTCCGTCAACTTTCCACTGATAAAATGTAGGCGTGCCGCCGGTTACGGTGGCCGTGTAGGTAAGTGTAGCGCCCGCACAGGCCGGGGCGGTTCCGCCGGTTTGTGCGATCGTCACTACCGGATCGCCTACTGCCTGCACAGCGACAGTGAGGGTATTCGAGTTCGCCGTCGGAGTCGTTACGCAGAGTGCGTTCGAGGTCATGATGCAACTCACTGTTTGCCCGTTGGTCAGCGAACTCGAACTATAACTGCCGCTGTTCGTTCCGACATTGGAACCATTCACCTGCCATTGGTAGGATGGCGTAGTACCTCCATTGACCGGCGTTGCCGTGAAAGTCGCCGAAGAACCGGCGCAGATCGGATTCGTGCCGGCCGTTTGCGCAATTGTAACCGACGGAGTTGACACGCTATTAACGGTCATGGTGATCGCATTCGAAGTAGCGGGGTTGCCGGTGACACCGGCTTGGTTAGAGGTCATGACACAGGTCACCACATCACCGTTGACCAGACTACTGGTGGAATACGTGGTACTGTTGGTGCCGACGTTCGCGCCGTTTACTTTCCACTGATAAACCGGAGCGCTGCCGCCATTCGTTGGAGTGGCCGTGAAAGTCGCCGACGCTCCCGGACACATCGGATTAGAGCCACTTGTCTGTGCAATGAATACAGCAGCGGCATTCGAACAGTTTGGCAATTGGAACGAGTAGATATGTGTTCGGGCGGCCGATCCGCCGGTAGTCCCGCCCATGTATTCACCGGTATACCAAAAGGTGATCCCGTCCGGGTCCATCGATAACTGAGCATAATCACCTACCCGATTGACGCCGGTTTGAGATCCGGTGCCCGCGATGACCAGCGATTCGGTGATCGGAAGGGTTCCCAGCGGATCACAGGAGCGACGTCCGGTATAATAAAGTCCGGGATATATTCCGGCCGAAGCGTCGGTTTTGATATAACCCATGCCGATGGATCCGTTATCGTCCATCGCGATGCTGCCCATCCAACGAGTTGCGGCGTCCGGAAGGTAAATTCCTTCCTGATACATGGACCAACTCCCGGTAGATTGGTCCTGTCGTAATTCACACCATTTGATACTTCGCTGCGTGGCACTGATGTTGACAGCCCAATTGAGAACGATGGTATTGTAACCGCTCCAGGACTTCCATTGCGCCCGATACATGCAAACCCCGCCGATGCCATCCAGCTTTTGTGTGGTTCCCGGTTGCGATACGTCATTCCAGCTGGAGTTGTACGAAGCGTCGAAGGTGGCGGTCGCCACATTCGCCGCCAGCGTGATCGTGGCAGTCGGTGTGGTGGGAACCCAGTCAACAGACATCTGATAAATGTTCACGGCATCGGAATAACCGGCGCCCCAACCGTTGTCGGAATATGAGAAGATCGGGCAGGGTGCGCCAACCGTAGGAAGTGTACCATCTGCGGCGTCACCGGGCAGCGGACAAAAGAAACCGGAACCTTGTGGCGGAGAGAAGCTCTGATAAACCGCACGGGAGGCCGCGTTACCGGCCAACATGGCGGTCCTTTCAAAGGCGAATACCTTTTGTGCCTGGTTGGAGGTCATGTAATATCCGTCCGCCCATACACCGAACTTCAGATAATCCGGAAATGCCGGTGAAACAAACGTATACGTGTAGTAGGTTCCGGTGGGGTCGCCGGTCGTGGAAATCGCGATGTAGATCTTCCTGTCCGAACTCGTACCGAACTGTGCCAGAAACCACCGATCTGCAGCTTTGTCGTAGAGGACAATGGGATCACCTGCATTTCCTGTCGCCGGCGACCAAAGATTTCCCAGCGTTGCTGTTAAAATGACGCTACCGGTAGTTTTATTGTAAACCTTAAAGGTGGTCGAGTTGATCATCTGCACATAGTGCGATGGTCCGGCCGCACCGGAAGGATCGTAGGGACGAAAGCCCGTAGCCGTTTGTCCAGGCCAGCTGGTCAGCGGTGCGCGCGTGCCTACCGTACCCATTTTGGTTTGGATGGTAGCGGGGTCGTTCCCGTACTCAGGACCATCCGCCACGGTGAACTTGAATCGCTGCGGTTTTCTGTTCTCGCGATCTTCCGATTCCTCTTTTTCGTAGGGCTTACTTTCATCGACCGGAAACTCCTTCGCGATTTCGCTTAGTGGGCGACTGATCGCAAATTCACTACAGGTTATGGATCCGGTTGGTGGAATGTTTTTGTTGCGTTGTGCCAGCAGGGATAGGCTGAATAACAATGCAGGAATCAGAACGATGATTCGTTTCATGGTGATGGTGATAACGGGCGGAGTCCGTTGCGACGAATGGATGACTACACGCGGTATGCGCGCAGTCCTATGGAGAAACTGAGAATAAGAATGCCGGTCGGTTCTGCTCAGGAATCGAACAGGCGGGTCGCAGAGAGTGACAAAAATAACCCGAATATGCAGGGGATGCAATGACCAAGCACTTTCTTATGTGTGATATACCGGACAGTGCGGGCGTTTCTGGCGCGAGAATACCGGATATTTTGGTTGGATCATGAGCCCCTCGATATTTCTTCCGGATCAACCGCGCAGGAGGATCCGTACCGATTATCCGCAATTCGGCGATAAATCGCGACTCCAAGGTGAGAAAGGCCGGGAATCATGAGTAACCAACCTAAAGGGGCCAACCAGATCATGGCACGCAAAGCCGACTGGTAAACGGCTATCCCTCGTTTGATGCGTCCCTTGTCATCAATGCCATGGATATCATAGAGTAAATCCTGCGCCGGAATGTGCTGCAATGGCCCGGCTTTCCCGAGCTGTGCACTTACCGGCAGAAAACGAAGGCGATGAAAGATGTCCAAACGGCGAGCAATACGCATCGCGCGCTTGCAAAACGAACAACCATCATCGTAATAGACGTCCATCGAATTCCGGGAGTCGCTGTCGGAGAAATGACGCGACTCTTTTCCAAACTATAACAACCTGCCGGGAGTCGGATTGTTTCACCCGACTGTGGATCGCCCGTTTATTTCGACTGGTTCACCAGTTGCAGGGCTGTCAGGAACAAGGTGATCGTTCCGAATACCACCGGGAAGACACGGTAGTAATTCTCACCCTGGAAGCGGCGTTTCTTATTGGGCTGCACATAGACGATGTCGTTCGAATGCAGCACGAAATACGGTGAAGAAAACAGTTCTCGTGAATACAGGTCTACATAATTATAGGTCTTGTATCCTGCGCTGTCGCGGATCACCAGCACTTGATCCCGGACACTAAACACGGTCAGGTCCCCGGCCATGGCCAGGGCTTCGGGCAGGGTGACACGTTCGTTCTGCACATTGAACATTCCCGGATGGGTTACTTCGCCGATCACCGTCACCCGAAAGTTGCGCAGGCTTAGTTTGACCGACGGGCTGACCAGGTACTTCTCCAGCCGGTGCCGGATGGTGTCGCGCGCCGCATCCGTATGTAAACCGGCAACCCGTAAAGAGCCGATGAAGGGTATTTGTATCTCGCCTTTCGAATCGACCAGGTAGCCGCTGACCATGGACGCCTGGTTGTCGGGTTGCTCGGAATAGTTGAAGTACTTACTCGCCTCCGGACTGGTACTGGTGACGAAAATGTCGAGAATGTCGTTCGGTCCGATAATCGGCCGGTAGGTGGTGTCAAGCGCTTTGAGCGTCGTATCCTGCTCGGTGGGCTGGAACATCAGGATATTCCGGTACGGCGTGCAGGAGGAGAAGATCGAAATCAGTACGACCAGCGGAACGAAGAGCCGCGACAGCTTTTTCATGGACATAGCGCGCCCGTAGCATAGGGCAATGGGTGTTTACTTCCAGCCCAAAAAAAAGTTTCGCGCCAGCTCAAAAAACACGGTTCACT
>ERZ724526.778-NODE-778-length-17597-cov-4.860221_pt1 | contig 17597 bp, 15 predicted proteins | sample MGYA00376059_ERZ724526 | MGnify/ENA primary metagenome ERZ724526 (study PRJEB28724, sample SAMN07190883) | activated sludge metagenome | isolation source: activated sludge of sewage treatment plant in Hong Hong | place: Hong Kong | collected 2016-03-17 ...
ACCTCAACGCGTTCTTTTCGGCAACCGGAACCGGGAAGACGGCAACATTCGAACACAAGAGCGATGTCCAGAAGTGGCTCGACATCATTCGCGGCGGTTACGCGCCCACTTCAGTAGAGCACCTGAAGACCGGCACCCGGCCTCCGTTCCCGTATTCGGACGTGCGCCTGCTGCCTTACCTTCAGCACGCGTTCTGGTTCCTGCCCAACGTCGCCGCGTGCCACGCGATGGCGAATCTGCTGGCGGAAAAGCACAACGCGTTCTGGCACGACTACGAAGTAGTCGTCGCGGCCGGGACATCCGCCGGCATCGGGCTTGACGCCCTGCCACCGGTGCGCAAGGCCATCGGCAGCGGGTTCGACACCAAGACCATCACGCTCTCCTGCGGCAAGCTCACGACCGGGGTCACAGTGCCGCAATGGTCCTCGATCCTGATGCTGCGCAACCTTAAGTCGCCGGAAACCTACTTCCAGGCGGCGTTCCGCGTGCAGTCCCCGTGGTCAATCCGCAATCCCGACGGTGATGATCCGAATGGGGAGGACATCCTCAAGCCGGTCTGCTTCGTGTTCGACTTCGCCCCCACCCGCGCCCTGCGCCAGCTCTCCGAATACGGGATCGGACTGTCACCCAACGAATCGAATCCCGAAAACGCCGTGAAGGACCTCGTGTCCTTCTTGCCGGTCTTGGCTTACGACGGCGCGAACATGACCCAGATCGACGCTGGAGGGATCCTCGACATCGCGATGGCGGGTACATCGGCCACCCTGCTCGCCCGCAAGTGGGAGTCGGCGCTGCTGGTGAATGTCGATAACGACACACTCCGGCGCATCATGGACAGCCCAGAGGCAATGGCGGCCGTGGCGCGGATCGAGGGCTGGCGCGCGCTGGGCGACCACGTGATCGAGACCATCATCAACAAGAGCGAATCGGTAAAAGCGCTGAAGAACAAGGCGAAGGAAAAGGATCTGAGCACCAGGGAGAAGAAGCAGCTCACTGACGAGGAAAAGGAATACAAGTCCAAGCGCAAGCTGGTGCAGGAAAAGTTGATCAAGTTCGCGACCCGAATCCCGGCCTTCATGTACCTCACGGACTTCCGGGAAAACACGCTCCAGGACGTGATCACCAAGTTGGAGCCAGACCTGTTCCTGGCAGTCACCGGCCTCACGGTGCAGGACTTTCAGCTCCTAGTTAAGCTCCGGGTATTTAATACCGAGCAAATGAACGGAGCTGTGTTTGCATTCCGGCGGTACGAGGATGCGTCACTTCGCTATACCGGCATTGAAAGTCACGCCGGGCTAAGTCATTACGGCCTTTACGACACCGTTGTGGCGAAGGAAGAATAGGACTTCGCCGGTGCGACAGTCCCGGTAGATCCTTTCATCGTTTGGCAAGGAGAGTACTCGTGGCAGTTCCCCAGTTCGCCCAAGTCGAACAACCACTAGGCCATCCGCCTCCCGTGGTTCACTGCCCGATCTGCGGGAATGCTGTGACCGATCCCGAAGGCGTTGATCCATGTGACCACCTGGCCTTCATGTTTTACGCGGACGATTTCGGGTACATGTCCGAAGACTTTTCCGGGCGCCTCGAAAAGGCCGAAATGAAGGACGTCTGCTTCTCCCTTGACGGCCTGAAACCTCTTCTAGAGAAGCTCGGCTACGGCAACACGATGCTGGCGATCGAGATCACCTACGGCGGTATGGCGCGCAGACCTTCTTGGACGACCGATGTCTATGGATTTGACTTTGGCGTGCCCCGGGGCGATGACGAAGCGTAGAACTCCCATCGGCATCGGACCTGGCCACGTCCGGTAGGAATCTCCAGCAGTGCCCGTCTTGGTGCTGCGGACCATCGACTGGCTGGACGTCTAACTCTGGTCCCACACCTCAACCATTAGGATTTCCGTCGGCGCTAGGGCGCTCATGCCGGCGAGATCGATCCTGGCGTCACCGACCCACCCACCTGAATGCACATAGTCATCACCGATCACCATTGGGCCTAAATACTTGGGCGGACCTTGCATGAGGATCGGGACCACGGCCGCTGCCGGAACGGTAAACCGATTGGGGTATCCGCTGCCGCCTAGATCGGTAGCAATACCTGCCGCCGCAAGATCTGCAATCCATTTATCGGCACCAAGGCTTGCCATCCAGCGAGCCAGTATCGGTGCCTCATAGGCCTTACCTACGGCATCGAAATCGGATTTCTTGCAGACGATGAATTCCCAGCCGAGAAAGCTGTGGTGCTCTTCCATGGGCTACCTCCCAGGATCGATGATGCACTGCGAATACGGAAAAGCAAAGCGATATGGCGCTTCCTGAGCGACGGCTTTGCCTGGAGAGTCAATGGCGGGGTTCCTAATAATGGCTATCCAGAATTTGTGATTGATGCCCCCCATCCATGCTGCAGTGCAGTGGCAGAATCGACTTTGCAACGATCACGACTGTCGCAGTTCGACCCAAACCGGTCCTCTGGCTTGCTCCAAAGCGGCCGTACTGAAATTGCCGGATTTGGGTGTTACGCTTCCCCGAAGCAGCCGTACGCGATCTCCTGCACCCGGCCAGAAGCTGTCGCACGATGTGCCCGTGCTGAAGACATTCCAACGACCGCTGTACTTCGGGACCTGCCGGATGGCCAAGTCGTGCTTCTCGGCCTAACCGGCCGTTGCCCGACTATACGAGTCGGTCTGCAATGGGAAGGTAACCTGCCGTTGGACGGTGAGAAAACTCCTGATCGGCCCGAACGTCCGCTCTACGCAGGAACGAAGGCGAACTAACGACCCAAACCCGTCCTTCGATTTCTCCAAAGCGGTCCAACGATCATCTACGACTTTTCGGCTTTACGTTGCTTCGAGGCGTTCGTTCATGTACCACTCGCAGGTGGCCGCTTGTGTTTCAGGGGCGACGCCGTAAATTGCCCCTCAGACGACACCATCCCTCGCAAAATTTGCGCCGCTGCAGGACTAGCCGCGCTCACTCATGGTATGTTTCGAGCCATTGTCGCGAGTGACATAAAGGCAAACGCGAATTCGAATTTCAATTATCAAGGATGATGTCAATTGGGCCATAAAATCGTTTCGGCACTGATTCTTTCTACGCTCGTGCCTTTGCAATGCTTGGCCGAAGGACCAAAGAAAATCCAGGACAACTCCTTCCTTGTCGAAGAAGCCTATAACCAGGAGGCGGGCGTCGTTCAGCACATCCAGAGTGTGATGTACAACCAGAAGACGAAGGACTGGTTCTATACCTTCACGCAGGAGTGGCCGGTACCCGACGAAACGCATCAGCTGTCATACACCATTCCCGTCACGCGTTTGGCGAATCCCGGTGCGACCGGTGTTGGCGACATCGTCCTGAACTACCGTTATCAGGCCGTATTGAAGGAGCATGTGGCCTTCGCGCCGCGGCTGTCGGTCATCCTGCCGACCGGCGATTACTAGAAGGGGCTCGGCGCCGACGCCGCCGGCATTCAGACCAACCTGCCCTTGAGTCTGGAACTGTCCGAACAGTTCGTCACTCATTTCAACCTTGGCGCCACGTACACGCCGGGCAGCAAGGAGGCTGGAGGGGCGAAGGCAAACACGACGGGAACCAACTACGGCGCCAGCCTCATCTATCTGGCATCCGAAAATTTCAACCTGATGCTCGAAGCCGTCAGAACAACCACGGAACTCGTTCAGCCCGACGGCAGCAAACAACGCGACACCGTCACGCTCATCAATCCGGGCGTCCGCTTCGCCAAGAACTATGACTCCGGCTTGCAGATCGTCTCGGGCCTGTCCCTCCCGCGCGGTATCGGCTCATCCTCGGGAACCAAAGGGGTGCTGCTGTATCTGTCGTTCGAGCATCCGTTCAAATAGTTTCCGGAATTATTTCCCCTCGCTGCGCGGCCGATCGAGCAATCGCAAGCCGTTGAAGACGACGACCAGGCTCGCGCCCATGTCGGCGAACACAGCCATCCACATGGTCGCCTGACCAGCAACGGCAAGGCCAATGAACACGGTCTTGATGCCGAGCGCGAGGGCGATGTTCTGCTTGAGAACCGTGGCGGTGCGCCGCGACAGGCGGATGAAAGCCGGCAATTTCCGCAGGTCGTCGTCCATCAGTGCCACGTCGGCGGTTTCGATCGCGGTGTCGGTCCCGGCCGCGCCCATGGCGAAACCGATGTCGGCGCGGGCCAGCGCCGGGGCATCGTTGATCCCGTCGCCGACCATGCCGACAAGCCGACCATCAGCGCGCAGGGATTCGATGGCCGCCAATTTGTCAGCCGGCAGCTGGTTGCCGCGCGCTTCGTCGATTCCGACGTGGCGGGCAATCGACTCTGCCGTGTGGCCATTGTCGCCGGTCAGCATGACGGTCCGGATGTCGAGTCCATGCAGTTCGTCGATCGCCTGCCGACTGCTGTCCTTCACGGTGTCCGCCACCGCGAACAAGGCCAGCACGCGGTGCGTATCGAGCAGCAGAACGACCGTCTTGCCCTGTTGCTCCAGGGCAGTGAGGCGAGTCTCCAGCGCCGGGGAACAGAGTCCGAGGTCTTCGACCAACCGGTGGTTGCCCAGCTGGTAAGCGGTGTCGCCGATGCGCCCGGAAATCCCGCGACCGGGCAAGGCGGCGAAGTCATCCACATCGAGTGGCTTGATGCCCTGCGCCTCGGCGGCCCGCGCGACGGCCTGCGAGACCGGGTGGTCGGAGCGATGTGCAAGACTCGCGGCGAGGCGCCGAAGCGCTGTCGCATCGGCGTCGACCACGGCTTCGAAGTCGGTCTGCGCTGGTTTGCCCTGGGTGATCGTCCCGGTCTTGTCGAGCGCCAGGACAGATAGCTTGCAGCCGTTTTCAAGATGGACGCCGCCCTTGATCAGGATTCCCGAGCGCGCTGCTGACGCCAGGCCACTGACGATGGAGACCGGCGTCGAAATGACCAGGGCGCAAGGACAGGCAATGACCAGCAGGACTAGGGCGCGGTAGATCGCCTCCGGCCAGGCGACATCGAATACGAGTGACGGTACGACGGCAAAGGCCAGTGCGACCGCGAACACCGCCGGGGTATAGATGCGGGCAAACCGGTCGACAAAACGTTGCGTCGGCGCCTTGGCGCCCTGCGCTTCCTCGACGATGCGGATGATCCGTGCCAGCGTGGATTGGCTGGCAGCGGCGGTGACGTGGATATCCAGGGCGCCCGACGCGTTAATGGTGCCGGCAAACACCGAGTCGCCCTCGACTTTCTCGACCGGCATGCTCTCACCGGTAATCGGTGCCTGATCGACCGCCGAGCGTCCGGCCACGATGATGCCATCAAGGGCAATCCGTTCGCCGGGTTTGATACGAATGATGCTGTCGACGGGTACGCTCGCCGCCGGTACTTCGCTCCAGGTGCCATCGATTTGGCGCATCGTCGCCGTTTCCGGCGTCAAGGCCATCAGGCCGTGAATGGCGTTGCGGGCGCGGTCGACCGAGCGGGCCTCGATCAACTCGGCCAGCGCGAACAGGAAGATCACCATCGCCGCCTCCGGCCACTGACCGATCGCCATCGCCCCCGTGACCGCCAGCGACATCAGCGCGTTCATGTTGAGGTTGCGGTTTCTGAGCGCGATCCAACCCTTCTTGTAGGTTGGCAGGCCACCGGCCAGGATCGCCACAATGGCGAGCATGGCCTCAAAAACGTGATTGCCGCCGTCGAACCAGTGCACCGCCTCGGCAGTCAAGGCGGCCAAACCGGACACAGCGAGCAGCCAGCCTGGTCCCGACGGGGCCACCGTGGGCGCTTGGGTAGCCGAATCCGCGACTTCGGCATCCATGCCCAGCGAACGAATCGCCTCGACAGCGACAGGCAAACTGTCCGGTGCATGCGACAACGACAGCGTTCGCTGCATCAGGTTGAATTCGAGCGAGTCGATTCCCGGCATTCCAGACAGTTTGCCGCGAATGAGTGACTCCTCGGTCGGGCAATCCATCTGGGTGATGCGCAGTGTCGACCGAACACGCATGTTGGTTGATGAGTCCTTCACTTCAAGACCAGCGGAGTATCGCGGCCGTTAGCCCTGAATAACATCTGTCACGCAAACAATCGCTGCCCGGGATAGGACGGAGGAAGGGCGGACGCAAGAAACGCAAGTGTGCTGGTGTTGTCAATCGTGGCTTCATAGTCAATTCATCCTCGCCTCAATGCGTGTCAGGAAGCTGCACACCGGGTACCGCCGCTCTGGCTTCGAGGAGTTTTACAATCTCGTGGTGCCCCATCATGCGCGCTACGCATAGTGCGGCGAGGCCCCCGGAGTCGACGGCATCCCACTGAGCCCCTCCGGCTAGCAGCAACCGGACCACGTCCGTATACCCCTTGTAAACGGCCACGAAGAAAGGCAGCTCACCGTCGTGGGTCGCAGCGTTTACGTCTGCGCGATGCGAGATGAGAAAACCAACGATGTCCTGGTGATCGTTGAAGGCCGCCCAAAATAGTGGGGTCCAGCCATGCCTGTTCGCATGATCGATATTCGCGCCTCGCGCGAGCAATTCCTCGGCAACTGCAAAATGTCTCCTGAAAATCGCATGGAACAGCAGGCTAAAGCCATTCTCGTCCTGCCAGTCAACCGCCACACCATGCTGCAGAAATGCACGAACCCGCCCCAATTCGCCCTCTTTGACGGATTCCAGGCAGACTTCGTTCGCAGAAGGAGTTGTCTCTTCAATGGTCGCGGGCTGCCGTTGCTTGTGCTTTCCTTTCACTAACGGCCTCACCTAACCTCGACTGCGCGCTGAATGTCGCTTATGAAGATCCAGCCCGCTTCGGGTTGCCCCGTGTGCGCCGCTTTGGTGATTGCGTCGACCAGAGCATCGGCCACGTCGTCTGCGCATGCCAGTTCCAACTTGTACTCGGTCACGACGGCTTCGGCCAACTCCATCGAGTAATGTTGCTGCGTCGGATCCGCGTTCGCCAGCGGCCGCTGAACTTGGGAGACCGTAATGTTGTGGCAACTGGCACCAGCGGTAGCCAGATCACACAGGCCCGACTGACGCAACGCTTGGAGCACGTTGGCGATGCGGTGTTGTCGGATAAATGCCTTGATCTCTTTCATGCCGATTCTCCTTCGTTCAAATCGTGAGCTACCATCCGGTCACTCGAAGCGAAAATTGATATGCGTTCCTTCGACGGTCACACAATGTCCCGCCGGCGATCCACCGGCTCGCCACACTGCGGAGCATCTCAATTTCGCACCATTCCCATCGTGCAATTCCGGTTGGGCCGTATAGACGTAATGATCGGTATCGAGGCCTGAAAAAATCCGGTCCCAATGCTTGCGGTCGATTCCGTATTGCCGTTTCAATTCCGCAAGATTCTGATTGCGCTCGATGGCAAAGCCACCCGCTTCAAAGCGCTTCCCGCGAAATTCCAGCGCCATCGACGACCCTACCGGCCCTTCGTGGCGAAACGCACCGGTCGTAATCTCCCGATCGCTGTCCTCCCGAACCAAGCTATGCGTATGTCCAACGCAAGCGGTCAGCGCAAGCGTCGCCAGGCATACCGGTACTGCTGTCCATGCTTTCATGATTTTCCCTTTCTTTTATGTAGTGATCAGACCGATGCCGCCTTGCGTTCCCGTCGGGTTTCCAGCCACTCGTACATGAGCGGCAGGAGAAGAAGGGTCAGCGCCGTTGAAGTGAACAATCCGCCGACGACGACCGTCGCCAATGGTCGCTGCGTCTCCGCACCGACGCCTTGGGAGAGCAGCATGGGAATCAGCCCGAGGATCGCCACCGAGGCGGTCATCAGCACCGGCCGCAGCCGCAGCGCAGCTCCCTCGCGCACCGCCTCTCGGATGCTGAATCCCTGTCGTCGCCGATCATTCAAAAACGACACCAGGACGATGCCGTTGAGCATGGCGACGCCGAAGACGGCAATGAAGCCGATCGCCGAGGGCACCGACACGTACTGGCCGGTGATCGCCAGGCCGAAGACGCCGCCGATTATCGCGAAGGGCACGTTGGCGATGATCAGCGCGGCGTGGGCCAGCGAGTTGAACGCCGTGTAGAGCAGGAGGAAGATCAGGCCGATGGTCAGCGGCACGATGACGGCCAGCCGGGCCATGGCCCGCTGCTGGTTCTCGAAGGCACCACCCCACTCGATCCAGTAGCCCTCGGGCAGCTTCACCTGTTTGCGGATCTTCGCCTCCGCCTCCTTGACGAAGCCGTCCACGTCGCGGCCTTTCACATCCAGTTGCAGCACCGCATAGCGCTGCAACTGCTCTCGGCGGACGAAGGAGTACCCTTCGTCCGTTTCCACGGTGGCGACCCGCGATAGCGGCACGAGGGCGCCGGACTGGGTGCGAATCGGGATGTCGCCGATCGCTTGCGGACTGTCGCGGAAAGCAGCATCGAGTCGAACCTGTAGGTCGAAACGCTTGACGCCGTCGATCACCGTGCTGACAGTCTTGCCGCCGATGCCGGCCTGGACGACTTCGAGAATTCCGTCGGCATTGATGCCGTAGCGCGCCGCCTCGTCGCGATTCACCTTGACCACCAGTTGCGGCTTGCCCTTATTCGCTTCCAGCGCCAGATCGGCGACGCCCGGCACTTTGTCGAGTACCACCTTGGCTTCGCCGGCGAGGCGGTCAAGCGTGGTCAGGTCTTCGCCGTAGATCTTCAGGGCGAGGGTGGCGCGGACGCCGGATATGAGTTCCTCGACGCGCATCTGGATCGGCTGGGTGGCGTTGAGGACGACCGTTGGAATGGCCTTTTCCATGAACTCCTGCATCTCGCCGGAAAGCGCGGGCATGCTGAGTTTCTTCGGCCATTCGCTCGCGGGTTTGACCTCGACCAGAACCTCCATGTAATTGACATCGGCGGTCTCGCCCTTTTCGGCACGGCCGATGGTCGCCAGCGTCGATTTCACCTGCGGAAAGTTATTCTTCAGCAGCATGTCGAAACGTTTCGATACGGCGATGCTTTCCTCCAGCGAGGTTGAAGGAATGCCGGTCACGCGGAACATGATCGAGCCTTCCTGCAAGCTGGGCATGAACTCCTTGCCGAGAAACGGGAAGACCGCGAGCGCCGCCACCAGCAACGCGACGGCGGAGCCAAGCACCGTCTTCTTGTTCTCCAGCGCCCGGTCGAGCAAGGGCAGATAGAGGCGCTTGGCCCAGCGCACCAAGCCCGTGTCCTTCTCTTCCTTCGGTTTCAGGATCAGTGCCGAGAGCACCGGCACCAGGGTCAGCGTTAGGATCAGCGAGCCGACCATGGCGAAGGTGATGGTCAGCGCCATCGGTTTGAACAACTTGCCTTCCAGCCCGGTCAGCGAGAACAGCGGCAGGAAGACAACGACGATGATGAGGATGGCGAAGGCGATCGGGTTGATGACTTCGCGCGCGGCTTCGAGGATGACGTGGGTCCGGTTCACCGCCTTGCCGGCCTGATGCGAGAGCAGGCGGAAGCCGTTTTCGACCATCACCACCGCGCCGTCGACCATCATGCCGATGCCAATCGCCAGTCCGGCCAGCGACATCAGGTTCGCCGACATGCCAACGTAGTGCATCAGGATGAAGGCGATGAGCATCGCCAGTGGCAAGGTGACGACGACAACAATCGCTGAACGGATTTCGCCGAGGAACAGGAAGAGGACGATGGCGACCAGAATCGAGCCTTCGAGCAGCGCGCTCTCGGCCGTCGTCAGTGCCTTGTCGACCAGTTCCGTACGGTCGTACACGGTATTGATCGACACCCCCTTGGGCAGCGCTTGTTGAGCCAGTTTGAGTTTTGCCTTGACCGCGTCGACGACGTTCTTGGCGTTCTCGTTGATGCGCGCCAACGCCATGCCGAGAGCGACCTCTTTGCCGTCCCGGGTCACGGCGCCGAACCGAAGGCCAGGCGCTTCCTTGACCTCGGCCACATCGCGAACGTAGATCGGCGAACCTTCGCGCTGGGTGACGACGACGTTGCCAATGTCGCGGGTGCCGGTGACCAGCCCCAGCCCACGTACCAGATACTGCTCGCGACCGAGATTAACGTACTGCCCGCCGACTTGACGGTTGTTGGCAGCCAGCGCTTCCATCACGGCCTTGAAGCTGAGCCCGTACTTGATCAGCTTGTGCGGCTGAATCAGCACCTGGAACTGTTTCTCGTCGCCGCCCCAGGAGGTTACGTCGTCCACGCCCGACGCGGTGCGCAGCAGCAGGCGCACGTTCCAGTCCTGCAAGGTGCGCAGATCCATGGTGGACAACTTCTGGTCGGCCGACTCGACCGTGTACCAGAACACCTGACCGAGTCCGGAGGAGTTTGGCCCGAGCGTCGGCTCGCCGTAGCCTTCCGGCATTCGCGACTTGGCTTCGAGCATCTTCTCGCCGACCAGTCGGCGAGCGAAGTAGATGTCAACATCATCCTTGAAATAGACGCTGACAAAGGACAGGCCGAAAAGAGATACCGAGCGGATTTCTTCCACGCCGGGCAGCCCGGCCATCGCGGTTTCGACCGGGAAGGTGAGCAGCTTCTCCACATCCTCGGCAGCGAGTCCTGGTGACTCGGTATAGACATTGACCTGGACCGGCGTGACATCGGGGAAAGCGTCTACCGGTACGGCTCGAAACGCCTGTACGCCGAAGACGACGATGAGCAGGAATCCGACCAGCACCAGAACCTTGTAGCGCAGCGAGAGATCGACAATCGAATTGAGCATGGCCGGTCCTCAGTGCGAATCGCCGATTTGCGACTTGAGCAGGCGGGCCTTGAGTGCATAGGTTCCGGCAACTACCACCTTCTCGCCTGGCTTGATGCCGCTCTTGATCACGACCTTGCCGCGCAACTTGTCACCCAACTCGACCGGGCGCGGCTCGAAGCCGCCGTCTTCGGCGACGAAGACCGTCGGCTGGCCTTGCATCAGCACCACGGCCTCCTGCGGCAGCAGCAGAGCCTTGTTCTTGCCGGCAACTCCGTTCGTGCTGCTGGTACCACTGGTGCGAATAGCGGCCGTGGCGAACATCTCGGGTTTGAGCCGGCCACCCGGATTGGCGACTTCGACGCGTGCCTGCACCGTGCGACTCTCCTTGTCGACCACCGCCGCGATGTAGGTGAGCTTGCCCTTGAAGACTTCGCCGGGATAGGCGTCGACTGTAACTACTGCATCCGCTCCAGTCTTGACCCGGCCGAGATCCTTCTCGAAGAGATTGGCTTCGATCCACAGGCGGGAGAGGTCGGCCACCGTAAATATCGATTTGTCGGGCTGCGCCAACTCGCCCAGGATGGCATGCTTTTCGATGACCGTGCCGGAAAACGGCGTGCTTAGCGGGAAGGTGCTTACGGCTCTACCCTCGTCGGCGGGCGATGCATTCACTCCCAACATGCGCAGTTTGTCGCCGGTTGCGGCGACGGTGGCTTTCGCCTTTTCGAATTCGGCATGGGCGCGCAGGTGGTCCTTCTGCGCGATGATCTGGTCGCCGTGGAGCATTTCGGCGCGCTCGAAGTCGGCCTTGGCCACCGCGTGCTGGGTTCTTGCCTGAAGATAGGCCGAATGCGCTTCGCCGACCTCCAGACTGTCAAGCACAGCCAGCGTCTGCCCGGCCTTGACCTGATCGCCGAGATTGACCTGTACCTTGACGATACGACTCGACACCCGTGGCGAGACGTGGGTGATCCGATCCTGATTGGGACGGATAGTGGCCGTGACGATCAACTGATCGACGATTTCCGATTCGGCGATTTCCTCGGCCTTGATCCCGGCGGCTTCGATCGCCTCGGTGCTGAGCTTCAACGGCTCCGCGTCACCGTGTCCGGCTTCGCCTTCCTTGTGCTCACCGTGCCCAGGCTTTTCGTTTCCTTTGTCGGCCGCCGCACCGGGCTTCGAGGCGGCCTGCGTCGCTGCCGTAGGTGGCGACTCGGGTTTGCCACAGCCGGCCAGCGAGAGGGTCGCCAGAACGAGGGTCAGCGCAATGGCCAGTTCGGTGTTCGATGTCTTCATGAGGGTTTTTCCAATCCGGGGGTTCGGCAGGCAGTCGGATGTCATTTCTGTTCCGACCAACCGGCGGCTTGTTCAAGCTCGCTGCGGGTCAGAGCGAGATCGGTCATCGCTTCCAGTACCTCGCGGCGGGTGTCGAGGGCCTGGCGGGCGGTGAGCAGCATCTGGATCAGGCTGATCTCGCCGACGCGATAGGCGGTGGTGGCAAGACGCTGGTTTTCTTCAAGGCGCTGCAATACCGACTGGTCAAGGCGTTGCGTCCGTTGGCGCAGGCTGTCGAGTTTCTGCCATAGCGTCAGGACGCGGGCACGCGTGTCGCGGCTGGCCGCCTGTTTCTCGATCTCGGCCTGCGTCAGTTCCGTCGAGGCTTTGCCGATGCCGGCGGCGTTGCGCCGGAAAAGCGGCAAGGGGACGGAAACACTCAGCCCGACTATCTTCTCGCGGGCGTCACCGGGGCCTTCGCGGGCCGAATTCAGACCGAGCGTGATGTCCGGGTAGGTAGCCGCACGTTCGAGATCCAGTCGGCTGCGTGCAGCCTGCTCGCGGTGGGCGATGGCACGCAGTTGGGGTCGGCTGGCCACCGTCGCCAGCAGTTGGTTCAGGGTATAGGGCAGTACCGGTTTGACAGTCAGCGACCCCTTGACGGCGGGAAGCCTCTCGGCCGGCAGTTGCAGCAGGGTAGCCAGTTCGGCACGAGTCTGCATCAGTTGCTCGCCAATGGTTTCGAGCTGATTGCGAGCCCGTCCGAGTTCGACTTCAGCCAGATTGGCATCCAGCTTGGTGTCCTCGCCGGCATCGAAGCGCTTGCGGGTAACCGCACTGTTTTCCTTGATAAGGTCGACCAGACCCGTTTCCATCTCGGCGCGCAATTGCAGGGCCAGAACGCGGACGAACTTCTGCTCGACCTCGGCGCGTAGTTGCCGACGGGCTTCCTCGAACGTTTCGCGTAGTGCCGCCAGTTCCTGCTCGGCCGCCGTCCGGCGATACCCCTGCTGGCCGGCGATTTCCAGCGTTTGCGTCAGGCCTACACTCCACTCGCGTTGTCGCCGTTCGCCGAGTCCCGGGTCGGGAAGCGTGCGCCGCAGTCGTTCGGCGGCGATCTGCGGATTGTTCCAGAGCAAACCTTGAGCGTCGGCAAGTTGTCCCTCGGCGGCGGCCAGGTTTGCCTGGGCGCTCTTCAAGGAGGGGTTGGCCTCTTCGGCGAGCTGCCAAGCGTGTTCCAGGGTCAGTGGGAGTTCGGTCATCGGGATAGCGATACCGATGGACGTGGGGGGCGCGACTGCCCTGACCAGAGAGGGTGAATTTTGTGCAGGGGCAGGCAGTGCGGCGAGCAGCCCGAGCGATAGCAAAAGCGTCTTGTTCATCGAAATCCTCAGCAAGTTGAACCATGCGAAGAATCCGACGGAACACGCTAACAGCCCGCTGGCGCGGACTCAGTCAGCCGTCAAGGACGAAAAGGTGTAGCGCGTCCCGCCGGATCAGGCGAGGCGAGCGAGTGGCGGACGGTCGAAGGGATCGACGGTGGCGGAGTGAAACTCCGCGCCAGGTGGCACGATGAGTTGGGGGGGAGTGTCGTCGCCCAGTATCGGCAAGATGGCCGGAACAAACGACGAGAACGACAGGTGGCAGAACCCACAATCGGGATCGGTTTGGGCGCCCGTGTCGCCTGCCTTATCGACCGATCTGTCGTGATGATGGGTGTGATGACCGAAATGCGCCGCCTGCTGGGATTCCGTCTGATGCTGGCAATAGCCGGCCGCAGCCGCGAAAGCGGCGTTCAGAGGCAACATGACCAGCAGTAGGAGGGCAATGAAGCGTCTCATGGGTAGCGGAAGTATAACAGTCGAACAACGGCTAACAACCTGTTTGGACTAACTTCGCTCATCCCGCAAGATGGCGGCGAACCTGACTGCTCTTGTCGAGTCTTGCGAGTGTGCCTCACGGCAGTGCTTGGCTTCAGTTGATATTCGAACGACTACTTTTATCATTGGGCCTGGTTAGTTCATTGGCGGGTCGAGCGAAAGCGGAGTCCAAGTTGACCACCATGTACCGGTCGCCCACAAGGGGTCGTGGCGGGGAAGAATTTGAGCGGTTCCCCAGCGACCGGTTGTGGTCGGTAGTGTGATTTCGCCGACCGCGAAGCTGCTGTTCGAAACGACCCAGCACCGAACTACTGGTCACCGCCGTATTTCTGGCCGGACTCGGCCGGAATTCCAAGGTCAGCTTTGGCCGATGTCGAGATCGAGATCGACAGGCCAGCAAGACATCCGGCGGGTTTGTGATCAGTCACTGGGCGTTCGTGGCATCCATTTTATTGGCGCCCCAGCGTTTCTTGATGGCCGACAACAGCAGTCCGTCACCGGAATATTCTAGGGCAGCAATGCGCACGGACCTGCCGTAGCGGCGTCGGCACCTGAACGTCTCTTCATGGTCGATGACCGACCTTTGATTGCACAAACTAAACGTCGGCTTTGGCCGAGCAACTGTCGGCAAAGATCGATCTAGGATGACTGCTGTAATCAGTTAGCAGTCCTTGGACGTCTGATTCAACGGCAGTCCGCTTGGGGTCGGGTTGCGACAGTCGCCTTTCAAGATTCGTTGCCGAAAAGCTGCCCTTGAAGTTCTGCTTCCCGAAAGCGGCCCTTCATCGAGGCGCGCTCACGACCCATTGCGGTCGATCCAAAACGCGCTATTGACCGACCGCTTTCGATCAAGAAGCGGTCATCAATCGACCATCCGCGGCAAAAAAAGAGGGCGGACTCTAGCTGCCTAGATCCGCCCAAATCCTCCTCCTCGAGGTCTCTACTATTCCGTGCCAGTCCTCTGGAAAATCTCGGCCTCTGACTCGTAACAAGGTCTCTCAGGCAAACTAGTGAAGCAATGAGTATTGGGCAAGATAAACCGCGGCACCCGCCAAGTACCCTAGCAACGCCAACCCGCTGATCTTCCTTACGTACCAAAAGAAGTGGATCTTTTCGATGCCCATTGCAGCGACCCCGGCGGCTGAACCGATAATGAGGATTGACCCTCCGGTTCCTGCACAGTAGGCCAAGAATTCCCACAGAAAGTGATCTGTCGGGTATTGGGTAAGGCTGTACATGCCCATCGAGGCCGCCACCAATGGAACATTGTCCACGACCGCACTGGCAAGACCGATGATCATCACGATGATGTCCTGACGCCCTATGGTTTCGTCCAGCCACTTCGCCAGCGACGTCAGGATGTGAGCATGTTCGAGCGTGGCAACGGACAACAGGATGCCGATAAAAAACACGATCGAACTCATGTCGATCCGGCTCAGCGCATGCACAAGTGTCAGGTGTTGTTTGGTGCCATCCTCTTTGCGGCGATGTACCAGATCACCAACCAGCCAAAGGATTCCCAATCCGAAAAGAATTCCAATAAATGGTGGCAAGTGCGTAATCGACTTGAATGCAGGCACCGCCACCAATACACCGAGCCCCATGAAGAACATCAGATTGCGTTCAAATACCGTGGTATTCAGTCCGTTGCCGTTTTCAACGCGCGGAGGCGCTACGACCTCGCGACCTCGCAGCCTATAAGCTGTGATTGCCAGAGGCACCAGCAGGCTGACAGCTGAGGGCAGCAGCACACCCTGGATGATTGCCAAGCTCGTGATCTGACCTCCGATCCACAGCATTGTCGTCGTCACATCACCAATCGGGGACCACGCGCCACCTGAGTTGGCAGCGATCACGATGATGCCGGCAAAAAACAAGCGGTCGTCGTGTTTGTCCAACAACTTCCGCACCAGCGAAATCATCACTATGGTGGTGGTCAGATTGTCGAGGATGGCGCTAAGGAAGAAAGTTACAAAGCCTACCAGCCACATCAAGGTCGTTATCCGGGTCGTCTTGATCCGTGCTGTGATGACGTCGAAACCACTGTGGGCATCAACGACCTCGACAATCGTCATCGCGCCCATCAGGAAGAATATGATCTGCGCCGTACTCATGAGCGATTCGCCCAGTTGCGCACTTACCATGTGCGCATCGCCAACGGACAACGCATACACAGTCCATAGCAGGCCGGCGCCCATCAACGCCGACGCTGCCTTATTGACCTTTAGTGGATGTTCCAACGCGATTGCCGTGTAGGCGATTACGAAAATGCCGGCCATTGCTGTAAGCATGTCGATCGTCTCGTGGGAAGTTAGATGATTGAAGCGGCCGCGCGGCACCTTGATGCAAGAGCACTCAGAGAGCGTCGTGAATGCGAAGTGGTCACTTCTATTCGCACGCTCCGACGGACGTGGAACTACACACCTTGCCGTCAATCCATACAGCCTCAGCCAATCGAGCGCCAATGATTCGGCTGCGTTGCACTGATGTTCCTGTAAGGTTGGCCTGCTTCAGATTGGTGTAGTTGAGAACCGAGCCGTCGAGCAGCGCACCTCGCAAGTCCGCATGTTGTAGGTCGGCGCCGACCAGATTGCATCGGGTTAGGTCAGCGCCATTTAGGCGCGCATAGGAAAGGTCTGCGCCTTCAAGAAAAGCCCTGGCCATAATTGCGCCAGTGAGTTGCGCCCGAGACAAGCTCGCATTTCTAAGGTTGGCTCCGCGCAGGTCGGCACCTTCAAGATTGGCTTCTGAAAGATCGCTCCCGACCAGGCGAGCTGACTTCAGATTGGCGCCGCGAAGGTCTGCCCCTTTGAACCGAGAGCCTTCCAAATTGGCCCCCTCAAAGTTCGTATCGCGAAAGTTCCCGCCGTTAAGGTCCACCTTTCGCCATACAGCGTTGCTCAGTGCTGCACCCTGGCATTGCGCTCCCACTTCCTTGCGACATTCCGCGAACGCGAATCCTTGGCTGACTAACGCTACCGCAACAAGAATTGCGGCCGTGAATAGGGAATGCGCACTGCTGTCGCGGTAACTCATGATGGCCTCGCTTTTCATGCCACGTTGGCACACGATGGAGGCATGGTATTGAGCGGAAAGGCCCGTGAAAATTCGGGAATCCCTCTAAGGGGGTTGGATGGATCGAGTGTCGAATTGATTGAACTTGTTACTCTGTGCTGGCAAGGCAATCCGGCAGAATGTCAGTTCGGCTAAGGGTTTCACTTAGGGGAGTTCGGGATGCGCGAAGATTTGGCGATGAAGAGAATGGAGCTGACACCACTTCGTCGACTACTAACACCCATGCTTCGCCTGACCCAGTTGCTAGCGTTTATTGCCACATACATAGCGCTCGACTGGGCGAGCTACCTCCATCCGCTTCATGGGCTGAACATAACGCTATGGAATCCAGCGCCCGCCTTGGGACTGGTCCTGTGGATGCGTTTCGGGCGTTTGACTGCAATTCCATGGTTTGTCGCATTGATGGCTGGGGAATTCGTCATTCGCGGGATGCCAGCCGCATTGATGACAACGGCGTTGTTGTCGGCGGTGTTGACCGCGGGCTATGGCGTGATTGGGGAGATCCTTCGCAAGCGGCTTCGCGACGGGGAGGTATTTGGTGATCGCGTGCGGCTGATGACCTGGCTCGGTGTCGTATTCATTGGGACGCTGGTGAATAGCCTGATCTACATCACCTTACTTTCCCTGACGGACCTCCTACCGGCTGGTGACCGGTTTGAGGGTCTTATCAGATTCTGGATTGGCGACTGAGTTGGGATCATTGTGTGCATGTCGATGCTTTGGATGCTA
>ERZ724526.783-NODE-783-length-17552-cov-8.054066_pt1 | contig 17552 bp, 17 predicted proteins | sample MGYA00376059_ERZ724526 | MGnify/ENA primary metagenome ERZ724526 (study PRJEB28724, sample SAMN07190883) | activated sludge metagenome | isolation source: activated sludge of sewage treatment plant in Hong Hong | place: Hong Kong | collected 2016-03-17 ...
CTACGGCGCCCATATCTCCGTTCGTTTCGTCCATAAACTGCGCGACGAACGGCGCTTCCCGAATTTCGACGCCCTCAAGGCGCAGATCGCCGCCGATGCCGCGGCGGCGCGGGCCCATTTCAAGCTGTGAACACGCAAAATGGCTGACTACAAGAACACCCTGAACCTTCCCGATACCCCGTTCCCGATGCGCGGCGACCTGCCGAAGCGCGAGCCGCAGTGGGTGGCGCAATGGCAGGAGAAGAAGCTCTACCGGCGCATCCGCGAGATCAGCGCCGGCCGCCCGCGTTTCGTCCTGCACGACGGCCCGCCCTACGCCAATGGCGATATCCACATCGGGCATGCGGTCAACAAGATCCTCAAGGACATCATCGTCCGTGCGAAAACGCTGGCCGGCTTCGACGCGCCCTACGTGCCGGGCTGGGACTGCCACGGGCTGCCGATCGAGCACCAGATCGAGAAGCTGCACGGCAAGGGCATACCCGCCGACAAGGTGCGCGAACTCTCGCGCGCCTTCGCCGCCGAGCAGGTCGAGCGCCAGAAGAAGGACTTCATCCGCCTCGGCGTCCTCGGCGACTGGGACAACCCCTACCTGACCATGGCCTTCAAGGCCGAGGCCGACGAACTGCGCGCGCTCGGCAAGATCCTCGCGCATGGCTACCTTTACCAGGGGCTGAAACCGGTCAACTGGTGCCTCGACTGCGGCTCGGCGCTGGCCGAGGCCGAGGTCGAGTACGAGGACAGGAACTCGCCGGCGATCGACGTCGCGTTCGAGGTGCACCCCAACCACTCCGAGAAGCTGGCGGCGGCCTTCGGCCTGACCCACCTGCGCGGTCCCGCGTTCGCGGTGATCTGGACGACGACTCCGTGGACGCTGCCGGCCAACGAGGCGGTCAGCGTGCATCCGGACTTGACCTACGACCTCATCGAAACGCAAAAGGGCGCGCTGATCCTGGTCCGCGAACTGGCCGACGCCTGCCTCGGCCGCTACGGCCTCTCCGGTGAAGCGGTCGGTTCGTGCGCGGGCGCGAAGCTCGACCAGGTGCTGCTCAGGCATCCTTTCCAGAATCGCGACGTCGCCATCATCTGCGGCGCGCACGTCACCACCGAAGCCGGCACCGGCCTGGTGCACACCGCCCCGGCGCACGGCGCCGAGGACTTCGTCATCGGCAAGCGCTACGGCCTGCCGGTGAACAATCCGGTCGGCGGCGACGGCCGCTTCCTGCCCGACACGCCGGCGCTGGCGCTCGGCGAACTCGCCGGCAAGACGGTCTGGGAGGCCAATCCGCTGGTCCTCCAGGAACTCGATGGCTGTGGTCGACTGCTGAAAATGGAGAGAATCCAGCACAGCTATCCGCACTGCTGGCGGCACAAGACGCCGATCATCTTCCGCGCGACGACGCAGTGGTTCATCGGCATGGAGCATAGGAAGGACGAAAACGCCTCGACGCTGCGCTGGATCGCCGAGCGCGCCGTCGACGAGACGCAATTCTTCCCGGCCTGGGGCCGCGCCCGGCTGGAAGCGATGATGCGCACCCGTCCCGACTGGTGCGTTTCCCGTCAGCGCAACTGGGGCGTGCCGATTCCTTTCTTCCTGCACAAGGAGACGGCGCTGCCGCATCCGCGCACCGCCGAGTTGATCGAACAGGTCGCGCTGCGTGTCGAGAAGGAGGGCATCGAAGCCTGGTTCAGGCTGGACGCCGCCGAACTCCTCGGCGCCGAGGCCGGACACTACGTCAAGATGAGGGACACCCTCGATGTCTGGTTCGACTCCGGCACCACGCACTGTCACGTCATGCGCGGCTCGCATGCCGCCGATCTCGCCTATCCGGCCGACATGTATCTCGAAGGCTCCGACCAGCATCGCGGCTGGTTCCAGTCGTCGCTGCTCTCCGGTTGCGCCATCGACGGCCGCGCGCCGTACAAGGCGTTGCTGACCCACGGCTTCGTCGTCGACGGCAAGGGCCACAAGATGTCGAAGTCCAAGGGCAACGTCATCGCGCCGCAACAGGTTTCGGACAAGATGGGCGCGGAGATCCTGCGCCTGTGGACGGCGTCGACCGATTACTCCGGCGAGTTGTCGATTTCCGACGAAATCCTCAAGCGCGTTGTCGAAGGCTATCGCCGCATCCGCAACACGCTGCGCTTCCTGCTGGCCAATACCGCTGATTTCGACGCGGGCAAGGACATGCTGCCGGTCGATCAGTGGCTGGAAATCGACCGCTACGCGCTGGCGCTGACCCGTCAGTTGCAGGAAAGCTGTCTCGCCGATTACGAACGCTACGAGTTCCACCGCGTTGTCCAGTCGCTGCAGACCTTCTGCTCCGAAGATCTCGGCGGGTTCTATCTCGACATCCTCAAGGACCGCCTGTACACCACGGCGCCGGATTCGCGCGCCCGGCGCTCGGCGCAATCGGCGCTCTGGCACATCGTGCACGCCTTCACCCGGCTGATGGCGCCGATCCTGGCGTTCACCGCCGAGGAAATCTGGCAGGTGCTGACCGGGGACGGCGAGCAATCGGTGATGTTCCAGGTCTGGCACGCCCTGCCCAAGCCGGAAGGCGAGGGCGAACTGCTGGCCAGGTGGGCGCTGATCCGCGTTGCCCGGGCGGACGTGACCAAGGCGCTGGAAACCCAGCGCGAAGCCGGAAGGATCGGCTCGGCCCTGCAGGCGGCCGTCGAAATCCGCTGCGCCGGCGAGAAGCACGACGCGCTGGCCGCGCTCGGCGACGATCTGAAATTCGTGCTGATCTGCTCGTCGACCGCGGTCATCGCCGACGAAGCCGAACAGGTCGTCGCGACGCCGCTCGACCACGCCAAGTGCGAGCGTTGCTGGCACGTGCGCGGGGATGTCGGCGCCGACGCCGGGCATCCGGGCCTGTGCGGCCGTTGCGTCAGCAACCTGTACGGTGAGGGCGAGGCGCGCAACTGTGCCTAAGGCGGGGCACTGGTACGCCCTGGCCGGGCTGGTCGTCATCCTTGACCAACTGAGCAAGTGGCTGGTGTTGTCCAGAATCGAATTCGGCCAGACGATCTACGTCGCGCCGTTCTGGAACTGGGTGCTGACCTACAACCCCGGTGCCGCCTTCAGCTTCCTGGCCGATCAGCCGGGCTGGCAACGCTGGCTGTTCACGCTGCTGGCGCTGGCGGTTTCCGGCTGGATCGCGCTGGAGTTGCGCCGCCACCCTGAACGGAAGTTGCTCTCGCTCGCTCTGGCGCTGATCATGGGTGGCGCCCTGGGCAACGTCATCGACCGCATCCGCTTCGGCGCCGTCGTCGATTTCATCCAGTGGCATATCGCCGGCTTCTACTGGCCCGCCTTCAACATCGCCGATTCGGCCATCACCGTCGGCGCCGTTTTGCTGGTTTTTTCGACGTTGACCGCAACCGGCAACAAAGAGGTCTCCCGATGACCGCTACCGTCCGTTCCGACAGCTACCTGACATTGCACTACCGGATCACCACGCTCGATGGCGACGAGTTTCTGTCGACCTTCGACATGAGCCCGGCCACCTTGCAGATGGGCAGCAGCCAGCTCGCCGAGAACCTCGAATCGGTGCTGATCGGCCTGCCCGCCCATGAACGCTTCGTCTTCCAGCTCGAGCCGGAGGAGGCCTTCGGCCAGACCAACCCGCGCCTCGTCGAGCGCATCGCCCGCGGCGGCCTGCCGGACGGCATGGAACTCAAGGAGAACTCGGTCGTCGAATTCACCGCGCCCAACGGCGATACCTTCGCCGGATTCCTGCGCGAACTGGACGCCACGCACGCGCTCTTCGACTTCAACCATCCGCTGGCGGGCAAGGCGATCCGCTTCGAGGTGGAAATCATCGGGATAATGTAGTAATGTATCTACATTTTCGAATCATTGTGGCTAGACCGTACCATGACGACGACACTATCCAGCCGGCAGTTCAACCAGGATGCCGGCAAGGCAAAGAAAGCGGCTGCCGCTGGCCCGGTGATCATCACCGACCGCGGACGCCCGGCGCATGTACTTCTGACGTTTGACGACTACACGAAGATTGCCGGCGGGCCGCGCAAGATTTCCGACCTGCTGGCAATGCCGGGTATTGACGAGATCGAGCTGGGGCTTTCGCGGTCATCGGAAGTGGCGCGCGCCGCTGAGCTTTCCTGATGTACTTGCTCGATACGAATGTCGTTTCAGAGATTCGCAAGGTCAGGTCCGGAAAGGCAGACCGGAATGTCGCCGTCTGGGCTGACCGGGTGGATGCCAGCGACCTGTACCTCTCCGTGATCGCGGTTCAGGAGCTCGAGATCGGCGTCCTGCTGGCCGAACGGCGCGATCCGCCGCAGGGGGCCTTGTTGCGCTCCTGGCTCAACGCCCATGTCCTGCCGGCATTTGCCGACCGTATCCTTGCGGTCGACATCGCCGTAGCACAGCGCAGCGCCCGCTTGCACGTACCCGACCCCCGGCCATTTCGCGACTCGCTGATGGCGGCCACCGCTCTGGTGCATGGCCTGACGGTCGTCACGCGCAATGTGGCGGATTTTCATGCGACCGGGGTGCAAATTCTCAACCCGTGGTGTGCCGTTTGATCCGCCAAAGGAAACCCATGCAGATTCTTCTCGCCAACCCCCGCGGTTTCTGCGCCGGTGTCGAGCGTGCCATCGCCATTGTCGAGCGCGCGCTGGAAAAATTCGGCGCGCCGATCTATGTGCGCCACGAAGTCGTGCACAACAAGTTCGTCTGCGACGACCTGCGCGCCAAGGGGGCGGTGTTCATCGAGGAACTGGCCGAGGTGCCGGCCGGCAGCACGGTCATCTTCAGCGCCCACGGGGTTGCGAAGGCGGTGCGCGACGAAGCCGGGCAGCGCGGCCTAAAGGTGTTCGACGCGACCTGTCCGCTGGTCACCAAGGTGCACGTCGAGGTCGGCAAGATGCGCAACCAGGCCCGGGAAGTGGTGATGATCGGGCACAAGGGGCATCCGGAAGTCGAGGGCACCATGGGGCAGAGCCAGGACGGCATGTACCTCGTGGAGACGCCCGAGGATGTCAGGAGACTCAAGGTCGGCGCTCCCGACAAGCTCTCTTTCGTCACCCAGACAACGCTTTCGGTCGACGATGCCTCGGTCGTTATCGCCGCCCTCAAGGAGCAGTTCCCCGAGGTCCAGGGTCCGAAGAAGGACGACATCTGCTACGCGACCCAGAACCGCCAGGATGCCGTCAAGACACTGGCCGGGCAGTGCGACCTGGTCATCGTCGTCGGCAGCCCGAACAGTTCCAACTCGCGGCGCTTGAAAGAGGTGGCGATTGCGCGCGGCGTGGCTGGTTATCTGATTGACGGTCCCGATGAAATCGATACCGGCTGGCTTGCAGGCAAGCACTGTATCGGCGTCACCGCAGGGGCATCCGCCCCTGAAATTCTTGTCAAAAAGGTGGTCGACCGCATCAGTCTGCTGACTGGTGGGGCGGTATCGCAATTGGCTGGCATCGAAGAAGGTGTTTCGTTTCCATTACCGAAAGAACTCGCGTCGCCGGGCTGTTGATGCGGAAGTCAGGTTTAGAGGCCGAGTGGAATTCAGCGTTGCATCGCGAGTATCGCTAAAAATGTGAGTTTAATATCACATATTTCCCTTGTGAAATACGATATGTGATATATATGGCTCATGGATACGACCGATATTCGCGCCGAAATTATTCAGCGACGAAAGGAACGCGGGCTAACCCAAGCGCAGCTTGGGCAATCCGCAAGAGTAAGTCGCGAAATGATTTCCCGCTTTGAAAACGACACCCACGACATTGGCCTTCGGCGCTTGTTGCGGATATGCGCCGCACTTGATCTCGAAATGACAATTCGTCCGGGGCGCGGTCGCCCGACAGCCGAGGAACTTGACGACATGTTCAAGGATGAGGCCTAAGGGTGCTCAAGATCAAAAAGCTCAACATTCATACCACCCAAGGGTTCTCTGGTGAGCTTGCGCGCGAGAGTCAGTTCGTTTTCAACTACCAAACAAATAATCCCGGCTGCGAAATCTCGCTGACCATGCCGCTGCGCAGCAAAAGCTACGCCGCGAATATATTGCCTGGTGTTCTGCGGCAAAACCTGCCAGAAGGTTTCTTGCTCGACTGGAGCAGGCAGCATTTTGCCAAGGTCACAAAGATGGACGACATGACGATACTTGCCATCTCCGGTCGAGAGGTGATCGGGCGCGTCAGGGCGCTCCAGGAAGGCGATGACCGCAGCCCAAAATTTGCCGGAGAGCACCTGAAATCGATATTGACATGGAAAGGCACGGAAGGCCTCTTTGAACACCTTTCCGGGCAATATGCCCTGGCCTCCGGTATTTCCGGGATTCAGCCGAAAGTCCTTGTTCCCATAAAAAAAGAAGCCGACAAGGAGGTGATCGACAAGATTTCCATGAAGGACAGGGGCGTTATCATCAAATCCAGCGGGGATGACTACCCAGGGCTGGCTGAGAACGAGTTCGTCTGCCTATCCATTGCCCAAGCTGCCGGACTGGATACCCCGCGCTTCTGGCTGTCCGACGATAAAAAGCTGTTTGTCGTCGAACGGTTCGATATGGGCGAACAAGGCTATCTCGGATTCGAGGACATGACCGCACTGACCAACAGGCAAAATGAAGAAAAATACAACGGCAGCTATGAGATGGTTGCCAAGGCAGTAGCGCTGTTTACCTCGGAGCAGCATCGGAATACATCACTGGAGAGCCTCTTTGCCTCCATTGTGCTATCGATCCTCCTGCGCAATGGTGATGCGCACCTCAAGAACTTTGGCCTGATCTATTCGGACCCCACGAGCGACGACTGCCGTCTCTCCCCGCTTTTTGATGTTGTGAATACAACGGCTTACCATCCAAAGGATACGCTCGCCCTCAAACTTGGCGGGACAAAAGCCTGGCCGGCAACGAAAGACCTGATTGAGTTTGGGAAAATTCATTGCCGAGTTGATCATCCCGAGCAAATCATTGAGCGCATTGCGACGACGGCCACGGCCTATCGTCCCCCTGAACACTCAGGGATCTGGCAGAGGATGAAACCCGAGATAGATAAGGCCTGCTTCGGCCTGGTGAAGTGAGCGATTGCCCCGGGAACTCGCCGAGGTCACCGGGCGCCCGTAATTGCCATCGCCGCCGCCGAGGGCGGCATGGCTTCAATATCCTCCGCAATGCGGTAGGTTTCGCCGCCGGGGTAGATGACGAGTTTGCGTGCCGGCTTCAAATCGGCGCAAGCGCTGTGGAAACCCCTCTCGACCTTGGGCGCAAGGCTGCGCTTGATCTCGACAGCCCACAGGTCGCCGTCAGGCCATTCCAGCAACAGGTCGATTTCGGCCCCGCCGCTACTCCGGTAAAAATGGCCGAAAACCCCATCCGGCGCGTAACCAAGCAGATTCTCGATAACGAACCCTTCCCAGCTCGGGCCGACGACCGGATGGCCCAGCAGGGCTTCCCTGTCGGAAATGTTCAGCAGCGCATGAACCAGGCCCGTATCGCGGACGTAGACTTTGGGTGACTTGATCAGCCGTTTCCCGAGATTCGCATGCCAGGGAGGCAGGCGGCGTACCAGAAGCAGATCGACCAGCAAATCGAGATAGGCCGCCGCCGTCTTGGCATCCACACCGAGATTGCGGGCGAACTGGGCCGTATTCAGAATCCCGCCCTGATGGTGGGCGAGCATGGTCCAGAAACGGCGGAGAGTTTCCGCGGCAATACGGGGGCCGAACTGAGGAATGTCGCGTTCCAGGTAGGACCGGATGAAATCCAGCCGCCAGCGCATGCTGCCTGCCTCGTTCCCGGCGAGCAGGCTGTCAGGAAAGCCGCCGCGAACCCACAGGCTCGTTTCCCCGAATTCGCCCGCTTCCAGCAAATTGAACGGGGTCAGTTCGAGGTAAGCAATCCGGCCGGCCAGGGTTTCGCCGGACTGCTTGAGCAACTCCAGCGAGGCGGAGCCGAGCAGCAGGTATTGTCCGGCCCGGCGTCCAGCCCGCCGGTTGCGGTCGATCAGGCCCCGCAATGTGGGAAAGAGGCCTGGGGAGCGATGGACTTCGTCCAGAATCACCAGCTTGTCCAGATGGTCCCCGAGATATAGCTCGGGTTGTTCCAACTTGGCCCGATCCTGCCCGGACTCGAGGTCGAGATAGATGAACGGCAGGCCACTTGCTTGCGCGCTCTCCAGCGCCAGCGTGGTCTTACCTGCCTGGCGCGGCCCGAGCAACGCAGTGGCCGGCGAACGGGCCAGCGTTTCCAGAAGTCGATGCGTCAATGTTCGCGGTATCATGCTTGCAATTATGGAATCATGTTACTCGAATTGCAATGTTAGCCCTGCGTGATTCGTGATTCTCCCGGGGTTCGGTGCGGGTCGGGGATCTGGTCGATGGGCCGGACGAGATCGACCCGGCCTGGCTGCAAGGCAGGCAGCGGGTCGGCGTCACCACCGGCGCCTCTGCTCCGGAAATACTGGTCCGGCGAGGCGTCGACCGCATCAGCTTCCTGACCGACGCCGAAGTATCGCAGGTGGTCGGTGTCGAGGAGGGCGTTTCATTTCCGTTGCCAAAGGGGCTAGCGTAGTCAGACGTTCTTGGGGCATGACACAGTTGGCAGGTGCTTCTTCGCTCTTGAATCGATCTACCCGGAGTTCAGGAGGTAGTCGGAAATCCAGTCGTAGCGTAGTTCTGGAGATTCATCAGGTCGATACTCGAAATAGAGCGTGGATTGTCCGTTGACCGGTTGGCCTCGATGCCGCGCCGGACTATATTTTGCGCTGCCGATGGCCTTGATGACTGAGACCGAGTCGCTGTCGGGCAAGTCGGAACGCAAGACCCGAACGTCGGTGACATCCCCGGCGATATCGACGAAGACCTCGGCGACGAGATCTCCCCGTTGGGAGGAGAACAACGTCGCTTCGCCAATCTCGGGAGGCACGAGGAGCCTCGGTTTGTCGTCATCTGGCGCTGCAACGACGGGGGCGTAAAACGTTGGTGCAGGCAAATCGTGACTCGCTGCCGATCTTCTTTTTGCATTCACACTTGTGGCCGGCGCTGTCAGCAATTCGCGAGTTAGCGTGAGTTCGTGGGCGTTGTCCGCAATCAGGCGAACCGCAAGCGTCCGGACCGGTCCGGCAGGCACGGTCCCTTTAGGGTCGCCGGAGATAAAGCTGCCTGCCGCCGCATGGACTGCAAGCGACAGGCCGAAACACAACGAGAGCCGTTTCAGGGCCGGTCGATTCTTCCGCCCGTGCTGTCGACTCCGAGGGCTTCCGGCAAAGATGGCGTTACCGGTTCCAGCAATCCGCTGCGGAGAGCGTGCCGGTCGCGCCACGTTGGCCGAGGTGGGTCAGAGTCAGCGAGCCGCAGGCATCCCCGTCCATCCTTCGGCCAACGACGGGTGTTGCGCTCAGTGTGTAAGTCGTCGGGGTCAGTGGGTTGGCGACGATGACGTACAGGGCCGTGCCGGTACGCGGCGAATTTGCGACGGGAAGAACAATGTCAGCACCAACTGAATCCTTCGAGTAACTCGTCGCCAAGGTGAAATTACGCTCGAGAAACTGCGCGTTTTCGAGCAGCGCCGTGCGGGCGTCCGCACGGGCACCGCGACGGATGTACTCGTTATAGGAAGGCACGGCGATCGTCGCCAGTATCCCGAGAATGGCAACGACGATCATCACTTCGATCAGTGTGAATCCGCCGCTGCGGGTCATGGTCTTCGCCGTCATTGCATTTCCTTGTTACTGAATCTGCTTCCAATAAATCCTGTACAAGCCCGGTACTGATTGCGGAATCTTGTTCAGGATCGTCATGAACCCCCCGGACGTCCCGGTAAGGACCTTGAACGCCTTGCCATCGTCCGGCTTCTTGATGATCACGGGGACTTTCATGATGCCGACCGTCGAACCGTAACCGGACGCCGGCAAGCCACCCACGAAGTCGCCAGCGGAAAACTGCGCGTCGCCGTTGATGTCGAGGACGGACTCCGTGGGGCGGGAGCCAGTGAGCGTGAGCAATTCCATCAGATAACTGTCGCCGCCCGGATCGCAAGGATCGCGGGATGGCGTGACCGTGGTGAAGATGACGCGATCTTCCAGGAAGCTCGACGTGGCGATCACGCGTTCGCCACCGGTGCCGGCAGCCGGAAAGACCAGATCGAGATACCAGCCACGCTTTGTCGGAGACGAAAGGGTGCCGTAATCGACCGAGTTGTTGCTGGTAACCCGAACACGGGTTGTACCAACCGTTTGCTGATCGACGATAGCCTGCGCCTGAAGACTTGCCCGCAAAATGGTCGTCGTTGTGGCATCCGTGTCCCAGATTCCGTAATAGGATTGAACCTTGGTCGAGTCGACGTCGGCATCGTTTAGATACTGGCCGGTACCGAAGAGCACCAGCACCCCGCCAAGCGGGTGCGCGCTGACCTTGGGTTGTGCCGTGATCGGTTGCCGGTCGAGACCGTTCTGCGCGAGGAACAACGGATTTCCGCCATTGCTGACGCCCCATGATGCAGGATTGGCGGCGCTGAGGTCGAACTTCCACAAATTTCCCTGGAGATCACCGGCATAAACGTAGTCGATGATCTTGTCGCTACCGTTATCCCGCAGGATCGGGGTGGACAGGCCGTTGGCCGTTGCCGTGCCCGCCGGAATCTTCGCCAACTGGGCGCCATCGTACAGGCGAACCACATAAAGATAGGCTCTGTCGTTGGTGCTGTTGTAGCCGTTGCCGAACACCGCGACCCAATCTCCGTTGTTCAGGCGACCAATCTGGGGCTGGCTGTAGGTGTAGCCAAGGTCGGCACTATCCGAGAACTCCCAGAGAATCTTCGTCGCATCGAAGGTTGTCGGGCTGGTGATGTCCAGGGCGTAGATGCTCTTGCCGCCCGAATTCAGCCCGCCGACCAGAACTGTCTTCCAACTCGGGCCGGTATTGTTGACGTCGCCGAACCAAGCATCCCCGGCCATCGGCGAGCCGTCGACATAGTGCTTGTGGCTGTAGGTCGGCCGGGTCAGATTGATCAGGTTGGCGTAGACGCCATTCGGGATATAGGCGAACAGCTCGACACCCGAGTTCGGCTGGCTGACGTCGGCCTGGAAGGCGTGCAGCATGCCGTCATTGGCACCCACGTAAATCACCGGCGGCCGGGTGTTGTTGTTCCGGTAGGTGGCGTAGGTCGACGCTTCCGTGAAAATGCCTGCGGCATACCCGAAATCTTCCTTCTGGACATACATCGGGTCGGAGTTGATGATGTCGCCCAGAAGGCTGCCCAAACGGTTGCGCAAGGTCGCCGAGGCTCCGCCGCGCCGAACCTCATAGGTACTGTCGCCCTTGATCCAGTTCAGACGGTCCGCGCACCGGGAGTCGGCGCCGTTCAGCGCGGCGAGCAATGGCGATCCGGTGGTGCAGTTCGCCGCTTGTCTGACCGTGCCGTTCAGCGTGAAAACCTTTCTCGTTGCATAGCCGGGGAGTTTGTTCGCAGCATCCCAATAGGCGGAACCCACGAGGCCGGTCGAGCCAACCGGAAGCGCCAGGAAATTGCCGCTCCAGTCCCGCGAGTTGAATTTCGCCTGGTAGACGACCGAATTGGTTGTCCATTGCGTCGAGTTGGCGGCCAGCGATGCGGCCGAAGGGGTTTCATCACTGACGCTGGCGATGATCGACGTGAACGCCGTGTTCAAATCCCCCGGGCTATCCGCGCTGAAGAACTTGCCGCGGCTGTTGATGGCGGCATGCCAGAGGTCGGCGACCCGCGCGCCATCCTGCTGGGCTTGCGTGCCGGAGCCGGTCAGTGGCCACGCCGTCGTTCCCGCCTTGAGACCGGCATAGCTACCGCCAAAGCCTTCGTCGGCGTAGGTCAGGTTGACGGCGGAGAGGAAGGGTGTCAGGCCGAGGCCGACGGTGAAGTTCACCAGGTGTTGCCAGGTTGCCGGGTTATTGACCGGGTTCCAGTACGCCTCGCTGGCCGTGCCGGCCCGGTCCGCATACCGCGGAATGAGCGAATTCGGGAGCGCGGCGAGATCGGTTATCCAGTAATTGAAGGCGATGTCCGCCAGGGTATTCGCTTCCGGTCCCCGGAACGGCGCCACGGGCGTGTAGGTAACTGCCGGTTGCCCGGTGGTCGGGGGCACGGTCGTGTTTGTGTTGTCGGTGTTGTTCGTGGTCAGGTCGTCGTTCCAGATGCCGTCGGTCATCAGCACATGGAAATTCTTGCGGCATGAAACCGGAAGGTATTGTGCGGGGTAGACTTCCGTGAATTTGTCGTAAGGCGTACCGGCAAGCGCTGCGACCGTTGTGCCGCTGCGTGTGAGATAGGTGCCGACCCGGCGCAAGGCCTCACGCAACGGCGTGCTCGAACTGGTCGGCAGGCGGAACAGCCAGTTGTAGAAATCTGTCTTGTGGGTGCCGGTGAATGGCCGCACTTCATTGCTGACGTTCGAGAAGTTCTGCCAGCCGTCGCAGTCGGAGGTCGCGAAGGTGGTGGTATTGCCACGGCAACTGTTGATCGCCTGCCAGCCGACCCGCGTGTCGGCCTTGACATCGGCGAACGCGCGCGCCGTACCGGAGATGGTCATCAGGTTGCGGGTGCGGTAGAAGGAATACCAGTTGGCGAAGTTCTGCTGCTTTTCGGCAACCGTGCCGGGTGTGGTATCGGCAGCACTGCCGACCAGGACCATCGTGTAACAGTCAATGTCGGTTTTCTGGTTCGCGACATTGGTGGTGCAACCGGCATTTGCGGCATTGAACTTGTAGTAATAGGCCGGCATCCGTTCGTCGCGACAAGTGGTGCGGCCGGTGCACGTCGGGTTGCCGGTCATCTGGTTCCATGTGCCGGTTCCGCTCGGATACCGGCAATATCTGGTTCCGCCGGTTGATTCATTTCCGTTAGTACCTGTGGAACAGCGCAGATCTTCATCGGCGTGATCCATGAATTCATGGACCTTGTTCGTCGAACTGGAAATGAACAGGCCGGCGCTCGGCCGGTAATTGGTGCTCAAGTTGACCGACCCATAGGCCGTGTCGAATCCGTTGAGCCAGGCTGCCGTATAGCTGGTCGTCAACAGGGTGCCGGCCGCATTCTTGGGCGGGTCATAGCGGATCGCCGGATCGTAGTAGATCGGGTTGAAGTAGGCTGACTTGACATAGCGCGGCTGGAGGCGGCTGTCAGGGTTGTTGTCGCAGATGGCGTTCGGGTTGCCGCAGAGGTCGGGCGTGAAGGCCCGCGACATGCTGCCCGAATCGTCGAGCGTGAGGATCAGGTTGGGCGGTACGTCAACGGTCAGGAACAGCGGCGTATCCGCCAGCGTGACGGCGGTTGCGGCAGTGGCGCAACCGAGGCACGCGGCAGCCAGCAGGCTGTGAAAGGCAAGGCCGAATCTGCGGGTGCGGTTCATGATGGACTCCCGGTTCATGGTGTGTAGCGGTATTCCGCCTGAAGAATGACGATCGTGGTGGGATCGGCCGCCGTGCCGGCGGCGCCGAAACCGCGCGCCGTCACGCGGAAATATTGCACGGTACCGACATCGGGCATCTTCTCGATGCGATATTGCGGCTGCTTGATCGCTCTGGTGATGTTCAGCGTCGGCGTCCGGTAATTTGGCCACTGCGCTGAAGCGTTCCACCAGGCTGCGCCGTTCGAATTGCCGGCGTTATACAGGCTCAATCCGTTCGTGACCGTGCCCGTGAATGGCCCCGTGCGCCAGGTGGCGAAAGTGGCCTTGGCATCCTGCAGCGCCGCTTCGGCGGATTCGAAGGCCAGTTCGCGGTCGCGCGTGCTGCCGCCCATCAGTTCCTGGAACCGGTTGTTTTGCGCCGCCCCGATGCCGAGCAGCGATAGGACGATCACGAAGACCAGCGCGACCAGCAAGGTGGCCCCGCGCTGCCGACTCCGGCACGGCAATGGGGAAAGAGTGCGATCGATCACGGCAGTCGATTCCTCACGGCGATGGTGGTGTTGAAGACCTTGCGCAGGCGTCGATCGGTTGGCGTGGTCGTCGTTCCATTGAAGGTGTACGTCTGTGGCTCGGCGGTATACGCGTCGCTGCCGGGGGAAACCAGCAACAGCGCTATGCGCACGCTGAGAACCCGCTGCCATTTCTCGGCGAGGGTGGCGCCCGGGCCGATGCCGGCGATCTCGTCGGCGCGCAGGTAGGTGTCGACAACGCCGTCGGCACTAGGAGTCGTGGTATCGACGCCGTAGGTGATCTGCATGTCCTGGATGCCTTCGGCGAGTTCGAGCCTGGCCCAGTCGGCGGCATTGGCAGGCGTCGTGGTACCGTTGGCGCCGGTCCTGCGAAACCTCACGAGCCCCGGCTCGCCGCTGGCATTGTTGCGGATGAAGTAATTTACGCCGCTCATCTGCATGACCCGCGAACCCGCGGCAAAGGGATAGGCGACGCCGCCGCTTCCGAGGTTCACAGCGGTATTGAGGCCGCCGTTCCGATTGATCGTGGTGGCGGTGTTGGCGGTATTGGCGGGGCCGGTCATCTGGAATATCGCCTGATGCGTGCAGTCCGTCGCGACAACGATGTCATTCTGCTGGATGTCGTGCGTCGTCGTCAGCGTCATCGTGGGCGAGACATCTGCCTGCACGATGTATTCGACCTCGCTGGCCCGCACGACGGTCAGGGCATCCCCCCTCAGGACATTCCCGGCAACGCCGGTCGGGAAGGTGCTGACCCCACCCTCGTAGCCGACCAGGGGAAAATTCAGCAGATCCTTGTCCCAGTCCGTGGCGTTGCTGAGGACGTTGACGGCCGTCTGCGCCGGGCATCCGCCAAAACCCGCCATGCGGATGTCGAAGCCCATCGTCTCGAAAACGAAACGGGCATTTTCCTGCATTCTCGACAACGCATCCTGAACCCTGAAGGTCTGCTTGCTGCCCAGGTAGGCGTAGCCAACCACCAGGACCAGAGTCAGGCCTACCGCAAGGGCCACCATCAGTTCGACAAGGGAGAACCCGGGCTGCCGCCGAGCCGGGCGCGAAATACCGGGCAGTGGTTGCGGTCTCATAGTTGCGTTTGCGTTCTGAATGACAGGGTCTGCTGGGTTGTGCCAGACGTCTGGCCCTGGTCGTTCCAGCGAATCTCGACAGTGGCGTTTCCGTTGCCGTCTACCGTGATCTGGCCAGCACCCCCCGGCAAAGCGGAAAGAAGGCCATTAGCGCCCTTCCAACGCAGCAGGTCGATCTGATGAACCTGCGTTCCGGCCGAAGGGGTGGAAACGAACGTTGAATTGTAGTTTCCCGCCGTTGCGGCGCCACGATTGACGCGCATGGAATCGATGATGTCATAGGCCATGATCGTTGCCTGGCTCCGTTGAAAGGCCATCAGGTTGTCCTTGTTGGACTTCAGCAACAGTCCGGCATAACCGAGCAGGCCGATCGACAAAATGACGATGGAAACCAGAACCTCGATCATCGTCACTCCCCGCGCTTGCCGCGGCAGCGGGCGCTGTAGATTCCCGGCTTGCTTTGAGATGGGCATCATCAGCATGTTCCTGCAATGGTATGAAGACGTCCGGTCGGGGCGATTTCTATCGTGCGCTGATGGTGGTTGTAGCAAATCACCATCGACGTCGTCAGGACATTGCCCGATGGCACCAGGTTGCCCCTGGCGTTGAAGGAGAGGTAGTTGTCGAAATTGCTGCTGGAACTGGTAATCGACCCATCCCGGATCGCCGGTTGCGCGACCTTAAGGCGGACATCGGTGCCGTCGACCGTTCCAATGGTTCCGGTATCGGTGAAAATCAGCCAGCCGTTTGCCCAGGAGCTTGAATTCGAGGCATCGCAGGTGGGGGATGCCTGGTCCGTATTGATACTCTTGCACATGGTCACCCGGACGGCGCGCTTGACGGCTTCCGCCCTAGCGAACATCATTGCACCTGCCACTTCGGTACTGACCGACGACGCCCGATTGGAAGCCAGAAGATTGGCAAAGGAAGGGGCGGCAACTGCAATCAGCACCCCCAGAACTGCGACCGTCACCAATAGTTCGATCAGCGTGAACCCGTGTCTTTGATTCATTGTTTGCATGTGCGTGACAAAAATCCTCTTTTCTCGGATGTCAGTGTACCTAAAAAACGCGACTCCCTAGGGTTTGTGGGGTGGTCGGTAGCATTTATCCGACTAGCGGTATGTTCCGGTTGCGGGCCTGCATGCTGCAAGGCCAACTATTGATCCGGCCCAATGCTAAGTTCCAGCCAAGGGCGGACAGCGGGATCACGTCGATCCACCCTCAAGCACCGCCCAGGGAATCGTAGAAGCGACGGAAATCGTCGTCTCCGGGAAGCGGATCCCAGGTGACGTTGCCCTCGATGAGGCTCGGACCCTTGTTCGTGATACCGATGTCCCATCCGACGGTTCTCAGCGGCCAGAAAGCCTGCGCTCCCTGCAGTGCCAGGGACCGCACCCCATCCCAATCCGGTAGCCGGAATCCCTGCAGTACCCGACCCGACCGTGGATGATTAGAGACGCGCTGCGTTCCGCGATGTTTTTCCGGAACGCCGAGCACATTGGCTAGAACACCTCGTTCCGGATCGATGGCGGCCAGCAGGTTGCCAGAGGCACCAAAATTGAAGTTGTCGAAACCGGCGCCTGAAGCAATGATACGCAATCGCGCCCCGACGATTGCCGATTCCCGAGGGCTACTCATATAGGTGACGACACGCGCAGTTTGCATCGACTGAGTATTCGACAAGGCGCACAGTTCGGGATGACCAAACAACCGCTCTTGCAGCATCCACTCCGAATATGGAAACCGCTTCATAAAGTGGGTCAATGTGGCCGCATCGTAGTTCTTGCCGCTGCCGACATCCTGATACCCAGGTCCCTTGCGCGTCAGGATCAATACGCCTTGTCCGTGCACGCCGTGGACCGGCTTGAGAACCACGTCATCGAGTCGGAGCTTGTCGAGAAACACCGCCAGTTCTGCCGCGATCCGCAGTTGTGTCAGACCGAAGTCTTTACCCTGGCGCTCGCAGTAAATGGCGAGAATTTCTGGTGTCGGTAGCCCCAGTTCACGGCAATGGCGAAAGAAAACGATCTTGTCTTCCGTGAGGTCAAAGCTATCTCTCGGATTGATGCGCTCCTGCAGAATCAGCATTTTGCTCTTGCTGATTTCGTTCCGAGTGGATTTGGTCGGCTCGCGCGGATTGAGCAAGCCCAGCATGATGATTTCCGACGGCGAGTAGCCTTCGTTAACGGCCAAGCGTAGATAGCGCAATGCACTTGGCACCACGCTCGCCCCATGTGCGAGGGTGGCCAACCAAAAATCCCTGGCGTCTTGAAACCTGCGTGACAGCCATGTACTCATACAGATGACCTTGTCTTCTGGGTCGGCGTTTGCCGGTTGACGCCGTCCTTTGACTACACGAAGCTGCGTCGACGCCTCGTGGTCAGTATATACCTCGAGTAACTCAACGCCCGGATGCTATGATGCCCAACCACTTCGATGAAGCCCGGAGTTGCCCTTTCAGTTGCATGGTTGGTTTAATGTGATTATAATTTCCGTTTTGGTTTTTCTTCGGACTCAAATCATGGCCAATAGCGCACAAGCCCGCAAGCGCGCCCGTCAAGCTGACAAGCAGCGCT
>ERZ724526.793-NODE-793-length-17436-cov-6.148726_pt1 | contig 17436 bp, 14 predicted proteins | sample MGYA00376059_ERZ724526 | MGnify/ENA primary metagenome ERZ724526 (study PRJEB28724, sample SAMN07190883) | activated sludge metagenome | isolation source: activated sludge of sewage treatment plant in Hong Hong | place: Hong Kong | collected 2016-03-17 ...
GTTGTTGCTCCTCGTGCTGCAGCTCGCGCTGGCCGACGCGCATCTCTCGAGTAAGGCGCCGGGCTTCGGGGGGGACGAGCCTTCCTACGTCGGTAAGGCGCTCGAGCTCAGGGAGCATGGAGGCTTCCCCCGGCTGCCCGAAGACTCGAGAGGGAAGCCGTTCCCGAACGACTTCTGGGGAAACAGTGATTGGCGCCCCGTCGGATACCCTCTCTTCCTGGCCGCCGTCGGTGCGGAAGGGTTCGAGCCGCGCGCAACGAGGCTTCGCGTCACGGTCCTCCAGTTCGGCGGGGTGGCGATCGCACTGCTGCTTTCGTACGGGCTGGCCATTCGGTGGCTCGGCGTCGGCGGGAGAGCGAGCCTGCTGGTCGCAGCGGGACTCGGCCTCCAGCCCTGGACCTTCGCCTATGTCGGCCTGATCGGGCCAGAGTCGCTGACGATGACGATGACCTGGATGGGGACCGTTGCGCTCGCCGCTGCATCGGCGTCCCGCGGACGAACGGCTGTCCTTGCGGTCGCGACCGGTTCGTTCGCGCTCACCGGTGCCGGCCTTCTTCGGCCCGAGAGCCTCGCCCTCGCACCGCCCCTCGTCGTGCTCGCACTGTGGTTGGGCCCGAGGCAGAAGGCAGAATTGCTGACAAAGGCTGCAGCCGCCGCGATCGCGTTCCTCTCCATCATTTCTCTTCAGGTGGCCTATCGCTGGCAGCTCAGTGGCCGCGTCGAGATCTTCGGCCCGGCGAGGTTCTTCAATGGCGGCTTCCTGAGATGGATAAACACGTGGGTGAACACCGAGAAGGGCGCCTATGACGGACTGGCGTACCGGATCGGTTCCGGCACGGTCAGGATCGATGAGCTCCCATCCAGGGCGTTTCTGGGCACGTGGGACCGCGAGCAGGTGAGTTCGACTCTCGAGAGGATCCGTGCGGAAGGCGGATACACGCGCGAGGTCGACCAGTCGTTTGCAGCGATTGCGGCGTGGAAGACGAGCAATGCTCCTCTCTCCTGCTTCGTCATTCCCCGTGTCGCCCGAACATTTCAGCTCTGGCTGAATCTCGAATCGAACTCCCAGCTGCTCGAGGCGCTCTCGCGTGCACCCCGGGTCGTCTCAAGAGGCGTCATCGCGGCCGCAACCGCGAGCCGCATCGTCGTCCTCGGCCTGTTCTTCGTCGCAGTCGGTGTCTCCCTCCAGGCTGCGCGACTTCCAAGGGAGATTGGCCAGGCTCTCCTCCTGCTTTCGATAGCTTACGTCCTACTCCGGACGCTACTCGTCGGGGCCGCTCTGGGATGGGCGGTCGCGCGATACATGCACCCGGCCTGGATGCCGATGCTCTGGTGCGCAATCGTCGGCGCGCTTGAAGTCAGCCGAGCGTGGACGAGCAGGGTGGCGGGTTCCTGATGAACGGGCGAAGGGTTGCGGCGTTCGGCCTGGTCGGCGCGGGCGCGGCAGCTCTCGCGAGTGCACCGGTCGTCTGGTTGGCAGGAGACCGGCTTCTCCGCATCGTCCGCGGTCGCGAGATCGCGTCGGCTGCGGCGATCGAGATCCTCCCGCGGCTGCTCTTCCTGGCGGGCGCAGCGTGCGCTCTTGCCGGCGGCCTGCTCGTGTCTGCCGGCGCACTCTTCCTCAGAAGACAGGTTGCTGCACCGGCTCGGGCAATCTTGCTATTGCGGCCGCGCGGCGCAGGGCTCGCATACGTGGCGATCGTCCTCGTCGCGGCGTCGTTCGGGGGAGTCCAGCTCTGGCTCGCGGGTCGCTCGCTCTCGTACGACGAGATCCTGGCCGTCGAAGCGGATGTCCGTACGCCGCTCAGGAACGGGTTATCGCCTCGGGCCTGGATCAATCACGTGTCAGGGAGCGTCCTCGCGAGAGGCGGGCGGGCGCTGTTCGGCGAGAGCGAACGAGGGCTCCGGGCGCCGAGCGTTCTCCTCGGTGCTCTCGGGATCGGGGGCCTCGGTCTCTGGATGCTTCGGACGAGTGGCGGCGTGGCGGCTGCGTTGTTGCTTCAACTCGCGCTCGGCGCGAACGCTCTCGTCCTTGAGATGTCACCCCAAATCCGAGGCTATTCCCCGATGATGTGGTTCGGCGCCGCGGTCGTCCTCTGGACGACATCCTCGATGCTGCCGATGAAATTGGCGACGTCAAGGGGACGCGACATCCTGACATTCCTCGGCATTCTCGCGTGCAGCGTGTTCATGGGTATGTCTCACCTGTTCGGGCTCGTCTACCTTCTGGGATTCGCCTGCCTCGTCCACGGAGTCCTCTGGACCGGCAGGGAATCACCGGGGCGTGCGGTCGTGCCGGCGGCAGCGCTGGCCCTCGGGAGCACTGTGAGCATGGCTCTCTCCGCGCCGGCCTTTCCGTGGCTCTTCTACATGACGGGTGGCCGAAGCACGGAGTCTCCGCTGGAACGGGTTCGTCGGGAGCTCTCAATCCTCTTCCTTGGACGCAATGGCGGCGCGATGCTCGTCGCGGGCCTCCTCGTCTGCCTCGTGGTCGCGTCGATCGCGCTTGTGAGCAGGGACCGTGGTGTCGTTCCACTGGTCCTCGTTTCCACCCTTCCCCTGGTCGGCCTCCTTGCGGGCGCGCTGATTGCGCGGCCAGCTTTCTTCCACGCGCGGTTCCTACTCCTCGGGCTTGTTCTCGCAGAGGTGACGATCGCGCTCGGGGTCGCGAGACTGCTTCAACAGCTTGACAGGAGAATCCGCGTTCTGGCCGTAGCCTCCCTGTTCACGGGTGCTGTCGTCGGCCTTGCACCAGGTTGGACGGAGCGGTTGACGGATTCGTGGGGATACCGCGAGGCGGTGCGTGCAGTGGAGGGAGTGGCGCGCGAACGGTTCGGTGTCGAGAGCGTTGGAATTGTTCCCGTCGGCGACTGGAACTCGACGACGATCCTTCGCTACTACCTCGGGGCAAGACTGGTCGAGCCCGTCCGGGAGGCGGACGGAACGGCGCCCAAGACGGGCGGGGCGAGGCCGGTCGTCGCCGTTCTCGTCGGTCAGGAGAGTGACTGGGGGCAGGTCGAGCGCGTGCTGGAGGCGGCCTCGAGGCCTGAATGGAGCGCGGAGATTCGGGGCGCCGCGAACGGCTCACACCTCTTTCTCAGAGGGTTTCGGATTCCCTAAGTGTGCGGGATCTTCGGTTCCGTCGGGGGCCCTGCGTGGGTCGCCAGTCTGGACCACGAGCGGGCCATCGCGTCGATGGCTCATCGCGGTCCGGACGGCTCCGGCATGTGGCGGAGTTCCTCGCTCGACGAACCGGCGGGCCGCACACCTCCTGCCTGTGTTCTCGGGCACACGAGGCTCTCCATCATCGACCTGTCCGACGCTGCGGCGCAGCCGATGACGACCGTCGACGGCCGCTATGCGCTCGTCTACAACGGGGAGGTCTACAACTTCGCCGAGATCCGGCGGGAACTGGAGGGTTTCGGGGAGTCGTTCACCTCGTCGGGAGACAGCGAGGTCGTACTGAAGGCGCTCGTCCGCTGGGGGCCTGTCGCCGTGGAGCGCTTCCGCGGGATGTTCGCCCTCGGGCTCTGGGACGAGACGGATCGAAAGCTACTTCTCGCGCGGGACCGGCTGGGCGTCAAGCCGCTCTACGTGGCCTCCAAGCCCGACGGTCTCGCGTTCGCTTCCGAGGTGAGGACGCTGCTCGCCGCGGGGGCGGCGGAGCGCGTCCTGTCGCCGCGGGGTCTCCTTGGCTACCTGCGCTTCGGGGCGGTGCAGGAGCCGGACACTCTCGTGGCGGGAGTGCGGTCCCTGGAGCCAGGCACGACACTCGTCTTCGACGGCCGGGAGACGCGCGAGAGGCGTTTCTGGAGACTTCCGACCGGCCCGTCGAGGGTCGTTCCGCGGGCAGAGGCCGTGGGCGAGATCCGGCGTCTCCTCCACGAGTCCGTACGGATGCGGCTCATCTCCGACGTGCCGTTCGGGGTCTTCCTCTCGGGCGGCGGAGACAGTTCCGCCCTCGCCGCTCTCGCCTCGGCGGAGGCGAGCCGGCCGGTCCACACGTTCACGGTCGTCTTCGACGAGGCGGCCTTCTCGGAGGAGAAGCACGCCGAGGCGGTGGCGAAACGCTTCAACTGCGTTCACCACTCCGTTCCGGTCACAGGAGATGACGCGGCTGCGAGTTTCCCGGAGGCGCTCCGATCGCAGGACCAGCCTTCGGGCGACGGCCTGAACACCTGGCTCGTCTCCCGCGCAGCCCGCTGCGAAGGGCTCTCGATGACCCTTTCCGGTCTCGGGGGCGACGAGGTCTTTGCGGGGTATCCGAACTTCCGGCAGTTCGAGAGGCTCGTTAAGCTCTCGGGCGCGGCAGCCTTCGTTCCCGGGGCGTTCCTTTCGTTCCTGGCCGGGTGCGCGGCGCGACCGAGCGCATCGCATCGAATGCGGAAGGGCGTGGACGTCGCGCAGGCCGCCGGAGATCCGGCGGGCGTCTACACGGCACTTCGAAGCCACCTCACGGATCGTCAGATCGAAGGCCTCATTCCGGAGCCGGCGTTTCGCCGTGTCGCGAGAAACGAGGGACCGCGCATTTCAGCTGCAATGAGCGGCGACGCCGTGAACGACTTCTCCCGTCTGGACCTCGCGGGATACCTCCGGAATACGCTTCTCAGGGACACCGATACGATGTCGATGGCGAGCTCTCTGGAAGTACGGGTCCCGTTCCTCGACCACAAGCTCGTCGAGTACGTCCTCTCGCTCTCCGGCGGCATGAAGCTCGAGGGCGAGGGAAACAAGGCGCTCCTCTTCGAGGCCGTTCCGGAGCTGCCGCGAGAGGCGGGCCTCCGACCGAAGATGGGCTTCGTCCTGCCGCTTGGCGCCTGGTTCCGTGGGCCAATGAAGGGCAAGTTGGAGGAGATCCTCCTCGGATTACCGGGGCCTGCGACCGGAATCCTGCGGCACGAACCAACGGTGGAGGCGTGGCGGGCATTCCTCGACGGGGACGGCACCGTCTCGGCCTCGCGGATCTTCGGCCTCGCCTCGCTCTCGGCGTGGGTCGCCGAGAACGACCTGGAACTGCCTTGGTGAAGAGCGTCCTCCTCCTCCTCCCCGGGGCGTTCTCGGGCTACGGCGGCATCGAGATGTACAACCGCCAGTTCGTCCGCGCGTTCCTCGAGCTGGGGCAGGAGCGGGGGTTTGAGGTCAGGACGCTGATCCTCAACGACGAGACGAAGGACGTCGACGACAGGTACGCCCGGGAAGGTGAGGATCGGCAGATCGGGTTCGGCGGGAGGAAGGTCGCCTTCGCTGCCGCGGCCCTCCGCGGGACCTACTTGGGACGCCCGGACCTCATCGTTCTGGGGCACGTTCACTTCGCACGGCTCGGCCGGGTCCTGGGTCGACTCTCCCCCGCATCCCGGCTCTGGTACCTGGCCTACGGCATCGACGTCTGGCGCGCCTTGTCGCCGGCGATCCAACGGGGGCTCGCGATCGCCGAGAGCATTCTCGCGATCAGCCGCTACACGGCGGGAGAGCTGCAGAAGAACGCAGACGTGCCGCCAGAGCGGATCGGGCTTCTTCCCTGCGCGCTCGACCCGGCCTGGCAGGCTCGTTACGGACCCGGTGCCCTCGACGCAAGGCCGACGACCGAGGCACCGCCTCTCCTCCTCACCGTCGCCCGACTCGCGGCGGCGGAGGGCTACAAGGGGGTCGACTCCGTCCTTCGATCCCTTCCCGGAGTTCTGAGAGCGTTGCCGGATCTTCGGTACGAAGTCGTCGGCGACGGCGACGACCGTCCGCGACTCGAGTCCCTCGCCGGGGAGCTCGGCGTCCGGGACCATGTTCGATTCCGCGGTCGCCTCGGGCCCGACGAGCTCGCCTCCGCCTACAGGGCCTGCACGCTCTACGTGATGCCATCGAGCCACGAGGGCTTCGGCATAGTCTTCCTCGAGGCGGCGCTCTTCGGAAAGCCCTCCATCGGCGGGCGTCACGGCGGGACGCCCGAAGTGATCGAGGACGGTGTGACGGGCCTCCTCGTCGACCGGGAGGACGTTGCGGCTCTCGAGCGCGCTCTCGTCCGTCTCCTGAAGGACGAGAAGGGCCGGGCGCAGATGGGCGCAGCCGCGCGCGCGCGGCTCGAGGAGCGGTTCACATACGTGGGGTTCCGCTCGGCGCTCTCGGCGCACCTCGAGGCGCGACATGCGTAACGGGGACGGCGAGCAGAGGACTCCTCCGCTCGACGACGACCCGGGCTGGACCGTAATCCGGCCGGCGTCCGGGTGGTTCGAGCTGCACCTCCGGGACCTCTGGAGATACCGTGACCTCGTCCTTCTCTTCGTGAGGCGGGACTTCGTGTCGGTCTACAAGCAGACCGTCCTCGGGCCGCTCTGGTTCCTTCTGCAGCCACTCCTGACGACCGTGATGTTCACGCTCGTATTCGGCCGTCTCGCAGGGATCCCGACCGACGGCGTACCCCCGTTCCTCTTCTACCTGGCGGGCATCCTCCCGTGGACCTACTTTGCGAGCTGCTTGAACCAGACCTCGAACACCTTCGTCGCGAACGCGAGCCTGTTCGGGAAGGTCTGGTTCCCTCGCCTGACGGTGCCCGTCGCGGTGGTGATCAACAACCTCGTGACCTTTGCCGTGCAGTCCGTCCTCCTCGTCGGTTTCTACGCCTACTTCGTCGCGCGAGGGGCGTCGATCGCGCCCAGCCTGGCTCTCCTGGCGGTCCCGCTGCTCGTCGTCCAGCTTGCGGCCCTCGGGCTCGGGTGCGGGATCATCGTTTCCTCGCTCACGACGCGGTACCGGGATCTCGTTCACCTCGTAACGTTTGGCGTCCAGCTCTGGATGTTCGCGACGCCGGTCGTCTACCCGACCTCGCGCATCCCGGCGCGTTGGAGCTGGATCGTCACGGTGAATCCGATGGCCCCGGTGATCGAGCAGTTCCGACACGCGATCCTTGGCACCCCCGGGGTCGGGGCAGTGCCGACGCTCGTCAGCGTCGTAGCGACCGCCGTTCTCCTGGTCGTCGGGCTGGTTCTCTTCACCCGGGTGGAGCGGAGCTTCGTGGACACGGTATGACGAGCCCCGTCATCCGCGCTGATGTTCTCTCGAAACGCTACCAACTCGGTGTGATCAGCCACCAGTCCCTCCGGAAGGAGCTCCAGAGCCGCTGGGCTCGCTTTCGCGGCAAGGACGACCCGAACTCGTGTGTCGTAGACGGGCGGCGCGAAGGGAGCGTCGACCCGGACGTGCTGTGGGCCCTGAGAGGCGTCTCGTTCGACGTGCAGCAGGGCGACGTCGTCGGGATCATCGGGCGCAACGGCGCGGGGAAGAGCACTCTGCTCAAGATTCTCTCGCGCGTGACGACGCCGACGGAGGGAGTCGTCCGGCTCAAGGGGCACGCCGCAAGTCTCCTGGAGGTCGGCACGGGCTTCCACCCAGAGCTCACGGGGCGGGAGAACGTCTTCCTGAATGGAGCGATCCTGGGCATGCGCCGGGCCGAGATCCAGCGGAAGCTCGACGAGATCGTTGCGTTCGCCGAGGTCGAGAAGTTCGTGGACACGCCCGTGAAGCGCTACTCGTCGGGGATGTACGTCCGCCTGGCGTTCGCGGTCGCCGCACATCTCGAGCCGGAGATCCTCATCGTGGACGAGGTCCTGGCGGTGGGGGACATTCAGTTCCAGCGCAAGTGCCTCGGCAAGATGGAGAGCGTCGCTCGGGCGGGTCGGACGGTTCTCTTCGTGAGCCACAACCTGGGGGCGGTGAGGGACCTTTGCTCCCGGGCACTTCTCTTCGAGCAGGGCCGCCTGCTTCTGGACGGAGAGGTGGAGGAGGGCCTCTCGAGGTACGAGAACGCATATGCGGCCCGACTGGACGTCTCCGTGGACGCTCGGTTTTCCGGCCCGCTTGCCGGCACGGTCGGAATCGAGAGAATCCGGAGCGTCCAGGGTGAGGAGGCCGCGTCAGTTCTCGATCCGCTCTCACCATTTCGAATCGAGATTCACGGTCTCGCGAGACGACCGCTCGCGATGCTCGAGATCAAGCTGGCAGTCTTTCACGACGGGTTGCACGTTGCGAGCTGCTTCGATGCGCCCAGGAGTTCCGCGGTCGCGGTTGGCCGGTTCGTGTCCACCTTCGAGATCCCGGCGAACGTCTTCCTGCCGGGCCGGTACACGCTCGGTGTCGGAGCGATGGCTTCCGTCGGCGCGTGGATGTGGGGCACAGACGTTGCCACCCTCGAGTTCGCGGACCGGGTGCGCGACGCTGCGCATGACCGCAAGCGTGGCGTGCTCGCGATTCCCTACTCCGTGCGCCGGACGATTCCGGCCGAAGGCAGGCAGTGAGCGCGCTGCAGGCGGCAGGTCCGTCCGAGCGGCCGTTCGGCCTCAGCGCATTCGTGCGTTGCCGGAACGAAGAGGAGTACATCGTTGCGAGCGTGAAGTCCTCGTATCGCGTTTTCGACGAGGTCGTCGTCATCCTGAACGAGAGCACCGACGGCACCCGGGCACTCCTCGAGGACCTCCTCCCCGATCACCCGAAGCTTCGGATCCTGGAGTACACGGAGACGTGCGCCCCGATCGGCCCGGGTTACCTCGAGGCCGTGGCCGCGAAGCCGACCATGAGCCTCGCAAGGTACTACAACTGGTGCCTCGAGCAGACGACCTACAGTCACGTGTGCAAGTGGGATGGCGACATGATCGCGACGCCGGACTTCGGGGCGGTGCGGAGCTTCCTGCCGACGGCGGACGTGGTGATGTTCGACGGTTGGGATGTCCTGGGGGAGCACACGACAGACCTTGAGGCTCGGATCTTCCGCTTCGACACTTCACGCGCGCGGTACGAGGACTGGGAACTCTACGAGGTCTTGAAGCACGATTACACGGAGACGGTGCGCCTCGACAGGAAGTGCTACCTCCACATGAAGCTGGTGAAGAGAGAGTGGCTTCATCGAAAGTGGACGAACCCGAATCTCCTGGCCATCCATCCGGTACCGGAGACCGGTGGGACGAGGCCGAGCCACGTTCGAAATGCAAAGCAACTCTTGAGGAGGACGGCCAGCGTGCTCAGAAAGATGGGGAAGAGGGCGGGTCGAGCGTTGCAATCGTGACGAACTCCTCCAGGCCCAATGGTGCGAGTCGGCGCGGTTCGTCGATCGGAAGGGGTTCGACTTCGTCGGGATCGACCACGGCATGCGGGCCTACTTCTTCGGGAAGGAGGCGCCCGTCGACTGGAGCACGCGGCGGCTCATCGCGTCGCTCCCGCGTTTCCGGCACGAGTTCGTAGGCATCCGCGACGCGGCCGCGACCCAGCCGATCTTCGATCGGTCCGGGAAGGACGGCCACGAGAGGACGCGGGTTCGCGACAACATCCACTCGACCGACGTCGCCCAGAACGCCTGGCACGTCTTTGGCGACCCGGAGCCGGACGCCGCGCACAAGAAGGGCGGTTTGCGGCACAGCGGCCGCTCCGTCCTCGAGGCGATACGCCCGATTGCCGAGCGCGGGGGCAGGGAGATCGACTACGCGTTGATCGTCGAGGCCGCGGCGGAACGCTACGGCCGGAATTGGGGCTGTCAGTGAAGGACGACCTCTTCGTCGGCATCACGACGTGGGAGAGCGAGCTCTTCCTCGAAGCCTGCCTCCGCTCGGTGTGGCGGTGTACGGAGGGGGTCCGCCTCCGGGTCGGGGTGGTCGACAACGTCTCGCGCGACCGTTCCGTCGAGATCGCGCGGGATCTCGGCGCGCGCGTCCACGTCGAGCACTGCAGCCAGGCGATCGCGCTCAACAGGCTGCTCGCTATGTCGGAGGCGAGGCATACGCTTCTCCTTCACTCCGACGTCGTCCTGCTCTCGGCCCGGTGGTACCCGACGTGTAGCCGGCACCTTTCAGGGAGCGTCGCCCTCGTATCCCCCGAGGACGTGGGTTGCGGGCCCCTGACGCGGCCGTATGGTGCGGGTATGCCGGAAAGCTGCTTCCTCTTGTTCGACACGCAGAAGGCCCGGAAGTGCCGGACGGTGGCTTGGGTTTCAACGCGGGGGATTCCGATCCCGACGCTCCGTCTCGACCTCGAGCACTACTACGTGACGCACGACCTGCCGGCCGCGCTCGGCCGACGTGGTTTCACCTGGAAGGCGATGAGGGTTCACGCGTCGCCGAAGGACACGGCCCGCTGCTACGAACCGCCGTTCACGCCCGAGTACTGGTCCGAGGAGCTCTCGTATCTTCGCTACGCGATGGGGAATTTCTACAGCCTGGACGGCGAGGTGACCCACTACCACAACTGGTTCGACCGCGTCCCGAAAGATGTGCCGGCCGGATCGCTCGAAACGTCCGAGGGAGATGGCCGGGGTCTTCCGCTGGAATTCCTAACTCTCGGTACGCGTCGATTCCTGGAGGATCTCGCAGCGGGAGCGATAGTGACGCCGTCCCCCGACGAGCCGCAGCGGACTCCGATGCAGACGCCTCGACACGTGCCCGACCTGGCACGCGGGTTCGGGGCGCCTGCCGGAGAGAAGTGAAGACCGTCCTCCTCTACTCGCCCGATGTCATCGGGCACCCGCGCGTCTACTGCCGGGTCATCGCGGACGCGCTCGCGGGAACGGGTTGCAGGCTTGTCGTGGCGATGGGCTTCACGGAGGAGGCGGGACTCGAGCACTCGCCCGACCTCCAGCCTCTCGTCGGCCGGAACGAGGTCGAGCTGGTCGAGACGTGCCGTTACTCCCGGAGCGGGAGTCCGCACCTCCGCGCCGAGGAGATCGTCGGACTCCAGAAGGCCTGCGGCGCAGAGACGACGCTCTTCATCGAGGCGGACAAGTCGCACGACGAGTTCCGGCGGATCTCGGCCGGAGGTGCTCCGCGCCTTCGGGGCCGGAACCTCGGCATCTTCGCGAACACCGCGGAGTGGTACCCCGGAGAGGACTCCCAGACGGGGGCGCCGAAGCGTCTCCGGGCGTCGACGCTCCGAACGACGCTGGGGAACGTCAAGCGCGCGGTCTTCGGTAGGCGTTCGACGGCGAAGTACTTCTACGAGAGGGTCATCATCGGGAGAAACGTCCTCGACGAGGTGCTCGCGAAGGACGAGCGTCTCGTGGCGTGGCGGGGCCGTCCGGTCTACTGGATGCCGGAGATCTCGCGCCCGGCGCGGTCCCCGGAGTCGTCCGCAGACGCGGCCGAGTACCTGGAGGCGAAGGAGAATCTCGCCGCGTTCATCGCGCGGAGCGAGGGGCGCGAGCCCGTCCTCTACTTCGGCGACGCCGCCTATTACAAAGGCTACGACCTCTTCCTTCAGCTCCTTGCCACGACCCCTTCGCTCTGCGGCCTTCACCCGGGGCGCCCGGCGGACGAGCAGCAGAAGGGCTGGTTCCGAATCGACGTCGACGCCTTGCGCGCCCGACTCGTCGGAGAGGGACGCCTCCTCGAGACGGGTCGGTACGTCCATGCCCAGCGGATAAAGGAGCTCTTCTTCGGGGCGGTCCGCCTCTACGTCACGACCCACAGACTCACGCTTTCGAGTTCGACGGTGATCCAGGCCCTCGAGCTCGGGAAGCCGGTGCTCGTCCCGGACCGGGGCCTGCTCGGATATCGAGTCCGCACGAACAGCCTCGGGGACGTGTACGCCTACGAGGATCTCGACGATCTTCGTCGGAAAGCCGAGAAACTCTGGGCCAGCGACCTCCGCCGGTTCGCTGAGCCGGCACGGGCGTTTTGGGCGCGGTTCTCGGACGAGGCCATCCGGGGATTCTTCGTGGAGCGGCTCCTCGGCTGAGCAGTCGGTGAGGGAACGTCTCTATGAGGGGCCAAACGAAAATGCGGAGACGCTCGAAGTGAGTGGCGTACGGATCGGGGCGGGGGCGCGGGCACTGAAGACAAGCCTGGTTAGAGGCCTCAGAGCGGCGAAATGCTGGCGCCTCTATCGCAAGTATCGCAACTTCACATTGGCGCCGTTCGGAGTGTTCTTCCGGAACATGGTCGTCGTGGACCGCGTCCGCCATGTCCAGGGATGTGTCGTGGAGTGCGGCGTCTGGAGAGGAGGGATGTCGGCCGGGATGGCGGAGATCCTGGGACCGGACAGAAGCTACTTCCTATTCGACAGCTTCGAAGGCCTACCGCCTGCAAGCGACCTGGACGGAGAAGCGGCCCGGCGCTGGCAGGCGGACACGAGCAGCGAGGCCTATTACGACAACTGCCGTGCCGAGGTCGCCTTTGCCGAGACGGCGATGAGGCTCTCGGGAGTACCCAACTACTCCCTCGTGAAAGGCTGGTTCGAGGACACCCTCCCTGGATTCGCGCCACCGTGCAGGATCGCAGTGCTTCGGCTCGATGGGGACTGGTACGAATCAACCTTGACGGCACTGGAATCGCTCTATCCGCATCTGGCGCAGGACGGCATCGTCATCGTCGACGACTACTACGCCTGGGACGGTTGCAGCCGGGCGATCCACGACTTTCTCTCGCGGCACAGACTGACGGCCAGACTGACTCAACGACTCGGAATCTGCGTCATCGAGCCGCGCGGGGAGCCAGTCGCGTTCTCGCCGGCGGGCGGCCCGAGAGCGGCTGATCGACGAGATCCTGGTGAACCGCGGTAACAACCGGGCCGGGGAGCGGAGCGGGTCCCCTTTGCGGCACTTCGTTCGACGTGAGTCGTCGCTGCGCCTGAGGAACGCGGTCCGAGTCGCCCTCGGGCTCTACCCTAGGTCGCTTCGTGAACGCTTCCCAGATCTCGAGATGATCGGCCTTCACCGGGGCGCCGTCGTCGTCGACGTAGGCGCGAACGTCGGCGATTTCTCGGAGTGCGTGCTTGCGTTCCAGCCCTGGGCCCGGCTCTATCTCGTCGAGCCCCTCGAGGAAACGCATCCGGAGCTTCGACGGAAGTTCGGCGAGTACGCCGGAGTGATGCTCGACAGCTTCGCGCTCGGCAGCGAGGAGGGAGAGCGCGAATTCTTCGTCTCCCGCTACGACCAGGCCAGCTCGTTCCTGGAGATTGGCACCGCACTCGAGACGGGGGCGTATGGCCTCGACTTCACGCGGAAGGAAGTCCGACGGGTTCGGATCCGGAGGCTGGAAGACTATCTCCGCGAGAGGAGCCTGGAACGCGTCGACCTTCTGAAGCTCGACGTCCAGGGATTCGAGCTCGAGGTGCTCCGTGGCGCCGGCGACGCACTCAGCCGGATCGACTGGATCTACGCGGAAGCGCAGTTCCAGGAGCTCTATCGGGGAGGGCCTCTCTTTTCTGAAGTCTTCGCGTTCCTCTTCGAAAAGGGCTTCGACCTGAGGCGGATGAACTCGTTCAGAGCTGATACCGAGGGACGTCTGTTGGAGTGCGACATGGTGTTCCGGCGTCGGGACCTGGAGGGGGTCCGCCCATGACGCCCCTGAGGAGGAACGCTGGGGTGCTCGCGTTCGACCGACCGCCGCTCGCTTGGCCGCTCCTCATTCCGGCGCAGGCAAGACGCAGGTGGATGGAGTTCTGCAACAGGAGCGAGCGGATCCTCCCTAACCCGGACGGGCCGGGTTTCGATTGCGACTGGCGGTGGACCTCGGACCTGACGCTCGCAAACGTCTTCCCCGGGCTCGGGTCGAGACTCCTGGTAGCGGCACTTTCGGAGTGGCCGGTGGAGCTGGCGTCGGCGACGGCTTCGTCAGGGACGGGAGAGCCGGACGTCTCGTTCGTCGTCGGGCATCGCGGAATGGAGCGGTTGCCGCTCCTCTTGGCAACCCTCGCGAGCCTCCGCGCCCAGGAAGGCTGCCGAACGGAGGTCCTCGTCGTGGAGCAGGCGGACGTACCCCTGCTCGAAGGCAGGTTGCCCGCGGACGTCCGGTGGATTCACCAGAGGCCCGCGGAGCCGGAGATGCCGTACTCGAGATCGTGGGCGTTCAACACCGGTGTCCGTGCGACTCGCGGCAGCTTCGTCGTCCTCCACGACAACGACGTCATCGCCCCGAGGCACTACGCCGCGGAGGTCCTCCGCCTCGGAAAGGCCGGCTTCGAGGCGATGCGGCTCCAGCGTTTCGTCTTCTATCTGGACCACGATTCGACGAGCCAGTTCACGTCCTGTGAGGAAGTCGGACGCCTCGGCACGGATGGACTCCGGCCGGAGCTCGTCCGCCAGAACTGCGAGGGGCACACGATCGCCGTCTCCCGGGAGGCGTACCTCCGCATCGGGGGGCACGACGAGGCCTTCCTGGGCTGGGGCGGCGAGGACAACGAGTTCTACGACCGCTGCCGGCTGCTCCGCTTCCACCCGTGGGGATATCTTCCGTTCCTTCACCTCTGGCACGCCCCCCAACCCGGCAAGCTGAAGCCGAGCGGCGCGCTCGCCTACCTCGACGAGGCGATGTCGGTGCCGCGAGCGGAAAGGGCGCGAAGGCTCTCCTCGTTGCCGTTCGGCTCGCAGAACGGTCCCCTCCTCGGACGGAGCTCCTGACATGTGCGGCATTGCCGGCTGGCTCGGCTTACCGGGACTGACCGACGCCGAACAGGGCGTGGTGCAGCGGACTCTCGCGCACCGCGGCCCCGATGACCAAGGGCGCTGGGTCAATCCCGAAGCAGGTGCAGGTCTGCTGCACCGCCGCCTCTCCATCATCGACCTCAGCCCGTCGGGCCACCAGCCCATGACGAACGAGGACGGCTCGGTCGTCCTCTGCTTCAACGGCGAGATCTACAACTTCGGAGACCTTCGGCTCGAACTGGAGGCGAAGGGCCACGTCTTCCGGTCTCGGACGGACTCCGAGGTCCTCATCCACGGGTGGGAGGAGTGGGGCGAAGGAGTCCTGCAGAGGGTCCGCGGGATGTTCGCGTTCGCGATCTGGGACGGGCGGATGAAGACGCTCACGCTCGCGCGCGACCCGATGGGGATCAAGCCGCTCTTCCTCTGGTGGTCGAAATCGGGGCGGCTCGTGTTCGCGTCGGAGGTGAAAGCGTTTCTCGGCCTGACTGAGTTCGATGCGCGCCCGGACCTCCGGTCGCTGAGGCAGTTCCTCGAGTTCTCGTTTGTCCCGGACACGGAGCGGACTTCGCTCGCGGACGTCAGGAAGCTGCCGCCCGGGCACATCCTCACGGTGCACGCCAGCCATCTCGCGAGCGGCGAACGGCCGAGATCCCGGGCCTGGTTCGAAGCACCCCGGGTCGTGCGGGGCGACACGGGCACGGAGTCGCTCGACGCGCGCGCCGATCGGCTCTTCGAGACGCTCTCGGAGGTCGTCCGCCAGCACCTGGTCGCCGACGTCCCGGTCGGCCTCCTCCTCTCGGGGGGGCTCGACTCGAGCGTCATCGCGGCGCTGGCCAGGCGATCCGGACCCGTTCGGACGATCTCGATGGGCTTCGCCGACTCCGGCCTCGACGAGAGGCCGTTCGGGCGCGCGGTGAGCCAGTTCCTCGGGACGGAACACGAGGAGGTCGTGATCCGGCCCGAGGAGATCTCGGCGGGACTCGAGGAGTCGTCCTGGTACGTCGACGATCTCTTCGGCGATTGGGGCGTGATCTCGACGATGCTCCTCTACCGGAAGTGCCGCGAGGCAGGCGTGAAGGTCGTCCTCGTCGGCGAAGGCTCGGACGAGGTTTTCGGCGGCTACCCCGACTTCGTCAGCGCGGGCGGGCCTGAGGCGGGCTCCCTGGGGCCGTTCCGGCGTGGCCTGCGGCTTTACCGGTGGTTCTCGGGGCGACGGTGGGGACGCGAGCTCCTCCCCCTCGTCCGACTCGTGAAGGAGCTCGATTCGGAGAGCGGCGAGGACGCCTTCGCAACGGTCCGACTCTTCGAGACGCGTCACCAGCTCCCGTCGAACTACAACATGAAGGTGGACCGGGCCAGCATGGCGGCGAGCGTCGAGGCGCGCGTGCCGTTCCTCGACCAGCGGGTTGCGGAGGAAGGTTTCCGAACGCCGCGCGAGATGCTGCTGAGGGACGGAACGAACAAGTACCTCCTCCGGCACATGGCGGAGCGGCACGGACTGCTTCCCCCCGAGACGGCACGGCGCCCCAAGCAGGGTGGCTCGATCGCGGCGACCTGGATGGAGGACTCGCCGTCGTTCCGTGCCTACGCGCGCGACGTCATCCTCGACCCCGCGGGGATGACGGCGAACCTCGGGCTTCGGAAGGCGATGGCGGACTACTTCGACAGGAATCGTCTGGGCTACCCGCCGCCGAGCGGCCTCAGCATCTTCTCTGGCGTGGCGTGGCGACTCCTGATGCTGAACCTCTGGGCGCGGAAGTACCTCGCCCCGAGAGGGACGCCGGCGTTGCGGCAGGAAGCGACTCTGTCCGTTCCATGAGCGGTTTCGCATCGCTCTCCCGAAAGGTGGTCCGGATTCCTCTCCGAGCCATCCCGAGGGGAACGGTCCTTCCGGTCCTCTCGGGTCCGCTCAGGGGGGCGCGATGGGTCGTGGGGGCTGGGACGCACGGCTGCTGGCTGGGAACCTACGAGCCCCTCACGAGGAGGTGGATCTCGGCCTTGCTCTCGCGCGGCGACGTGGCGTACGACGTCGGCGCAAACGTGGGCTTCTTCACCCTCCTTGCCTCGCGGATCGTGGGAAAGGGAGGCGCCGTGGTCGCCTTCGAGCCCTTCCCGGCGAATGTCCGCGCGCTTCGGCGGCACGTCGATCTGAACCGCGCCGGGAACGTGACGATCGTCGAGGCGGCGGTCTCGGACCGCGCCGGGCTGGCGCGCTTCGAGCCGGCAGGAAACCCGGCAATGGGCGGCCTTGCCGAGGGTGGGGCTCTCGAGGTCGAGACCGTCGCGCTCGACAAGCTGCTCCGCGAACGCGGCCTCCCGAAACCGAATCTCCTGAAGATCGACGTGGAAGGGGCGGAGGCGCAGGTCCTGCAGGGAGGAATTCGCTGCCTCGAAGAGGCGCACCCGGCAATCGTCCTCTCGGCCCACGGCTGGCAACGCTTCGAGGAATGCGGCACGCTGCTGGCGAGCGTTGGCTACGAGCAGGAGGTCGTGAAGGACGGGGCCGAAGACGGTGACTACCTCGTGATCGCCCGAAGCAGGAAGGCATGACCGGTAGCGAAAGTCGGGAGACCGTGTCCGCCCTCGTATCGGTCATCGTCCCGGTCTTCAACAGGGAGCGGATGCTCCTCGAAGCGGTGGCGTGCGTCGAGGCTCAGACCTACCCGCGCGTGGAGCTGATCCTCGTCGACGATGGTTCGACGGACGGTACGGGGGCACTGTGCGACCGGCTCGTTGCCGAACGGCCGCAGACCCGCCGCGCGATCCACCAACCGAATGCGGGCCCGGGAGCGGCGAGGGAGGCCGGGCGCCGAGCGGCGCGAGGCGAATACATCCAGTACCTCGACAGCGACGACTGGCTGGAGCCGCGGAAGCTCGAGGCTCAGGTCGCAGCGCTCGAGGGCGAGGGAGGAGCGGGCGTCTGCTACTGCAGGACGAGGGAACGGCACGTCGACGAGCCACCCGCGGACCGGCCGACGCTTCGCACCGGCGACCGTCTCGATTCCATCTTCCCGTCCTTCCTTGCCGGCCGCCTCTGGCAAACGGTC
>ERZ724526.796-NODE-796-length-17423-cov-15.355481_pt1 | contig 17423 bp, 16 predicted proteins | sample MGYA00376059_ERZ724526 | MGnify/ENA primary metagenome ERZ724526 (study PRJEB28724, sample SAMN07190883) | activated sludge metagenome | isolation source: activated sludge of sewage treatment plant in Hong Hong | place: Hong Kong | collected 2016-03-17 ...
CTTTTTGGGCTTTTTGGAAACGTGCCCATTATTATGCTTTTGCTCATGGCTATGGCAGAAAATCAAAGGTTGCTTAAAAAAGCTATGGATTCAAATGCTTTCGGATTTAATACAAGGCTTGGCAAAATAGGTGTCAGTATTTTAAACCAGAAAGCCATCTTAAAATACCCCATTTTGACGGTGCTGTTGATACCCATTTTACTCTTACTTTCCCTGATGCTGCTCCTATTTGGACAAAAACCCGACAGCCTGATTCGTGCATTTACCGATACCTACCATCACGGCTTTTCCCAGCTGGATCATTTGTGTGAGAATGTGGAATGTGGCGGCCATTTTCTTTGTTCAGTGGGAGCCAATGGTCATCCAAAAATAGTAAAACCCATAAGGTATGGAGAAAGAAATGGCAGAAAAATAATCTGCACCAGGCAATTGTTAATATCCAATGCGTTTGAAGAATTGGTGCAGGAAAAATGCCCCCTGGCACACAAAATGATCAGACAAAATTACAACAAAGTTGGAAGGCTCATACACCGGTATTACAGCATTTTCAACAACAAATACATTTCAGACCTTATCTATATTGGCATGAAACCCTTGGAACTACTCTTCCTTTTGACCCTGTACACCTTTGACAAAAAACCTGAGAACAGGATTGCCAAACAATACCTGGCTAAGAGTGATTTGGAGGTGATAAATGGCAGGCTCTAGTGGCCTATTCCTGACAACTCAAGGGGAAGTATATAAGCCTTGATTGTTGCTAAAAAATGACAGGGCTGGGGTATGAGGATTATTTGAGGGTGGATTATTTTTCGGTTTTAGTGGCAGGTGGAGTAGGAAATTGGTGTATAATAACCCCCACAAAGGTTTCGGTTTTTGTGAGGGCTGGAGGGTGTGGTCTTCTGTGTGTTGGCATATTGTTCTATCTTGAGGATAGGGGTGTGTTTAACGAGCATGCCAGCGTTGATGCAGAAGTTTTCGAAGGAGGATCAATTATTTCAGGATTTTGGGGGTTAATTAGCGTAGATTATCAAACCACGTTCAATCAATCATACTATTTCGTATCATAATTGGGTGTAAACGTATCAAATCGTATCATGGTTAGGATTTAATTTCAACGCTGCTATTACTCAAAAACGGATATAAATGGATACAATATGTAAGTTTTGAACACGAGATTGAAAGCCGAAAAACCGAATATTATCAGGTTCTTAGAAGTTGTCAAGTGCAACGCCCTAAAGAAGATGTTACTGATTGGATGCATTTCTTTTTGGGTTGCTTATCAAATATTCAATCGCAACTAATGACGAAATTGAATAAAACAGGGTTGGAGACACAACTTTTGCCTAAAGAAAAACTAATTTATTCGATGATTGAAAATCGACCGAACATTCAGTCGGGAGAAATTTCTACAAAACTAGCAATACCATTACCAACCGTAAAACGTATTCTATCAGCATTGCATAAGAAAGGATTGATTGAAAAACAAGGTAGCGGACGGTGTGTGAGTTACTTTATACAATAAATAAATAGGACTGATAATCACAGCACCGACCACACCATAAACCCCTTTGCCCTCTCCCTCGCCACGATGGTTTCGGTTTTATAGTCGGGTTGGAGCATAATGAGGAGCAACTCCTGGGTTATTGTTCTATCTAGAGGATAAGTGGTGATTTTGACAAGCATGCTAGTATTGATTCGGAAGTATCCGAGGGGGTCAATTATTTCTGGATTTTGGAGGTCAATGAACGTGGATTATACAGAACAACATAAAGTTATATTTCAAGGATCGAAAACAATGCTTCCGATATAAGATTGTCAACTATCATGAGAATTTTCAGAGAAGGATTTGGAAAACATATCAAATTGTCAGTGAATTAATAAACACATCATAACAAGTGCTTTGATGCCAGTTTTTGCTCTCGCTAAAAAACGTCACAAGGCACAACCATTATTGATCATAATGACAAAAAAAATTGCAAATAAGTAAATAATTGTTTACCTTTGTGTAATGAAATGTTCGGAATTTCTAAGGATACTCAAAAAAGATGGTTGGTTTGTTGTTGGCCAAAATGGTTCGCATATGAAATTGAAACATCCAACAAAAAGAGGCATAGTAATTTTTCCGAACCACGGAAGCGATGAATTAGGTAAAGGGTTGGAAATGAAATTAAGAAAAGATGCACAAATTAGTAAATAATGAAAGTGAATAAATTTATTATTGAAAAAACCAAAACAGGTTATTCTGCCTATAGTGATGACAAACCAGTATATACAACAGGTCAAACAATTCATGAATTACACATAAATGCATTAGAAGCATTAAATCTATATTTTGAAGAATTTGGAAAAACTACGACTCTTAAAAGCATTGAATTAGAACTTGATTTTAAGCAATTTTTTGAATATTACAAGGTTATCAACGCTAAACATTTAGCAGGAAGAATAGGTATGAATGAAACACTACTTTCTCAATATGTGAATGGAATTAAAAAACCTTCGAAAAAACAAGTAAACAGAATTGTAGATGGACTACATGAAATTGGAAGAGAACTAATGGAACTAACTCTTGTGTAATATAAAATACGATCACTAATTCAATCTAGCTTATAACCCCTCTAACCATCCTTAAATTCCGCCACCCTTAACCTCTCCCCATGGGATTCTGTTTTGGGGTCGGATTGTATAACATTTTGTCAATGGCCGTTGGGATATTGGTCGATCTTTAGAATAGAGGTGTTTTTGACAATCATACCAGATTTGAAGAGAAAGTATTAGAGGGGGTCAATTATTTCTGGATTAGGGGGGTCAATTATTTTGGATTAAGGTGGTCAATTAGCGTGGATTATACATGGATTTGGGGGCAAATGGTGAGGATAATTTTAAGCGAAATTATTTGAAGGGTTAAAATTGCATTGATATTCAGGGATTTGAGGTGTTTGTCCATATAGGGGATCGAGGAGCATTATGGATTTGTGTAACTTAGTGGCAATATTGCCAAACTACTATCATACCATAGAAGCCCATGCAGGACATACTATTTGACTTTATATCTAAATATGTAACGCTGACAGAAGAAGAAAAGAATGCCATCATTTCTTTGGACCTTTTTCGAACTTTAAAGAAGGGAACGGTTTTATTAAAAGAAGGGCAGTACTCGAAAGAGAGCTACTTTGTATTAAAGGGCTGTATTAGGACATTTTACCTAATTGATGGGGAAGAAAAAACGACCGATTTTTACATTGAGACGGAGACCCTGTCACCACCTTGTGTCATTAATATGACACCGTCAGAATATTATGTAGATTGTATTGAAGACTGTACTTTACTCATTTCCAATTCTGATATGGAAGAAGAGGTAAACCGTAAATTTCCAAAGTTTGAAATCATGTGCAGGCGATTGTCGGAAGAATTGTTGGCAAAAGAACGTTTAGAATTTGATGAGTTTAGAACCTCCTCTCCTGAGCAGCGATACCTGAGTTTGCTTGAAAAGAGACAGGACCTTATACAGCGCGTGCCGCAGCACCAGTTGGCCAGTTATCTGGGCATTACGCCGCAATCATTGAGTAGATTAAGAGCAAGAATTTTGGAAAGAAGTAAAGGCTGATTCATTTCTTAACTTAAGTGAATGAAATGGGGCATAACGCTCCTCTACTTTTGCAGTATTAATTAATTCATTAAAAAATATATGCAGAAGAAATTGATTTGGGTTTCACTCATCCTGGTGTGGGTGAACAGTTTGCAGGTGACCGCTCAGGACGAAAAAACAGGAAATTCCAACAGAAAGTGGTTTATAGGTAGCACCTTGCTGCTATTGGGAAATTTGGATGATACCAACAATCCTGAATACATCCAGGTGAATGCTGGATACAGGATCACTCCCAAAGATGTTGTGCAATTTAGATTTAAAAGGTCCATTTATGCCTGGCCCCTGGGCATTCCTTTTGGTCCCGATTTTGATGCCCCCGGACTCAACTATCCCGGACATGCCCGGATCCTGGCCCCTCAGCTTGGATACCAGCGATTTTGGTGGAAGGGCATGTACACATCGCTTTATGTATTGAATGCTTTTGAAAAATATGTGGATGTGAATAAAAAAAAGATAGGCAATGGATTTACATTGTATACCGACTTTTATTTAGGCTATCAGTTCACATTTTTCAATGACCGTTTCTTTTTTGAACCTGCTATTGGCATTAGTTTTTGGCCCATAAGAACAGGACTTCCGGATACTTTTAGAGCAGTGGAAGAAAAGTGGAATAACTACTTTATCCAGCCCGGGCTTGATTTTGGTTATAAGTTTTAAAGTGGCAGCTTTGTACGGGTAGCACTCCTTGGATGATGCTTCATTTATTAAACAAGAGCTACACATTTTTATTGGCATTTCAATAGCTAAGCTATCATTCATCGGGTTCATTTGCGGTCAATAACAGGTGTTTTCCTAAAATCAGGGTTGGGTCATTTCTTAACTTAAGTGAACGAAGATGAGATTCGCATCCATTTACATTTGCAGCATCTTTTAATGTAAAACGGAAAAATATATGCAAAAGAAAATTTTACTAGTCGCGTTTGTCTGCCTATTGTCCAGTGTCTTGCCGGTTGAAGCACAATATGCAGATACTGACAGCGGGTATAAAAAGTGGTTTGTTGGAACCTCATTGTTTGTTGTGCTGGGTAATTTAGACAGAGAGAATCCACCTGATTTTGTAGAATTTGATTTAGGATACCGGCTTTCCGGCAAAGATGTTGTGAGGCTTTCTCCCAAAACCTGGAAGTATGCGTGGCCCAACGGCATCCACCCATTTTTAAACGATGCCTATAAGAAGCCGGAAGAAAAATTTCCCGGTTATGTGCGGGAATATGGGCTAACAATGTCTTACCAACGATTTTTGTGGAAGAATTTTTATGCGCAATTGGATGTCATGCCCACCTATCAAAATTTTGTCAATGACAATGGTCAAAAAGTGGACGATGGCTTTCAAATTTTCAACTCTTACCGGGTAGGATACCACATCAAATTATTTAAGGACCGCTTTTTCTTTCAACCATCCATTTGTATGACCCACCGGGCCTATCATACTACATTGCCCAACGGGTTTAAACAATTGGATGATCAATGGTCAAAATTTGTGTTTCCGGAACCAGGACTCAATATTGGGTATAATTTCTAGTAGCAAAAAGTATGATAAAAAATTTTAAACTCAGCTTTGTACTATTTGTGATCATGATCAACAGTGCCTGTTCGCAGCAATCCTTTCATCAACCCATACAACGGACTGAAGATTTTTTGATAGACAGCCTGAAATTTGAAGCGTTGGAAGGTTTTGTTGAGGTACCCGAAAACCATCAAAACAACAACTCAATAAGGATTCAACTTCCGGTATTGGTGATAAAGACACCCAATAAAAATCCAAAAGAACCTGTTTTTTGGTTGGATGGAGGACCTGGGGGGAGCAATATCATCTCACGAGACAAAATCAATTTGCGTTCCGCTGCCAATGCGCTGAAAAATCACGATTTTGTATGTGTGGGCTATCGCGGTGTGGATGGTTCCATCAAGTTGGAAGCAAAAAATATCACCAAGGCCTTCAAAGGACTAGACAATAAAATGTTGAGCGAAAAGTCGATTCGTAATATCAGGGAGGCGATTAAAGATTATAAAGCAGAATTAAAGGAAAAAAATATTGACATTAATCAATACCATATTTTGAATGTCATTGAAGATGTGGAAACCGTAAGGGAACAATTGGGGTATCAAAAAATAAATTTGCTATCAGTCAGTTACGGTACCCGTGTGGCTTTGTTGTACAGCTATCAATATCCCGAAATTATCCATCGAACATTAATGATAGGGGCTACACCACCTGGATATTTTTTGGCAAGACCTGAACAAGCTGAAGAGGTGATTGACAAATATGATCGATTGTATAGAGAAAACATTAATAGCGGCTACTCCATCAAAGAGACGATGAAAAAGGCTCTGCAAAACGTGCCTAAAAGATGGTCTGTTTTTAGATTGGATGCCGATAAAATAAAAGCTGGCACCGTTAATGCGCTGTACAATGTGGATTTTGCCGTCTCTGTTTTTGATGCTTACAAAAAAGCAGCAGAGGAAAAGGACTACAGTGGCTTGTTTATGTTGCAAAAACTTTCTGATGTCAGTCACCCTAAAGTGATGGGCGACGTATATGCCAAAACAGTGACAGCCGATTGGGTTAACAACCAAGATTATGAAGGGGAGATGCGAAACAGCCGTACTATTTTAGGTGGCAATGTATCATTGTTATACGCAGCTACTGCAAAAGAATGGGAAATTATACCCATCCCTTCTGCCTATCAAAAATGCCGACAATCCAATACAGAAACATTAGTCATTAGCGGAGCGTTAGACCACAGAACACCGGCCGAAATTGTGGATACAGCGTTAATGCCTTTTCTTACCAATGGCAGACACATCATCCTTAAAAATTGTTCTCATATTGATATTTTATCTGTAGTAATGAAAAATGAAACATTCATTGAACAGTATTTTGGCAGTGGGGAAATAGAGGAAACAACATTTAAAGTTCCTGAAAAGGTTGATTTCACGCCTAAAATCAAAATAGGAAAATTCAAGATATTTTTGTTTGGTATGTTTAAGTAGTGTAACGATTCATTTAAAGGATGAAGGGAGAAATAACCAAGAGGATAAATGCATAGGAGAGAAGTGTAATTGCATTGGTCAACAGAATGCATAACTACAACATGGAGTATAGTAAAAATAGTAGATTTGTGACATGGAAATGTTAAACATAGAAACGAAACGACTTACCATTCGACAACTTCAGTTAGCGGATTTAGCTGACTTTCATCTTTATCGATGCAATTCGGAAGTAACAAAATACCAAGGCTTTGATGTGATGACAAAAGAGCAAGCCGCTGATTTTATTAATGACAACCTGACAAAACAATTTGGAAGAGCGGGAGAATGGGTACAGTACGGCATTGAGCATAAGGAAAGTAAACAACTGATTGGCGATTGTGCCATTAAGCTTGACCCATATGACACAAGAATTGCGGAAATAGGAATCACCATTTCACATCTTGAACAAAAAAAGGGTTATGCCAAAGAAGTGATGATGGGGCTTCTGTCTTTTCTTTTTGACACAAAAGGCGTACACCGTGTGGTTGAAATTGTGGATGCTGAAAACACGGCATCGATCTGCCTTTTGAATAGCATTGGTTTTAGGCAAGAGGGGCATTTTATTGAGAATGTATTTTTTAAAGGAAAATGGGGAAGTGAGTATCAGTTTGCCATGTTAAAACGGGAATGGGACGAGAGGGCAAAGTGAATTTGTACTTCATTATTCAGTTACCACAATGTATGATGGGTTCACTGGCAGCTCATGGTTAAGTAGGTCACCAGGATGAAGGCAGAATAAATGTCAGGCAACCGTTGACTTACGGCTAGAAGTGTGAATAGGTAGAATAAATTTGAGATAGAAAAATAGTGAGAATCGAAGTTGCTGGTTTTTTCTTATTTATATGCCTTATAATAATGTACATTAAGAACAGACTCAATTTTGAGCGTCAAGTAACAAAACAGGTATCTTACAAAATAGAAATAAAATGGACGAAAAATATTTAATGCCAACTCAGGAAGCAGGTCGAAAATTTGTTTTGAGGGCCATCCAGGGAAGTGTTGTGATGCTCAACCTGCTTCGTTTTCGTGACATTGCAGACTATTCAGAAAGTCCTGAACTTATGCCGGTAGAACCCATAAGTGGAAAACATGCCTATCAACTGTATATTGAACATACCCTGCCATTTTTGACGAAGTCGGGTGGAGAAATATTATTTATGGGAGAAGGTGGTGATTTTTTAATTGGCCCGGCAAATGAACGGTGGGATGCGGTATTGTTGATCAAACAAAATAGTGTAAATAGTTTTCTGGCATTTGAGTCTGATATGGATTATATGAAAGGTATAGGGCACAGAACAGCTGCCTTATCTGATTCAAGGCTGCTGCCAATTATCGAAAACAATAAAGTGTAAAAAAGAAAGCAAAGACAGCTTTGAAGAGATGAAGAGGCAAATTGGTGTTACACCGAAAAGGAATAAGACCCAGCGGGAGAATATTTATTGAAAGTAGCCGTAAAGCTGATTTCAAAAAATAGTAGCCTATAAAATTAACTTCCTTCGCTGTTTTATACGGAAAGTAACCAGGGGAGTCAGGAGGGGTCAACTTGCTTTCAGTCACGGTATAAGCATGAGATCAAAGCCTCATTAAAGGTAAGTGAGCTTTACAATTTGTGGAGGCAGGGTTTGGTCGTGTAAAAAATGGAATTTCCCTTGGACACCCACAAAATCACAAAATCTTCATAATTCAAAATTTTAATTGGTGTAAGTATTTTGGAAGGAGGGCAAGCAAAATGTTGTTTGGAAATAATTGAGGTGGCAAATTATTATTGCTTTAAATTAAAATTGAAGTGTCAAAATTGTATTTTCAAAGATTTAAAATAGATGACGTGAAGTATTATAGCTCAGCTTGGTGGTTGGATGTGATGACACTAAATTACTTGAAAAATGAAAGTTAGTCGATAGTGTTATAATGCTAAACATCTTGCTTTGAGGCATCTATTAAGCGTGTGTAAACGTTTTGAAACGAGTATTCCGATATGTGTTTAAAATGAGCATAGTCTTTCCAACTCTGAAAAATCGGCTGATAATCAGATACTTGTGAGGTATTTTGAAATTTCGAATTTATTTTAAATACTGACTACTTTACCATGACATTCTTGCTATAAAAAGTAATGCTTTAGAATAGACAATTCATAGTAAATTTGTGAATGATTACTCAAGAAGAATTGACAAGAATGCTTACAGAATTAGAAGCAGACCGAATAGAGAAAACTATTTCTAAAACTGATTCTGACAAATTTGGGGAAGCGATTTGTTCTTTTAGTAATGATATGCCTGGAAATTTATTACCCGGTTATTTATTAGTTGGAGTAACTGACAATGGGACGCTAAATGGAACCAATGTTGACGAGCAACTTATACAAACGTTATTGAGCTACAGAACGGATGGCAGAATTGTTCCACCACCAGCAATGACAGTTGCCAAATTTACTTTTCCTGGAGGTGATGTCGCAGTTGTTGAGGTTCAACCATCTTTGGTTCCTCCTGTAAGATATAAAGGAAAAGTATGTATTAGAATAGGTCCAAGGAAGGGTATAGCAAACGAAGCTGAAGAAAGGATTCTAAGTTCAAAAAGATCGACGTTCGCACGTACGTTTGATACACAACCATGCTATGGCGCAACTTTGGAGGATTTAAGCACAGATATTTTCAAAAATACTTACCTTCCTACAGCTATTGATGAAGCAACTTTAATTTCAAATGGTCGTGACCCAATTGAACAATTGGCATCACTTAAATTTTATGATTTAAAAGAAGATTGTCCAACAAATGCAGGAATACTTCTTTTTGGAAAGAATCCCAGATTTTACATGCCTGGGGCTTACGTTCAATATGTTCGCTTCTCAGGAGAAGATGAAATTAGTGATTTTGAATATGAGCATAGATTCGAGGGTGATTTGACAACTCAATTAAAGATTATGAATGAATTTATTAAATCACAAATTGTGAGAAGGGTTCAGCATAAATTGGGAGAAGATTATGAAATCACATATCCTCAATCTGCAATACAAGAATTACTCTATAATGCCGTAATTCATCGAGATTACCAATCCAATGCACCTATAAAATTTTATGAATTTTCAAATCGAATTGAAATAATTAACCCAGGCGGACTATTTGGAGATGCAAGACCTGAAAATTTTCCAAACAAAAATGATTATAGAAATCCGACATTAGCCGAAGCGGCTAAAAACCTAGGTTTTATAAATAGTTTTAATGTTGGTGTAAAAAGAGCACAGGCTGCATTGAGTAAAAATGGAAATCCCGACCCAATTTTTATCATTGATCAGCTAACTAGTTTTGGCGTTATAATTTTCAAAAAAATAGGATGAAAACGATAGTTTTTTTCAATAATAAAGGAGGTGTTGGCAAAACTACGTTGGTATATCATTTTACCTATATGCTTGCTGAGCTAGGATATAAAAGTCTTGCAATAGATTTAGATCCTCAGGCGAATTTGACATCAATGTTTTTAAGTGATTCTAGGCTTCAAGAAATTTATGACAATGAAAATTCCAGGCCTACTATCTTAGAAAGCATCAAACCACTTAACAGAGGAATAAGTGATATTCAACCGGTACATATTGAAAATATAAATGAAAATATAGGCTTGTTAGCTGGAGATTTAGAATTGTCATTGTTTGAGGACAAATTAAGTAGTAGTTGGGGCAATTGTTTAAATCGAGATGAAGCAGCATTTAGAATTGTTTCTTCTTTTTACAGAGTAATAAAAGAAGCAAATGAAAGATTCAATGCGGATTTTAATATCATCGACATAGGCCCTAATTTTGGGGCTATAAATCGTGCCACATTAATAGCCGCTGATTATGTTGTGGTTCCCATGGCCGCAGATTTATTTTCACTTCAAGGATTGAAAAATCTGGGCAACAGATTGGGTGATTGGCATTCTGAATGGGCAGACAGAGCAAATCGTAATCCTGAGCCATCTCTATATTTACCAGATGGAAATATGAAACCCTTGGGTTATGTGATAATGCAACATGGAATAAAAGAGAGCCGACCTGTGAAATCTTATTTAAAGTGGGCAAATAGAATACCCCAGGTATTTAGACAATTTGTCTTAAAGCAAAATGGTAGCCCCAATATAACAGTTGATAACGATCAATACTGCATTGCGCTTTTGAAGCATTATCATAGTTTAATCCCTATGGCAATGGAGGCAAGAAAGCCTATTTTTCTATTAAAGCCTTCGGACGGAGCAATTGGTGCACATCTAGGGGCAGTAAAAAGTGCTTACGATGACTTTATAAAATTAACAGAAAAGATATTATCCATTATAGAATAAAGTCATTTTTATATATTATTAATTAAATGGTATTGAGATGGACGGAAGATTGTCTGGATTTTGATATTTTGGCAATTAATGGTTGACAATCATATTCTCTCTGTTTGAGTTTTTAATAAAAAGCATTTCGTGTTGAACAAATTTCTATTCTTTAAACAAGAATATTATGGGGTAAGTTACAACTACTCTGCCAACCCTGCGGAAAGCCAAGATCTTGAGTGCCTCAATCGATCTTTGAAGAAAAATAGTATTCGTAAAATAGGTAAATAGAGGTCTCTCTCATACGATTGACATCAATATCAGCCCTTTATCTACATGATGTACATGCAAAAAGTATGTTGTTCTTATACTTAAGTTTACTTTTTTTAATTTATGTGGGATACCCTCAAAGTAAAAATTTATTCACCCTCCCAACCACTCCCTAAACTCTCTCGCTCTTTCCCTGGCCACAATGGTTTCGGTTTTGTGATCGGGTTGTAAGGTGAGGAGGTAGCGGCCGTTGGGGTATTGTTCTATCTTAAGGATGGCGTTGTGTTTGACGAGCATGCCGCGGTTGATGCGGAAGTATTCTTGGGTGGGTAGTTCTTTTTGGAGTTGGTCAAGGGTGGCATCCCAGAGGTATCTTTTGCCCATGCGCGTGATGATGAAGGTGCAGCCTTCTTCGGAGTAAAAGTAGGCGATGTCTGTGTTAGGGATGACTACCAGCTGGTTGCCGTGGCGCAGGGTAAAGTTGGTTTTGGTATTGGATGCTTTGAGAAGGGAATGTACGCCTTCGTGTTGGGTAGTACTGTCTGTTCTTTGGCCTGTGAAGTTAACAAACTTTTGGAGGGCCAGGTGCAGGTCTTCGGGATCGATGGGTTTTAATAAATAATCAATGCTATAGAGTTTAAATGCTTCGAGGGCAAACTCGTCGTAGGCGGTGGTGAAGATGACGGGGATGGTGGTTTGGGATTCGAGCAGAGCTTCGATGCTGAGGCCATCGCCCAGGCGGATGTCGCAAAGCAGCAGATCGATGGCAGGTAGGCTAGCCAGGTAGGCTTTTGTCTTAGCAGCACTGTCGCAATGGGCCACAACCTCGGTTTTGATTTCGCAGTCGCCCAATAAACGTTTGAGTCGATTGGCAGCAGGTAGTTCATCTTCTATGATGGCCAGGCGGATCATTTGACAATTTCTTTTGAGACCAGCAACGGCAAACACACCGTAAATTTTACCCCATCCTCATGTATGGTAACGGGCTGGGTGGTAAAAAAGGCGTAACGGCGCTGTATATTTTTCAGGCCCAGACCAGGAGAATCGATGATGGCGGGCTTGGGCAGGATGTTGTTGTCAACGCATAGACAGTCACCCTGCTTACTAATATACATGTGGATGGTCAAAGGCTGCTCTGCGGTGGCTGCATTGTGTTTTACACAATTTTCGAGCACAATCTGTAAGCCCAGGGGTACCACGAATCTCGACCTGACCTCTTGCGGTATGTCTTCTACAAATTGGATGGCGTCGCCAAACCGTTCTTTTAATAAAAACTGGTAGGCACCGATGTACTTTAATTCCTGGCTCAACAGGGTCAGCGTCTCCCCGCTTTCATCCAGCATGTGCCGGTACACCATGGCCATTTTTAAAACGTATTGTTCTGCCTTTTGAGTGTCTTCATAAATGAGCTGACTCAGGGTGTTGAGGCTGTTGAAAAGAAAGTGCGGATTGATCTGAGCCCTCAGACCGGCGAGCTGCGACAAGGTGTTATCCCGCAACAGCTTTTCTTTTTCCAGGGCGTGTTTGCCCACTTTTACCGCCAGATAAAGGCTTTCATAAAAACTCATGATCAGTAGGGTAAAAACCAGGCTCGTAATGAATTTTACCACAAAGTTGGGCGATTCTTTATCTCCGGTAAGGGGATCGGCAATGAGGGTCAGGAAGCCGGATAGCACCAGATCGAGTACAAAAAAACCTAGTATGCCCAACAGCGAGGTGAAGATTTGTCGCTTTCTCACCTCATGGTCTTCGGGCATCTTACGAATTAAATAGACATAGACCTGGCGGAAGGCGATCCAGAAAAAGAAGGTATAATAAAGACTTACACCATAACAAACCAGTGGTGCGGCCCTGGCATCACTGAAAATATCTGCCCCAAAAAGAATGATCTCCACCATCAAGGCAATGACGGGTATGCCGATCAACAGGAAGGGTCGGTCGTCAAAACCTACGATGGACTTATTGGATTTAAGGAGTGTTAAACGCATCTTGTATTGACAAAAATACTAAATGAACCGAACTTTTTTTCCACCATGCCCGCACACACTCTACCTGTACTAGAACTGAACCCTCCATAAAATGTCAGGAAAAAATCCAATTTGGTATACTGTACCTATGCGACCTGCAGTGGCATTGTATCGCTTCAAAAAGACGTTTTGGTGATTGGTAAGATTTTGGAAGTCCATGGCAAAATACTGGCTCCAGCCCTTACGGTTGGTTCTTACCCCAATTTTGAGATCCATCCTGAGGTAAGGACTGAGTTTTTCGGTAAAGGCCTTGTCTTGCTGCAGCACTTCCTTGCCTGCCAGCTGCGAAGCAGCCAGATCGATGGGGGTAACGTATCTTCCTCCCGCAGCAGTGAATTTCATATCCGTGGTTAACATCCATTTGTTGTTGATCTTCCATTCCTTGCCAAACAAGGCATTGATCACGTATTCATTGTTGAAGGTGGTGTTTCTTTCGATGCCATCGCTGCCTTTGTATTTACTTTGAAAAAGGGAAGTGGTGAACAGGGCATAGTATGACCGGCTGAAGAATTTTTCAACCGTGAGTTCCACCCCATAGTTGCGACCTGTACCCTCATTGACCAAATGGGAGATTTGAGGGAAGACAAAATCTGCCCCGGCATTCAGCAATGAAAAAGAGGAATTCGTCCTTTCCACGGGCACATTGTAAAGTGACTGATAATAAGTTTCGGTCTTAATTCTCCAGTCCTTATTGGGCTTGTATTCATAACCCAGCACAAAATGATGGGCGCGTGTAAAGTCGAGGTTTTGATTTGAAGCCACAAAGTTTTGTTGATCATCAGGAATGAGCAAAAAGAAAACGGGCAGGGGTTGGAGCTGGCTGTGCAGGCCATAGCCCAGGTTGAAGGCAGATGTGCCACTCACGTTGTAGTTGATGCCCAGCCTGGGTTCCAGTGCAAAGTTGGAGGTCTGGGTGTGGAGTTGGCCATGGAGTCCCAGCACATAGGTGAGATGGTCACTGCCTTTGATCTTTAGATTGGCATAAGGCTCAACCGTGGTGACATTGCCATTGATGTTGCGGATGCGCAACAGATCGGCTTGTCCGTCCTGGTCGAAGTCGAAGCCCAGGCCGCGATCATCCACTGTGGAGATGAGTTGTCGGTTGTCTAGGGTGACTCCTACTTTACTGCTGATCCTGGCGCTGAATTTGGAGTTGACATAGCTGTGAAGGGTGAAGCGGTTGATGTCGTCATTGACATCGGTATTTTTGTAAAATGAAGCATAGGTGGTGTCGAGGTACTTATTTTCATAAAAGGTATTTTTCGAATTTGAATAGGCAAGGGTGGTACGTACATAATGGTGGTCATTGATCATATACGTGTGTTTTAAACCCCCGAGGTAAAGCGCAGAAGTAGCCTTGGAATCGGCGTCTTTGGAGGCAAAAAAATCTTCGGTGTCGAGTTCTCTGCCAATAAAATTGATGTCGCTACTTGCTCTTATGCCAAAGAGTTTAAAGTTGCCCAACTTTGATTTGCCGAGGTCAATATTAAAAGTGAGGTCCTGGTAGTTGGGTGTGGCGTTGGTGCCAAATTTGAGGTTCAATTTGTTGGCTAGTTGCACAAAAGAGTAGCGGTACGAAATAAGAAACGACTTGTCCTTGTTTTTACCCAAAGGTCCTTCCACCATGGCTTCCAGCCCACTGAAGGCAGCGAGCTGGAGGGTGGTTTCAAACTTATCTTTATTGCCACTGCGAAAGCCCACATCAAAGACCCCTGACAGTGCATTGCCATATTCCGCCGGAAAGGCCGAGGTGAGGAAGTCAGAATTTTTGAGCAGGTTGGTATTGAGCGCGCTTACTGGTCCACCGGTAGTGCCCAGCGTAGAAAAGTGATTGGGATTGGGAATGGGTATGCCTTCGAGTCGCCACAAGATGCCGGCAGGACTATTGCCCCGCACCACGATGTCGTTGCGGTTGTCATTGGCCGCAGCCACCCCTGCAAAATTGCTGACCAGTCGGCTGGCATCATTTCTACCACCACTGTAACGGGTGACCTCCTCGAGAGAAAAAGTGCGTGCCGAGATGGTGGCCATTTCATTGATGGCCTTGTCTTTATCCGCCGTGGCTACGATCACCGCTTCTTCCAGTACTATGCCCTCTTCCATGACCACATCCATTTCCGTTTCCTTGCCCGAAGTGATCAGCACATTGGGCAAAGTCACGGCCTTATAACCCGTGTAAGAAAACTCCAGCTGGTACCTGCCTGCTGCCATGCCTTTGATGTAGAAGTGTCCGTCGGCATCCGTGACTGTACCCGTGATTATTTCGGCTTGCAGCTTTACCGTTACCGTAGCCCCGATGAGGCCTTGTTCTGTCACATTGTCTCTGACCCAACCCTTGATGGCAGATTCCTGGGCGTTGAGGTTGAGTAAAAAGAAAAACAGTAAGCCTAATAAGATATATTTTCTCATGATTTTGATTTTATGGTACAAAGGTGGAGACAACGGGTAAAATGGACAAGGGGAAAAGGATGAGTTGTTGGAAAATAGGGATGAGGTGTTTGCTAGGGGCTAGGGGCTAGGTGCTAGGTGCTTGGGGTTAGATAGGGGTTAGGGTCTAGGGGTTGGGGGCTCTGTTGTCTCATAAAATAGCTTGACAGAGTTCTACCCTAAACCCTAAAACATGTGGATAACTTATTTTTAATAATAATGGGTAGTCATTTAGCTTAGCTGTGCAAGATCAAGCGGAGGCAGGCTCTGCTGGGGAGCAACCTGCCAAGGAATAGTCTTGCTCGGGTAAAAAGTGTTATACTTTGGGGCACTAAAACTTTTTTTGGTGCCCTCCTTTTTGATTATATTTTTTGGCCGACAATACCTCCAAAAACCCTTATTTTTTTAGGTCTTCAAAGTCATACAGCCGTTTTACCGGTATTTGTTTTTCTGATTGTGTTCCTATATAGTTTTCATATTCAACAGGGGCCTGCCAGCCTAACTGCTCTTGCTTCCTTTCGTAATTGTAAAAGTACGTTATTTGTTTGAGCTCTTCTGTCAATTTTTTCATATTTTGGTACTTGATTGTAGGTATAAAATGATTCTTTAGTAAGCCATTCCATTGTTCGGCATATCCATTCTCCAAACATGTTTTTGCTCTGCTAACTTGAACTTCACTTCTCTTTAACTCATTTAAATAGATTGTTGAAAAGTACTGTGACCCTCCGTCTGTATGGTGTATACAACCTTTGATCTGTTGCACCTTTCTCAGTAATTTCCATTGAAAATATGCCTCCAATGCGTCTTTGGCCCTCATTCTTTCACTCACACTCATGCCTACTATTCTATTACTGTATAAATCCTGCAAACTAAATACGTAAAACAAACTTCTTCCTATAAAAACATAGGTCAAATCGCCAGCTACAACCTGATTAATGTTACAGATCGATTTTCCATTAATCAAATTTGGGTAATTCCAACTTTGCAAATCTGACTTTGTTGTAACTATTTTTATTCTCAATGGGGCTAGACACAGCTTATTCTCAGACATTATTTGTTCAAACCTTGTCACTCCTATTTTGAACTTCGATTTTATTCCCAAGTTGTAGTATAGAGACCTGGAGCCTGCTCTCCTATCTTTCTCCTTGCGATATTTATTCACAAGTAATTCAATTGACCTTATCAGCTCTTTTTCTCTCTCATGTCGCTTTACCTTTTCATGAAAGCCCTGCCTGGTTATTCCTACATATTTGTATGCTTGCTCCATTGTGATGCCCGCTTTGACACTTTCTGTCTTTAGTCGCATCAGGATCTCAATTTCATTTTTTTTTCAAAATCTTCTCCCAATTTTTCCTTGGCCAATTTGACTAACTCTTTTAAATAAACTAGCTCTACGTGTTGTGTGCCAATCAGTTGCTTCAAATGTGCAGCTTCCTTCTCAAGTGACTTTATACGATTTACATCTTCTTCTGTTTGTACAAGAATTGGTGGGGGAAGTTTTTTATTTCCATATTTCTTCACCCATAAGCGCACACTGTCTGTCTTTACATCAAACTCATGTGCAACTTGTCCGATCGTCTTAGATCCTTCTTCAATGTAGCTTACTTGCTGCTTTCGAAAACTCTCACTAAAGCGCCTCCGTCTTCTTTCTTCTAGTGTTAATTTGTCCATTTCAAATGTCAATTTAAGCAAGTTTTCCACACTTTTCATGTCAAGCTATTCCATGAGAGGGCACT
>ERZ724526.801-NODE-801-length-17383-cov-4.365016_pt1 | contig 17383 bp, 16 predicted proteins | sample MGYA00376059_ERZ724526 | MGnify/ENA primary metagenome ERZ724526 (study PRJEB28724, sample SAMN07190883) | activated sludge metagenome | isolation source: activated sludge of sewage treatment plant in Hong Hong | place: Hong Kong | collected 2016-03-17 ...
CAGAAGGAATTTCTTGTAATCTTCATCGTACTCAGATCTTTCCAATGATCAGGATAGCCAACTTTTTTTGTCATCGCCATCAATTTGACGATGGCTTTCTTCTTCGTCTCTTCACTCATCCAGTCAAGGTTCTCAAGGTGTTCGCGAAAAACTTGTCTAATGGTCTCAACCAATTCGGAATATCTTTTTTTGGCTTTGTCATTAAAATAGTTTCTCACAAATTCCTGACCCAGTAATTCACCTAATTTGTCATCTGTAGCTTCCAGGCTCCTTTTCCAACGAGGCTTCTGTTGTTCAGCTCCCTGTATTAACCTGTTGTAAAAATTAAATTTTGTTTTATCAATTTCAGCACTTAATGAAGATGCATAAGTATGGATTAAATGAAACTTGAGATAACTGCGCAACACTTCGAATGGTGTTCTGCTGATTAGTTTACCAAGATTGGTGAAATACTCAGGTTGTCTAATAATACAAGAATCTGATCGCAGACCACTGTATTCCAAAAATATTCGCCATTTGATTTCCGGAGACAGCTTTTCTAACTGATCAGTCGCCATGGCATTGTAATTTTTATAGGGATCTCTGAGATCTTCAAGTTTTCTGGAAGAGTTGGCGAGATTGGTTTCAAAACCCATAATTGCCGAAGACATCGCGCCTGATTCAGCAGTATCGGAATGAATAAACTCCAGCATGCGTGCGATATATTTTGGATACTCATTCCTGATATTGACCGTGCGCTCGTCATTATTAAAGTAATAATCTCTATTTGGAAGTCCCAGTCCACCCTGGACAAAAAACAAGGCTGACCTGTCGCTATTCTTATCGTCCTGAGAGACATAGTTTCCAACCAGTGTGCATGCACCTATGGATGAAAGCGCTGCAATTACTTCAATTAGTTTTTCCTGACTTTTGGCGGAGTCTATCAGATGAATATATGGCTGAATTGGAGTAATGCCAAGCTGATCACACCTTTGAGAATCAATGGCCATGGCCCAATAATCACCAATTTTTTTCATATTTGAACTATCCGGAAGATTTGAAGCCGATGCCGCACTTTCGCAAATTTCACGAAGTTTCTGGAAGTTTTCATTGATGACCAAATGGGCGATACTCCAACTGACTTCTTCAGAAGGAATAGGATTGTTCCTGATCCATCGTCCATTAATATAATTATAAATATCCTCACCCGGATGAATGGTCGAATCGCGGTTCTCAATGAGGATGTCATCAAGAATCACTTTATGATTACCCGACGAATTATCCTTGCATGAGATCAGCATAAAAGCGAAAGTAAATGAAAGAAAAAATTTCATTTTAATATGTATTAGAAGGCGAATTTACAAATTGCTGACGGACTGATACCGATTGTTTTTGAGTATAGACAACGCCTGGAATAAAGGTTTTAAAAATTGTTATGCAAAAGATTAACAGTTAAGTTTGGAAAGAGCTACTTGCTTGAAAAGCAGGCAAATAAGATATAAAAGTTATGAAGCCATCATAAATTATTAATAGTACAATATAATAAAATTTCTAATATTTATAATACTTTCAGTAACTTTGTCGTTAATTAAAAATCATTTATTAATTTTAAAAATTCATACAATGCAACTTACAGCTTATAATGTTAAGACTAAAGAAAAAAATGTTCCTATTAAAGATGCAGTAATTACCAGAACTGCAAAAGGCGGTTACATGGTTCAGGGAAATGATGGTAAAGGTAATAAATTAACCGCGTTGGTCGGAGAAGAAAAGGCACTGGCTGCTATTAAGGCAGGCACTGCAAAACAAGGTTATTAAACAATATACAATTCAATACGATAAAGCCCGTTTCCAAAACGGGTTTTTTTTGTATTAATATATGTAATGTTGTAAAAATTTCTTGTCTGAAAAGTTGAGTTTGACTCGGTTTATAATAAGCCGATTTTTATTTGACGAAGAATTTGTTAGAAATTGTTCTACACCATAGATTACTCTGATCATTAATATAAATCATGCATAGTGCGAGATCAAGGATGTATTCTGCTTATGATTACCTGATCAGCATTATTTAATTAGACCAAGTTCTCTCAATTGTTTATTGTCGATTTCTGAAGGTGCATCAATCATCATATCTCTTCCCATATTATTTTTAGGAAATGCGATATAATCGCGAATAGTAGAACTTCCCTGCATCACGGCGCATACTCGGTCTAGTCCAAATGCAATTCCACCATGTGGTGGTGCGCCATACTCAAATGCGCCTAATATAAATCCAAACTGCCGTTCGGCCTCTTCAGCAGAGAAACCAAGCAATTCAAAATTTCTGGATTGGAGTGTGCGGTCATGAATTCTGATTGATCCCCCGCCAAGTTCTGTCCCGTTTATTACCAGATCATATGCTGCTGCTCGGATGGATGCAATGACATCATGATCATCTGAATTCATCTTGTGCATATCTTCAGGAATAGGACTTGTGAATGGATGATGCATTGCAAAAAACCTTTGTTCTTCTTCATTCCATTCATGGAGAGGAAAATCCAGCACCCACAGCGGTTTGAATGAATCAGGTGGTATGAGATTATATCTTCTGGCTACTTCAAGTCTTAATTCGCTCAGTTGCTTGAGTACATCGCTTTTTTTACCAGTTAAAATAAGAATAACATCGCCCTGAGTGGCCTGATGTGTTTGAGCAAGATCAAGCAATTCTGTTTCTGTATAGAATTTGCTGATGGAAGATTTTACGCCTTCGGTAGAATATTTAATGTAAATCATTCCTTTGGCGCCAATCTGGGGTCTTTTGACCCACTCCGTAAGATCATTGATCTCCTTATTGGTAAAGACTGATTCAAGGCCTTTAACCACGATGCCGCGGATGCATTCGGACTGGTCAATAACCTGAAATCCTTTGCCACGCAAATTGTCAGGAGATATAAATTTCATTTCGAAACGCAGGTCAGGTTTGTCGTTTCCATAATTTTCCATTGCTTCATCGTAGCTCATCCTTGGGAAGGAACCGAGATCGATATTCAGAATTTCCTTAAATAGATGTTGCATCATTTCCTCAAAGGTGTTAAGAATATCTTCTCTTTCAACAAATGCCATTTCACAGTCAATCTGAGTAAATTCCGGTTGACGGTCTGCCCTGAGATCTTCATCGCGAAAGCAGCGAACAATCTGAAAGTACTTGTCCATTCCGCCGACCATCAGTATTTGCTTGAAGGTCTGGGGTGATTGCGGCAGTGCGTACCATTGCCCTAGATTCATTCTGCTCGGCACGATAAAGTCACGAGCGCCCTCTGGTGTGGATTTGATCAGATAGGGCGTCTCAATCTCCAGAAAATCCCTGGAATTCATAAAATTTCTGGTATGCCAGGCCACCTGGTGCCTAAACATTATTTTATTTTTCACAGGATTTCTGCGAATATCCAAATAACGATATTTCATGCGGATATCTTCGCCGCCATCGGTATCATCCTCTATGGTAAAAGGTGGGACTTTACTCGCATTAAGTATAGTAAGTTCAGTCGCAATAATTTCAATATCTCCTGTGGGCCGATTTGGATTTTTGCTGCTTCGTTCTGCCACAATCCCTGTTACCTGAATGACATACTCTCTCCCGCATTTTCTGGCTTTTTCACACAACGCTGGCCGATCATCCATGTTGAATGCAATCTGGGTAATACCATACCGATCTCTTAAATCAATGAATGTTAACCCGCCCAAATTTCTTGTAGCCTGCACCCAACCGGCCAATCGTACGATTTGTCCGCTATTCACAAGTCTTAGTTCCCCACAATGGTGTGATCGAAGCATTTTATCAGTTCTTTAAATGAGGCGCAAAGGTAACTAATCTCGAATTAAGATGCTTCAAGATTGGTCCTACACGCGACCATTTAAAGACCGATAATTTCTATTTTTATTAACCTTTTAATTGAAATGCTGTTATAAACAATTTAAGCGTAATATGGCCGCAATGAGGGTTGTCTGTTTTCTAATCTTACTTACACTGGCGCCATTTATCAGAGCGCAGCAAAGCCTGACCATTGATTCATGCCTCCTGTTGTCCAGGGATCATTATCCAATGACCCGACAGTTGGACATCTGGAGGAGACTTGGACAGCGTCAAACCCGACAACTTAATACCAACTGGCTGCCAGGCATTACCATCAATGGACAAGCAACGATACAGTCTGACGTTACTTCTGTCACGTTGCCGAATATACCTGGACTGCCTACAATCACGCCGCCCAATAAGGACCAATATAAATTTTATGCAGAAGGTTCACAAATGTTGTACGATGGAGGAAGTATCCATCAGCAAAAAGTGTTGTCTTCGCTGCAAAATGAGGCAGAGCAATGGAAGGTCGAAGCAGACCTTTTCAAAATAAAGGAGAAGACGATTCAGACCTACTTTGGTGTATTGCTCCTTCAGGAACAAATTAACGTTCTTGCTTTATCATCCAAGGACCTGGATGCACTTTATGACAAGACAAAGGTTGCTTTTGAAGCCAAGGCTAGCTCTGGTTATCAGCTGTATCTGGTTGAAGCCGAGAAAGAAAAACTCCAACAGCGATTGATTGAGTTAAATGCCCAGAAACTGGCTGCATTGCATGTTTTGGAATCAATGATTGGCAGAGAAATTCCTGCCAACACACAGTTGACTAAGCCGCAGAAAATTCCAATCAACAATGATCTGAACAGGCCAGAACTTAAGATATTAAATTTATCCCAAAGGATCTTTGAGGTTCAGAATAAACTGGTAAAGACTAAGTCTATTCCAAGATTATCTGCGTTCGGACAGGCTGGATATGCCAATCCGGCCCTTAACTTTCTTAAAAATGAATTTCAATGGTATTATATTGGTGGCCTGCGATTGAATTGGAATTTATCAAGCCTTTACACAACAGGTTCTGAAAAAAAAATCAGCCTCCTCAACAAGGATTTAGCCAGTCTTCAGGAAGAAACATTTATTTATAACATTAACCTTCAGCAAATTCAACAGATTCAGGAGACGCAGAAAAATGAAGCATTGTTGCGTTCTGATCAAAGATTGCTGGAATTGCGGACAAGGATAAGAACAGCCAGCAAGCTTCAATATGACAACGGAACCCTTACCCTCAGTGATTATTTAAAAGACCTGAATGCAGAGGAATCCGCGAGAAGTAATCAGCTCATTCATGAATTGTCATTCCTCCAATCCATTTACCTTACAAACCATTTACACGGCAATCAATAGTTCCATGAAAAATATCAGTTGCATTTTAATTTGTAGCACAATAGTTTTTGCGCTTTCCTGTAAATCTTCCAATCATCAATTTGATGCCACCGGATTGTTCGAAGCTGAAGAAGTGGTGGTTTCGTCTGAGTTGAGCGGAAAGCTCATTCGTTTTGATGTAGAAGAAGGTGCGTCATTATCAAAAGACAGTATCATTGGTCAGGTTGATCCCATGCAATATGAGCTGCAGAAGGAGCAAATAGAAGCAAGTATCAGTGCAGTGAATAATAAGAACATTCCTGTAACTCCTCAGCTTCAGATTCTGGAAGCGCAGTCCAGGGCTCAAAATGAGCAAATGAATACGATTCAGGTTCAGCTCACCACTGCCCGTACGGAAAAATTGCGTATCGAAAAACTTGTGCACGGAGAAGCAGCACCTGCCAAACAGTTGGATGATATTAACGCACAGATCGATCTTCTGAATCAACAGATTAAGTCTGTTAAAAGTCAGGTTGAAGTTACGCAGCAGCAGATTCGCAGTCAAAAACAGCTGATTGCAGCACAAAATGCCGGTATCAACAGTGAAAAAGAGCCCCTGGCCAAGAGAAAGGAACAGGCTGCTGATGTGTTGTCTAAAACCAATATCAAAAACCCCATTTCAGGTGTGGTACTGGCCCGGTATGTGTACCAGTATGAAGTGGTGACACCAGCCAAACCGCTCTACAAAATTGCCAATATTGATCAACTTAAATTAAGGGCTTATGTCAGTGGTGATCAGCTGAGTAAGCTGGCACTTAATCAGGAAGTAAGTGTCTTTACCGATTTTGGAGAAAAGGGACAAAGAAATTATAAAGGCAAACTCGTCTGGATCAGTGATAAGGCTGAATTTACACCAAAGACGATTCAGACCAAAGAAGAAAGAGCCAATTTGGTGTATGCTGTTAAGATACAGGTACCGAATGACGGTTATTTGAAAATTGGTATGTATGGTGAAGTAAAATTCTGAAACGAATATGTTTGCCATTACCTGTCAGGGAATTTCCAAGTCGTATGTTAACAAAAAGCAGACTACAAAGGCATTACGCGATATTAATTTGGAGGTTAATTCCTCAGAATTATTTGGACTGATCGGGCCGGACGGCGCTGGCAAGACTAGCTTGATGAGGATATTGGCTACGCTGATTCTTGCAGATAGCGGAATGGCAACTGTCGATGGCTCAGATGTTGTGAGCGACTTCGAGATGATCCGTAAAAAAATTGGATACATGCCCGGACGGTTTAGTTTGTATCAGGATTTGTCGGTAGCTGAAAACCTTGAATTTTACGCTTCAGTATTCAATACCACTGTTAAGGAAAATTACGAATTAATCCGGGATATCTATGTTCAGATAGAGCCGTTTAAAAATCGTCGAGCAGGAGCTCTGTCTGGTGGTATGAAGCAAAAACTGGCATTGTCCTGCGCGTTGATCCACCGTCCAAAGGTATTATTTCTAGATGAGCCAACCACCGGAGTTGACGCGGTTTCCAGAATTGAATTTTGGGAAATGCTTAAGAGACTCCAGGAAAAAGGAATGACTATCTTCGTATCGACGCCTTATATGGATGAAGCTTCCCTGTGTGACCGTATCGCATTGATCCAGAACGGAAGATTACTTGCGGTGGAATCTCCAGCCAACATAAGATCTGAGTTTGCGGGACAATTATGGAGTGTTCGAAGTAAAAATATGTCGAGGCTCATGAAGGACTTGAAGGAATGGACCGTAGCGAGTTCGGCATTTTCATTCGGAGACAGCATACACCTTAGCATAAAAGGTCAGGGAATTTCTGCGCCCGATATCAATCACTATCTCAGCGTGTTTGGCCATCAACAAATTGAAGCACAACAAATTGAAGCATCTGTAGAAGATTGTTTTATGCAGTTAATGAGCAACGAATGAATCCGGACAATATCATTAAGGTAGAAAAACTGACTAAAAGGTTTGGAGAATTTGTGGCAGTAGATCAGATCAGTATGGATGTAGGCCGGGGCCAGATTTTTGGATTTCTCGGCGCCAACGGTGCGGGTAAGACCACTGCAATTAAAATGTTGTCAGGGTTACTTCAACCAACCGCCGGAAAGGCACTGGTCAATGGGTTTGATGTCTATACAGAACCTGAGAAAATCAAAAGGAATATCGGTTACATGAGTCAGCGATTCTCACTTTATGATGACCTGACGGTCGTTGAGAATATGAAATTTTACGGCGGGATTTATGGATTGAATCATAAAGAACTCAAGATAAAAACCGAAGAAATTATACAACTCTTGCATATCGGTGATTTTAAAGATAAGCTTGTCAGATCACTTCCGCTGGGATGGAAACAGAAGCTTGCTTTTTCAATCAGTATATTACATAATCCTCCTTTAGTATTTCTTGATGAACCGACCGGTGGAGTCGATCCGATAACGCGAAGAGAGTTCTGGGAGTTGATTACGCAATCGGCAAATGGAGGTATGACAGTGTTTGTGACAACACATTATATGGATGAAGCGGAGTATTGTGACATTGTAAGTATTATGGTTGACGGTAGAATTGAAGCAATGGGCTCAACCAGGGAGTTAAAAGCAAAATATAAGGCAGCGGACATGGAATCTGTCTTCGTTACACTGGCAAGGAAATCAAAGAGAGCAAATCAGGAATAAATGAGGCAATTCTGGATCTTCATACGAAAGGAACTTTGGCATATCCTGCGTGACAGGCAGACTCTTTTCGTACTGATTGGTATGCCCGTAGCACAGATTTTAATTTTTGGATTTGCTTTGTCCAATGAAGTAAAAAATTCCAAAATTGCGATTGTAGATCACGCCAGGGACATTGCCTCCGGGGAGCTCATCAACAGATTGGAATCCAGCAAATATTTTGAGATCACAGATTTCCTAAATTCGGATCACGAGATTGAAAAAGCTTTCAAAAAAGGATCTGTTAGGCTGGCTGTGGTTATAGCGCCACACTTTGAAGAAAGTCTGAAGCATGAAAACAAATCTTCTATTCAACTGATTGCAGACGGTACAGATCCAAATGTTGGCACCACCCTCGTCTCCTACGCCTCTGCGATTATCGGGGATTATCAAAATGAGTTATTGCAGAATACAAAACTCCCCTATACCATTAAGCCGGAAATCAGGATGATATACAACGAACAGCTCAAGGCATCTTATAATTATGTGCCTGGCGTAATGGCCATGGTATTATTGCTGGTATGTTCGTTGATGACTTCAGTTGCAATCGTCAGAGAGAAAGAGCTGGGCATGATGGAAGTGCTCCTGGTGTCACCACTCAATCCGTTCTTTGTAGTAATCTCCAAAACTGTTCCTTATCTTATTATTTCAATCATCAATGTTGTTTCTATCCTATTGCTGAGCTATTTTATATTAGAGGTTCCGATTAAAGGTAGCCTGATGCTTTTGTTTGCTGAAAGCATTTTGTTTATTGTAACCTCGCTTTCATTAGGTTTGTTTATTTCATCAAATGCAAAAACACAGACCGCGGCCATGTTTGGAACACTGATCGGTTTGTTTATGCCTACTCTTCTGTTTAGTGGATTTATGTTTCCAATCGACAATATGCCTGTGCCAATGCAGGTTATCAGCAATATTATTCCTTCTAAATGGTTTTTTATTATTGTCAAATCAGTTATGATCAAAGGTCTTGGCTTTGCGTCAATCTGGAAAGAGACTCTCATTCTGCTGGCGTTCACATCTTTCATGATCTTCGTAAGTGTTAAAAAATTTAACAAACGACTGGATATCGCATGAGGAATATTATCACCATCGTACGAAAGGAATTTGCCCAGTTTTTCAGAGATAAGGCAAATATCAGAATGTTGCTGGTAATGCCGGTTATACAGTTACTTATTCTACCTCTTGCGGCAGATTATGAAGTAAAAAATATTAAGCTCGCTCTGATTGATCATGATCATTCACCGGGAGTTAATCAGATGATTCAGAAGATTACTTCAAGCGGATATATACATCTTGTTGCTTACGAATCAGATTATAAGGAGGCATTGAAACTTTTTGAACAGGACAAGGCTGACATAATGATTGAAGTTCCGCAACAATTTGAAGAAAACTTAATTCGCAATAACGAAGCTTCAATCTCAGTGTCAGTCAATGCCGTAAATGGAGCTAGGGCAAGTATTGGGGGGCAGTACCTCCAGAAAATTCTGCAGGATTACAATATGGACATTCGCCTGAAATGGATTCAGTTCCCGCGATTTAACCCTATACCGCTCGTTCAGGTGGAAAGTGCATACTGGTTTAATCCTCACATGAATTACAAACAGTTCATGGTACCAGGAATATTGGTTATCCTGCTCACCATGGTTGGAGCCAATATGTCTGCGCTCAACTTTGTAAAGGAAAAGGAGCTTGGTACAATAGAGCAGATTAACGTATCGCCAATACAAAAGCATGAATTCATTATTGGCAAACTGATTCCATTCTGGATCATGGGGCAAGTGGTGCTGTCTATTGGCTTGCTCATTGCTTATCTGGTGTACGGGGTAGTTCCTGTTGGTAATATTGGACTGATATATTTATTTTCTTCATTCTATTTGTTGGTTGTACTAGCCTTTGGGCTTCTGATCTCGACTTTTGTGCAGACTCAGCAGCAGACCATGTTGGTTTCATTCTTTTTTATGATGATTTTTATTTTACTGAGTGGTTTGTATACCATGATTGACAGTATGCCGGCATGGGCTCAGATGATCACCAAATTAGATCCTATTGCATATTTTGTCAGAGTCAATAGAATGGTTATCATGAAGGGATCAGGGTTATCGGACATACTCCCCGATATCGGAATAATGATTTTCATGGCTAGTGCACTGATTAGCTGGGCAGTTTGGAATTATCATAAGAGATCATAAAAAAAGCCTGCTGGTTAGCAGGCTTAAAGAACATACCAAACTTTTCTTAACCCAATATCCAAGGCTTCTTACCTGTTTAGGGCTAAACTACAAACTCAAACATGATTCATTGGCTATTGCACATTGTCTGGTGTGGTTTGTTACCGGAAATCCAAATTACTTAACCTCAATGGTCTTTTCGTTTTTAACAACCACTTTCTTGTCAATGCTTATTGACAGGACGCCGTTATTGTAACTTGCATTGATCTTTTCAGGATCTGCATGCTCAGGCATATGAAAGGATCTTTTAAATGATTGGTAGTTGAATTCCTGGCGGTGGAAATTCTCCCCTTTGCTCTCCGTGCTGGTTTCTTTTTTCACAGATACTGAAAGCATTCCGTTTTCAGCGCTGATTTTAAAATCTTGTTTGTCGAGGCCAGGTGCAGCCATGTCTATAAAAAAACTGTTTTCTGTCTCTCTGATGTTGACTGCCGGGTAAGTATGCTGCCAGATGCTTCCACCCATGACATCATTCAGGCCTTTGTTGACAAATTCATCTACAAGGTTGCCGATCTCCTGTGCAACCGGAATCAATGGAAATAAAATGTTGCGTTTCATATAATTAATTGTTTTATGGTTAAAGAATGTTAATATTAGATTGCTCAACTGGTTTTTTTCTTAGGATGATCGTCAGGATGCCGTTTTCGAATTTGGCTTCAATGCTTTCCTGGATGACGGAGGAAGGTACTCTGAACACCCGCTTAAGCTTGGCCTTCTTAAATTCCTGATGGGAGTAAGACACTGGTTCACCCTGAGGATTGGTGCTTACTGTCAATTCCTGATCTTCCAACTTAACGCTTATTTCACTTTTGTCATAGGAGGGAAGTGACAATGCTAAAATTATTTCTCCAGAGTTCTTTTGGATGTTGGCAGGAATACTATCAACCGCTTGACCGCCTGTTTTAAACTGAAAATTTGGCCGGTAGAATCTGTTGTATCCTGGCCTGCTGTAACATGAAGTTTTATTCCACATATATCTTTAATTTATTTTATTCCTCATCAATTGGCGTACCATCCCATTTTTTTTGAAATTTCGTCATATTTCAATCAATTATACTGTCAAAATGTCTCAAAATAGATTAAATATTTACAAATTATCTGCCAAAATGACACTATTTTTAATTCGTTTCTGAAGCAGTATGCAAGACCTCAGTATCTTTACAAGTATGAATCGAATTTATATACTTCTCTTCATGATCCTGGCTGCAAAAGCAAATCTACAGGCTCAGTCTAATGGTTATGGTGTAAGGGTGGGCTCAGGATTCAGTACACAGCGATGGCAAGGCGGGAGCGGACGCAATCCGCTTTTGACGTACCATGCAGACTACTATATGGATTCTGAGTCGGAAAAAGGTAACATTTTGTATCTCGCCTTGGGTTATCACCTAAGGGGCAGCAGTATTTATATTAACCGTTTTGTGGATCAGTTTGGAAATGTCTACAGTGGTTCCAACTTCGCAATGAAATTCCACAATGCTGTACTGGAGCTTGGAGCCAAGAAGGCCAAGACGGTCAATAACTGGAGGTTAATCTATGGACTCGGCATACGCGGAGAATATACATTCAAACATAAATTGGAAATTTACCAGGGATATGAGGATTTCATTAAGAAGTTTAATTATGGATTTACGCTTCTGGGCGCTGCAGAAACCCGAATCAATAAATTTGCAGCATTAGGGTTTGAAGCTAGAATTTGTCCAGATGCCTCAAGGCAGGTATATGTCCCAGCAGCAATTCCAATTTACGATCCTTTTACAGGAGGTGTTCGACCCGGCGTGGAGCAATCGATTAGAAATCTCAGTGTCGAAGTCGGGGTCTATATCCGTCTAATTCAGATTATTCAATATATCGAGTAAGTTTACCTCACGTTCAATATATTGGAAATAAACATATATTTGCAACGCTTTTTTAAATTCAGCTTATGCCTTATTTATTTACTTCAGAATCCGTTTCTGAGGGACATCCTGACAAGGTCGCAGATCAGATTTCTGATGCTTTGATTGATCATTTTCTGGCTTTCGACAAAAATTCCAAAGTTGCTTGTGAGACCTTGGTCACTACGGGCCAGGTAGTGGTTGCTGGTGAAGTCCGTACCTCAGCTTATTTAGATATTCAAACGATTGTCAGAGGTGTCATCGCAAACATTGGCTATACCCGAAGTGAATACATGTTTGAAGCAAATAGCTGCGGCATCCTGAGTGCAATACACGAACAGTCTGCTGATATCAGTAGAGGAGTTGTCCGAAAGAAGAAAATCGATCAGGGAGCAGGTGATCAGGGAATGATGTTTGGTTACGCGACAAATGAGACACCTGAATACATGCCTCTGCCACTCAAGCTTTCACATTTGCTCCTGGAAGAACTTGCCAAATTAAGAAAGGAAGGCAAGCTCATGACCTATCTGAGACCTGATGCCAAAAGTCAGGTCACCATTGAATACGACGACAATAACAAACCGTTGCGTATTGATAGCATCGTCGTATCAACGCAGCATGACGATTTTGTCAGACCGGGAAAGACAAGAGATGCTGTCGCCAGGGCAGAAAAACAAATGCTCGAACAGATCTCCTATGACATTAAAAATATTTTGATACCAAGGGTTAAAAGGAAATTGACTGTTGGGGTCCAAAAACTTTTCAACGCTGAAATTAAATATCACATCAACCCGACAGGCAAATTTGTTATCGGAGGACCACACGGAGATACCGGACTGACCGGAAGAAAAATAATTGTTGATACCTATGGCGGTAAAGGCGCACATGGTGGAGGTGCATTTAGTGGTAAAGATCCGTCAAAAGTAGACCGTAGCGCAGCATATGCGACGAGGCATATTGCCAAGAATATGGTTGCAGCAGGATTGTGCGAAGAAGTACTGGTTCAAGTGTCTTATGCCATTGGTGTCGCTAAACCTTGTGGTGTATTTGTCAATACTTTTGGAACGGCTAAAGTGAATATGACGGATGGTCAAATTGCCAAAAAAATTGAAAAAATATTTGACCTTAGGCCCTATGCTATCGAACAAAGACTTAAGCTTCGGAATCCAATATACCTTGAGACTGCAGCATATGGTCATATGGGTAGAGAGAACAGGATCGTGGAAAAAACTTTTGTCACCCCGGATGGAAAAATTAAAAAAGTAAAAGTCGAATTGTTTACCTGGGAAAAGCTGGATATGGTCAAAAAAATTCGTGCAGCCTTTAAAATTAAAAACAAGATATAACTTGATCTTGTAAATAGTATCTGCCACAGCCTTTCAGCGGACGTATACGCAACAATTATAAACAGCTTGCTTATTATTGATCGAGTGTTATTGTACTTATCATGAAGTATTTATTAAGCATTCATTGCGACTGTCAAGGATCAATTTGATTAAAATTCATTTTCAATTGGTCTTGATAGCTTGAATAAACGGGCGAAAGAACTGCTCTAGATTTAATTTAAAATTAATTCTCCGCACGACACGAAATGGGAATATGGTTTATTCGTGCTACTTATTTTATTTTAAATTGATTGAGTATTTAAGGGGAAGTGCCGACAAACAATACGTGAATTAAAATTCTTTCTGAAGTAGCACATTCTGACTGGAATAGGTTCGAGATATATTTTCTTTGGTAAACACTTCTGAAGTATTGCCACTGGCAATCAGTCTCTGATTGATCATGATCACGCGATCAAAATAATTCTGCACCGAGTCCAGGTCATGATGGACAACAAGAATAGTCTTCCCCTGTGATCCGAGCAACTTTAGAATTTTAATAATTCGTTCCTCTGTGCGTACATCCACTCCAACAAAAGGTTCATCCATCAACAACACGTCTGCCTGCTGACAGAGTGCCCTTGCCAGGAAGACCCTTTGCTGCTGTCCACCGGAGAGCTCGCCTATCTGACGATCACCTAAGTGCACAATATCCATACGCTCCATGGCTGACATGACGAGCTCATGGTCCTCCTTATTGAGCCGTTGATACCATTTTTTATACGGAAATCTGCCCATACTTACAATATCGGAGACAATAGCCGGAAACTGCCAATCGACGTCATCTTTCTGCGGGACGTATGCAATGCGTTTTAATACTTTGGGTTCGTTGGTCCCATAAATCAAAATCTCACCGGTATGATAGTGTACCTGCTGTAGAATGCATTTGAATAAAGTTGACTTTCCAGCACCGTTCGGGCCAATCAATCCGTAAATATGCCCGGCCTCAATCTGCAAATAAATATTACTTAATACCCTCTTGTGGTCATAGGCTACGGAAAGGCCCTTGATTTCTATAGGATGTAGCAGATTCTTGACTGGTGCTTCCATATTATTTTTTATTGATCAGATAAATTGCAGTCAGGGACACCATGTAGAAAGCGATAATAAAAAAATAAATTTTGTTACCAAAAAACGAAGTTGAAGATTGCCCTTTATGATCTGCAATATTCAAGGCGCGAGATATAACCTCTGCATCATACTGCAACATGCCGGCATAGGTACCTGCCTGGGAGGTACTGTCACCCAGGCTGTCCGCATATAGTTTGCCACCGATGATGATCTTATTCTCCTTTTGTATTTGTTGAATGAGCTTAGGATTAATAGTGCTTTCTACAAAAATGGCCGGAACCTGATGCTCCCTAATGACCGTATTTACATGGAGAAGGGTTGTGGATTGTACATCTGCTTCGGTTGAAGTGCCCTGCAATGGTTCAAGTTGAATTCCATAGTGGTTCCCGAAGTAACGAAAACCATCATGCGAAGTGATGAGGATCCGATGTGCCTCTGGAATGGACTGGATCAATTGGGTAATTGACGAGTCCAGATCTTTTAATTGCTTGATATATATTGCTGCGTTAAATTGGTATTCTTCGGTATGCAACGGGTCAAGTATACATAGCGCATTGGCTATATTTTTTGCATAGACGGCCCCATTGGCAGCATTCATCCATGCGTGGGGATCTGTAGCGTTATGATATATTTCGCTCTGAATAACTGCAACACCCTCGCTGATGATAACTTGTTTTGCGTTGGTTCCGGAATTGTAAATCAGTTTTGCAAGCCAGCCTTCGAATGTCAATCCATTGATTAGAATCAAATCAGACTGCCCGACTTTGATAAGATCGGCAGGAGTTGGTTCATATAAATGAGGATCCGATCCGATAGGTACTATGACATCGCAATCTACAAGACCACCGGATATTACCTTGCACATGTCCTGCCACATCGATGCAGTGGCCAGTACCCTCTTTTTTTTAGGTTGAGAAAATCCTAGTGGAATCAACAAGGAAAACAATATCACGATTAAAAAATACCTATGCAAGGCGAACCCAGATTTCACTACTGATCTCATGTCCAAGATAAATTATTTCGTGTTGTTCAGTCTCCAGCGTATGTATTTTTTCAAAGGAATTATATTGTCTGATTTTTAATTTTCTCCCGGGATGAATGGACATGGTGTCCAGGTACTGCAGAAAGGGTTTTTGATGCGTTCTGACACCAAGAATTAGCACTTCTGAATCTTTATTCCGAATCTGAGAAAGTACGGATTGCTGCCGGAATGTAAAACTGCCATTTTTATTGGGTATAGGATCGCCGTGGGGATCAAACTTGGGGTACCCAAGGAATTCATCCAGACGATGGATCAATTCATCTGATTGCACATGTTCCAGCTGCTCTGCGATCTCATGAACCTCATCCCATGCAAATCGAAGTTGGGTACAAAGAAAGACTTCCCAGAGGCGATGTTTCCTGATGAGTTCAAGCGCAAGTCGTTGGCCTTCTCGGCTCAGACTTACACCATAGTATTTCTCATAATTCAATAGCTCTTTTTCGCTCAGTTTGCGCAGCATATCTGTGACCGAAGCTGGTGAGGTCCCAAGTTCTGAAGCAATGGCCTTGGTGGAAGCATTTGTTTCACCCGACCTTTCCAGTATTTTGTATATTGCCTTCAGATAGTTTTCCTCTGAAACTGTCAACATTGCAAGTAAAATTTAGGCAAAGCTAAAAAATAAATTAATATACTCAAAATTATGAGCAAAGAATTTATTTTTCTTTCTGAACTGATCGAACGTAGAAGAGCAGTCTATCCACCTTTTTACAGGCCAGAAAAAATTGATAAAAATCTGATAATCAATATATTAAAAAACGCTACATGGGCGCCAACCCATAAACGTACGGAGCCTTGGCGTTTTGCTGTTCTGACAGACACCGCCTTACAGAAATTATCGGCCGCGTTAATGCAATATTATGTACAAAATACCCCACAAGAGCTATACGCCGAAGCAAAGCATAAGAAATCAGGCGAAAGGCCACTTCAGTCAGCTTGTGTACTGGTCATATGCATTTCACGAAGCAGTGATTCTGTGATTCCTGCTTGGGAGGAGACCGCTGCTGTGGCATGTGCAGTACAGAATATGTGGCTGTCAGCCTCAGCCCTTGGCCTGGGTGCATACTGGAGTACACCTGCCGCCATAAAAACCTTACCAAACGCTTGGATTGCCTGAGGACTGGGAATGCCTTGGATTATTTTACATGGGCTGGCTAAAAGAAGGGTACCCTTTACTGGCAGAAAGACGACCTGTAGATCATGTCACCATTTGGATGGATTCATGAAATACAAAGTTAGCATGGTCATTATTACACTGATAGAGTCCCCAGAAGAGTAGATTTTCAGAATATGTTTGACACTTTCTGTTAAAATCAAAAAACCAAAAAAACCAATCCTCACGTACTGCTCAGAAAATCATTACCGATCTTTTACAACACTGAATTCGGCTAATCCCGGGACAATCACATTAGTTCAACGCAGTCCTTACCTATCAGCCCGGTTAATATTCCCTAAAGTTCTTGCCGAATCATTGAGATAAAATCATTGATAGAGACTGAACCCTGGTCTCCACTTCCCTGCCTTCGTACAGAAACCTGATCTTGTTCCTGCTCCTTTTCACCGACGATTAGCATAAATGGAATTTTGCGAAGTTCATTGTCGCGGATTTTCTTGCCAATAGACTCTGTCCGGTCATCAATATCACCGCGAAGCCCCTGACTTCTTAGTCCCTGATGAACGATTCTGGCATATTCAATATATTTATCGCTTACCGGCAAAATCATGTATTGTTCAGGGGTAAGCCATAATGGAAATTTTCCAGCGCAGTGTTCAGTCAAAACACCAATAAATCTTTCCATAGAACCGAATGGTGCCCTGTGAATCATAACCGGGCGATGTTTTGAATTGTCTGAGCCAATATATTCCAGCTGAA
>ERZ724526.807-NODE-807-length-17350-cov-8.897080_pt1 | contig 17350 bp, 16 predicted proteins | sample MGYA00376059_ERZ724526 | MGnify/ENA primary metagenome ERZ724526 (study PRJEB28724, sample SAMN07190883) | activated sludge metagenome | isolation source: activated sludge of sewage treatment plant in Hong Hong | place: Hong Kong | collected 2016-03-17 ...
TGGTGAACCCCAGTTCCTTGAGCAGGTTGCGGACGATCCGGCGCATGGTCGAAAAATCGTCGACCACCAGGAATTTCAACGAGGTGCGATCGGGCATGGGCGAATCCGAGCGGGATGCAAACAGCCGCACTATGCCCCATGCCCGGCCGGACCAAAACCGGGAATACCGGCCGTATCCGCCTAGCTATCCGGGAACAGGACCCGCCACCAGCGCTTGCGGCCGGCCGGAACGGCCGCCGCCGGGAGTTCGTCGCCTTCGGGCGCGACGCGGCTCATGATCCACCCCGGCCCGGGCGGATTCTTCGATGACCCGCAGGAGGACCCCAGGTTGTTCGGGTCGTAGATCTTGATCAGGCGCGGCGCGGCCAGGTCGTCCGCATACACGATGCCGCAGTACGACTCCCGGTGTTCGGAGCGCAGCAGCGCGTCGATGCGGGAGACGAATTCGCCGACCGTCTGCGCATCGGCCGGCTGCCGGGGCGGCGCTTCGCCCGCGGCAAGCAGGTACCAGCCGGCGGCGGGGTCGATGCGCTGCCAGAGGTCGCCGAGGCGGTCCCACTCGAGTACGGACCACAGCCGCCCTGCGGCGAGTGAGCGGTACTCGCCCACTACTTCTGCTTCATCGTGAAGCTGCCGTCCGCATTGAAGATCACGTCGGCGTCGAGGAAGGAAGCCTGCACCTTGCCGCCCAGCATCTTCACCGTGTCGTAGGCCTCGCCCGCGCGAGCGCCGGTACCGCAGACGAAGATCACCGGCTTGTCGGTGGGCAGGGTACCGATCTTCTTTTCCAGTTCGTTCATCGGAATGTTGACCGAGCCCTTGATGGCGCCGGAGGCAACTTCCTTCGGATCGCGCACATCCACCAGCATCACCGCGGACGGGGCCGACTTCCACACCTGCTCGAACGAGGCAACGGTAACGGAACCCTTCTCCTTGCCGGGTACAAGGCTGGCCGCCGCTTGCACCATGGCGTTGGCGACTCCTGCCATGGCACCCGCCATGGCCGCCGCCGGGTTGGCGGGCCCATACAGCTTCTCCCACTCCGGATAGCCGGGTGGGTAGGTCATCACGTTGGTGTAGCCGAGCTTCTTGGCCTTTTCCGCCGAATTGTCGGAAAGCACGCATTCCAGTCCGCCGCAGTAATACACAAGCAGCGAGGCCTTGTCGGCGGGCAGTTTGTCGACGTGCTTGTCGAACTCGCTGTCGGCAATGTTGACCGCGGTCGGAATCATGCCCTTGTCGGCGACGCGCTTGGGCCGGGCGTCGATCAGCGTGAACGGCGTCTTCTCGTCGATCAGCTTCTTGATGTGGGCCGCGGAGACCGACATCTGGGCGCCCTTGGCCTTCCAGTCCGGAGAACCGGCGGGGTAGACCTTGATGTTGGTGTAGCCTAGCTTTTCGGCCTTGAACGCCGAATTGTGGCTCAGCATACATTCCAGCCCGCCGCAATAGAACAGCAGCAGCGAGGCCTTGTCGGCCGGCAGCTTGTCGACCAGCTTGTCGAACTGGCTGTCCGGAATGTTGATCGCGCCGGGGATGTGGCCGGGGTCGTACTGGCGGGCGGCCGGGCGCGAGTCGATGATCATGACGCCCTTCTTCGGCGGGATGCTGACCTGCTGCCTGACGAAGTCGTAGTCGACCAGCGCCTTGTTGTACCAGCCATCCTTCGGCTGGATGGCTGCCGTGTCGGCGGCGAAGGAGGTCGCCGGGGCTACCAGCAGGGCCGCCGCCAGCGTCGCGCAGGCGGCGAGGAACAGTGAGAGGCGTTTCGTACGCATCGTCATCTCCTTAAAGCAAGGTGAATTTCTCGGTGGATTCGTTGTATCGCACCAGAGCGTACCAGAGCAGCAGCAGGGCACCGCCGGCAAGCAGGGTCCAACCCCAGCTATGCCACATTTCGGGCAGGTAGGCCTGGAAACCGACCTTGGTCATCTCCCAGGTTTCGACATTTGTTTCGTCGATCGTGGTCAGGCCCAGCTTCTTGAGGATCGCACTGGCAGTGGAGCCCATCCACGAAAAGAAGAACATGGTCACCCACAGCTTGAAGTGCCCTTCGCCCATGCGCCACAGCGAACCGGAGGCACAACCGCCCGCGAACACCATGCCGATGCCGAAGATCAGCCCGCCGGAAAGCGAACCGATCCAGAAGGTGGGCGGGATGGCGAGATAGGGATCGATCACCTTCTTCTGGAACAGCAGCGCGGCGATGGGTACGCCGATGGCCAGCGCCAGGATCACGGCCTTGGTCATGTCCCCTTCTGCGGTCATGAACGGCTCGCGGAAGGCGCGCGCAAAGCACAGTCGCGACCGGTGCATGATGAAGCCGATGGCAAAGCCGGCGACGACGATCACCGCGCGTGCGGCGATCTTCTCGTCGGCCGAGCCCCACCATTGCGTGGCCCAGAAGAGTATGCCGACGATCACCGCCAGTCCCAGCCAGGGAAAGTTGCTGCGCAGGCCGTCCGGTACGCTGAGGGCCGGAGGCGCCTGCATGCCCCACTCGATGTGGTCCAGCGTCCACAACAGCAGCTTGAGGCCGATCGCGGCACCGGCCAGGAGGCCCAGCCACATCGCCCAACCGGCGGGGGAGGAATGCAGCACCGGGTTGAAGAAGCCGCCCGTGGTGCAACCACCGGCCAGCGCGGCGCCGATACCGAGCAGGCTGCCGCCCAGGGCCGCCCAGACATACTCGAGCGGCGGCGGCCGGTTCGGACTGAACTGGCGCGACAGCAGCGCGGCACTGAACGCGCCAAGTACCAGCATGATGTTCATCAGCGACATGCGATGCATCAGGAAGCCGTCGAGTTCCTGCGGCACGCCGAGCAGGGGCCCCAGGCCGATGAGGTTGTTGAACCAGTCGCCCCAGAACTTGACGCCGCCGAAGACCCCCCACACCAGGCCGGAGAGCATCAAGCCGACGATGGTCAACACGAGCAGGATCGCTCCAACGTACGGCGACCACTCCTCGACGAATATCGCCTCGTAGTCTGCCTTGAAGCCGCTACGCCAGGCCGGACCCGCTTCGCTCATGGCGTCGGGTCGGCACCGGCCACCGCCTGCTGAGCGGTCACGGGACCACCACGGCGGCGCTCGAACCAGGAGCCAAAGTAGAACACGGCGATCAGCGCGACGCCGAGGATCACAAGCATGACCGGCTCCGAAATGGAGTAGGCGTCAGTGAAGGTATCACCCTCGGCGATCAGTCCAGCGGACTTGAGCGACTTGAGGGTCGCTCCGTAGAAGACGGCAAAGCCCGCGGTTCCCGCGATCACGCCGACGATGAAGACCAGCGCATCTATCCGGCCCGAGAACAGGCCGGCGACCGAGGTGCCGGGGCAGTATCCGCCCACGGCGAAGCCGGCGCCGACGAATGCGCCGCCCACCGCGGCGGCGACCAGTGCCGCCTGGGGCACGGCAATCGAGTCGGGCTTCAACAGCCCGCCAAGGCGCAACAGCCAAAGGCCGACGGCCGCCACCACGATGGCGGTAAACATCACCTTGAACACGGCCCAGTCGCTGAGCTTGAATTGCGCGCTCAGCTTGACCGGGCTGCCGAACCCGGCATTTTCCAGTACGAAGCCGAACAGGACGCCGCAGAGCAGTCCGGAAAGCATGCCATTTTCATTGAGCGGGAACATGTCACACCCCCTTGACCAGGCGGCTGACGATCATCCCGGTCGCGAAGAACAGCGCAAGGAAGACGAAAGCGGCAACGCCGAGGGCAGCGGCCCCGGACAGACCCAGGCCGCTGGTGCAGCCGCCAGCAACGCGTGCGCCGAAGCCGGCGAAAATGCCGCCGACCAGTGTCTTGAGCAGGCGCGACCGCGCGCCGACGCTGCGTTCACCATCGAGCTGGACGCGAAACCGCCCGGCCATGAAGGCGCCGAGCAAGGCGCCTATCGCGACGCCGACGATTTCCCAGGTCATCCACGAACCGATCGGATTGCCGTCGGCCACCTGCGGACCCAGATAGCCGTTGGCCCGCGTTGCCTCGGGCGCCACCTGCAGGCCCACGCCGCCGACCAGGTCGTTGGCGGCACCGCTGGCCCCCAGGCCGTGGCCCGAGAGAACGAAAGTCAGCAGCAGCACGAGGCCGAGCACGATGCCGGCAACGAACGGCGGCCAAAATGGCTTGATCCGCGAATTGCTATTGGACGTGTTCATGACATTGCCTTTCAGTGTCTGGAACAACCGATCAGGCCGCGCCGGTCAGGTCGGCGCGTGCCGCAGGGCGGGGCAGCGACGCGGCCCCGCCACAGCGGAATCAACTGCAGGTGGCCGGAGCGTCTCCGTCCTTGGCACCCTTGAGCAGGAAAGCGCCGATGTCGTCGAGCAGTTCCTGGTCCGGCGTGTCGGCGAACTTCTCCGCCGCCTTGTTGCCCGACTTGATGCTGGCGCGATAGGCCTTGCTGACGTACTGCTTCACCGTGTCCTTGCCCTTGGCGTGCTTGTCGGCCTTGAGATAGGCGGACCATTCGGCCTTTGTCTTGGAACTCGGATTGATGCTGCCGATCGGCATCGCGGCATGGCAGGAGGTGCACACGCTGCGGTAATACACGCGGCCGCGCTTCCAGTCGGCGTCGTAGGCAAATGCGGACGATACAAGCAGGGCCAGGGCGGCGCCGGCGGCAAGTCGGAACGTTGTCTTCATGGTCGGACTCCTCTAGAGGTTGTTGGGGTAGTACGTTAGTCCACTTCTTCCCAGCCGGTGATCATCGCCTTCAGGTGCGCAGTCGGCGTATGGCCAGCGGTGATCAGGTAGACGTGGGCAATCAGGAAGGCCAGCATCATGAAGGCGCCGATGGTGTGTCCCACGGCCACCCATTCAAGCGACAGGCCGGACAGGCCCCAGGCCGCCCACTTGTCGTAGAACAGGTAAAGGCCGCCGGTGATCCAGATCAGCGGGCCGACGAACACCAGGATCGCAAGGTAGGCCAGTCGCTGCAAGGGGTTGTGCTTGCGCAACTGGGTCTGGCGGAAGGGATGGGGCGCGTTGCGGAAGATCCCGAGCAGGTAGTAGTTGACCATCGCCATCACCTTCTCCGTCGTCGGAATGTACTGCTTCCATTCGCCGGTCGTGAAGTGCCAGAAGATGGCGAAGACCCACAGCCCGATCAGGGTCCAAGCGGCAGTGGTGTGATAGGCGACGGCCTTCTCGAAACCAAAGATCTTGAACACGCCGTGGATATCGAATGCGGTCAGCATCAGGAAGATGATCAGTGCCGCCTGCGCCCAGTGCCAGAAGCGCTCGAAACGCTTGAATACGTAGATGCGTTCAGACATGTTCGTGCTCCTCAATGCTTGCGGCCGGCGACGATGCGCAGCGCGCCGTGGCCGATGACGCCGATCAGGGTCATGAAGACGATGGCCCAGCCTGCCAGGTCAACCAGGCGATTGTTGTCGCGCGCCGGAAGGTAGACACCAGTGATGCCGGCCAGCCGACCTTCCTTGGCGTGGCACTCGTTGCAGGCAAGCGCCTTGTCCTTGGGTGCAACCATGTGGGTAATCGGCCAGGACATTTCGGTCTTGATGAAGTCGTACTTGCCGGAGTAGGGCGCACCCGAGTCCTTCATGCCGACCGGTATGGCCTTGTCCCAATCGAGGTTCTTCCAGAAGCCCGTGTCGTCGTTGCCGGCCGTGTGGGGTGTGATCAGTGTCTTGTTGATCGGGTCGTAGGGCTGCGAACCGCGGAAGATCTTCATCGGCCAGATCATCGACTTGCCGTCGGTCGGGCTGCCGCCGATCCTGTTGATCGGGGTGCGCTGCTCGGACTTCTCGATCTTGTCCGAGAGCAGGGTGTATTTCACCTCGCCGTTGAACCAGGCGTACTCGGGCTTGACGTTCTCGGCCAGGGTGAAATCGCCCTTGCGCGATTCGTAGGTAATGTGGCCCTTGGCGTCCTTCAGCGTGATGTGCTTGCCGTCCTTGTCGCGCTTGCCGGCCGTGGACCAGTCCCAGATCATCTTGGTCGGGATGCCGCCGCGCGCGTAGGTCGGGATGTGGCAGGTCTGGCAGGCGATCTTGGTCGCATGCAGGTTCAGGCGCGCTTCCTTCTTGTGGGGTGCGTTGTCGTGGCAGGCGACGCAGGTGGCCGGGTTGCCGCTGCCGGCCTTGCCGCGCACCTGGATGCCCTTGTCGTCCTTCGCCGTCGGCGTGTAGCGGCTGCCCGCGACGTCATGGCTGGAGGACTTGTGGCAGGTGCCGCAGGTGAAGTCGAGGCCCTCGGCATCCATATGCACGTCGATGGCCTTGGTCGGCGCGGCGAGCGAGGAATCCATGTCGCCGTGCTTGACGCCGTCGCCACCGCCGCCGTTGAAGTGGCAGGAGCCGCAGGTATCGCGACTGGACTTGCCGACCTTCTGGGCGATCTTGGAGAGATCGATGCCCTTGATGATCTTGCCGGACCCGGGCGGGAATTCGGTGTCCTTGGTCACCGGATTGCCGGCAAAGCCAGGCGGCTTCTTGTAGTTGCCCGTCGTGTCGTGGCAGACGAGGCAATCGACGTTCTCTTCCTTGCTGAAATCGAAGTTGGCGTCCTTCCAGCCGTAGCCTACGTGGCACGAGGTACAGGACGCATAGTTGGACGGGATCGAGATGCAGAAGTTGTTGAGGACGTTCTTCTTGCCCAGCACCTGCTTGGTGTCCGGGTTCATGAACTCCCACTTCCAGTGCTTGGTGCGGTGAATCTGGCCCGCGGCCTCGGTGTGGCAGGACAGGCAGACCTTGGTGACCTCGGGCCCGGAGTTGAAGGTCTTCTGCAACTCCTTGAACTTGGCGTGGTCCGCCGTGGTATTCAGCTTGAGCGGCTTGGGCTCGTCGGCCGCGCCGGCGTTTCCGGCCAGCCAGACGGCACACCAGGCAGCAACAATGGTGCGCATCAACGTTCGGTTCATCTCAGCTCCCCTCAGAGTCTCGGAACCTACAACTTCACAATTTTATTATCTGCTTACATACTGTAATGATCTTGACTTAGGTCAAAGCAATTGCGAAACGTCTCGCACGGCCCCCTTGTCCGCCGAAGTCGCCATTGCCGCGTAGGCGCGCAAGGCCGCCGATACGCTGCGCTCGCGCTGGGCCGGCTTCCAGGCCGCTGCGCCTCGGGCTTCCATGGCCGTGCGCCGGGAGGCTAGCACCGAGCTTTCCACCGCCAGGTGGATGCGCCGGTTGGGAATGTCGATCTCGATGACGTCGCCCTCTTCCACCAGGCCGATGGCGCCGCCGGAGGCGGCCTCCGGCGAGGCATGGCCGATGGACAGCCCCGAGGTCCCTCCCGAAAAGCGCCCGTCGGTGAGCAGCGCACACGCTTTGCCCAGCCCCATGGACTTGAGGTAGGAGGTCGGATAGAGCATCTCCTGCATGCCAGGGCCGCCCTTTGGACCTTCGTAACGGATCACCACCACGTCGCCCGCCTTGATGTGGCCACCGAGGATCTTTTCGACCGCTTCCTCCTGCGACTCGCAAACGCGGGCGCGGCCATTGAACTTGAGGATGGATTCGTCCACGCCCGCGGTCTTGACGATGCAGCCCTTCTCGGCGATGTTGCCGTAGAGCACGGCCAGGCCCCCATCCTGCGAGTAGGCGTGCGCCTTGTCGCGGATGCAGCCGCCTTCGCGGTCGAGATCGAGTTTCGGATAACGCCGGCTCTGCGAGAACGCCACCTGTGTGGGCACGCCGCCCGGCGCCGCCCGGTAATAGTCGTGAACCCCTTTGCCGGCATTGCGCTTCACGTCGCAGCAATCCAGCTGTTCGCCAAGCGTGCGATACAGCACCGTCGAGCACTCGCGGTTGATGAGTCCCGCGCGATCGAGTTCGCCAAGGATGGCCATGATGCCGCCGGCGCGATGCACGTCCTCCATGTGGTACTTCTGCGTCGCCGGCGCCACCTTGGCCAGGCAGGGCACCTTGCGCGACATGCGGTCGATGTCCGCCATCGTGAAGCCGACGCCGGCTTCCTGCGCGGCGGCCAGCAGGTGCAGCACGGTATTGGTCGAGCCGCCCATGGCGATGTCCAGCGCGATGGCGTTTTCGAAGGCGTCGAAACTCGCAATGGTACGCGGCAGGACGCTGGCGTCGTCGCGGTCGTACCAGCGCTTGCAGAGATCGACGACAAGCTGCCCTGCCTTGCGGAACAGCATCTCCCGATCGGCGTGGGTAGCCACCAGCGAACCGTTGCCGGGCAGCGAAAGGCCCAGCGCCTCGGTCAGGCAGTTCATCGAGTTGGCGGTGAACATCCCCGAGCACGAGCCGCAGGTGGGGCAGGCGGAGCGCTCCATGGCCGCAACGTCAGCATCCGAATTCTTGCTGTCGGCGGCCTCGATCATGGCATCGATGAGGTCCACCATGCGGTACTCGCCGTGCCACTTCACCTTGCCGGCTTCCATCGGACCGCCGGAGACGAATACCGTCGGGATGTTGATGCGCAGGGCGGCCATCAGCATGCCCGGGGTGATCTTGTCGCAGTTGGAAATGCAGACCATGGCGTCGGCCGTATGGGCGTTGCACATGTACTCCACCGAATCGGCGATGAGGTCGCGGCTGGGCAGCGAATAAAGCATGCCGCCGTGGCCCATGGCGATGCCGTCGTCGATGGCGATGGTGTTGAATTCCTTGGCGACGCCGCCGGCCGCCTCAATCTCGCGGGCCACGAGCTGACCGAGGTCCTTCAGGTGCACATGCCCGGGAACGAACTGGGTGAAGGAATTGACCACCGCGATGATGGGCTTGCCGAAGTCGCCGTCCTTCATGCCGGTGGCCCGCCACAGCGAGCGGGCGCCGGCCATGTTGCGGCCGTGGGTGGATGTACGGGAACGGTAGGCGGGCATGGGACCTCCTGCGGGGGCGGCTGGTGTGCTGGCTTAGAATGAACCGTGAATCTTATCCCAAAGGCACCGAGGCCCTTCCCCGCATGCGCCTGTTGCTCACGCTGACTCTGTTCCTGCTTGGCGCAGGGGCGCTTGCCCAAGGTCCGGGCATGGGCGCACGCGATGCGGACGAACTCCTGGTGCGGGCAGCGGCAAACTCGCGGCGCATGGCGGAGGCAGAGCGTTTGGGCGCCCGCACCGAGCGTACGAGCGACGGCCGTAGCTTTGGCCTCATCTGGCGTCCGCCCGGGGAACCCACCGGCTGGATCGTCACGCTGCACGGTAGCGCAAGCTGGGCGCACGACGAGGTCGTGCTCTGGCAGCCCTTTACGGCAAAGCGTCGGCTTGGCATCGTTGCCCTGCAGTGGTGGTTCGGCGGCGGCCAGCAGCCGGCCGACTACTATGGAGTGCCAGAAATCCGGCGCGAACTGGAGCGGCTCATGGCAACGGCCGGAGCCCGGCCCGACAACAGCCTGCTGCATGGATTCTCGAGGGCTTCGGCCAATCTCTATGGAATCGTTGCCCTGGACGGCAGTACACCGCGGCCGCTCTTCAGGCAGGTCATCGCCAACTCCGGGGGGATGGCGCCCGACTTTCCGATCAACCGGGACATCGAGAGCGGCCGTTTCGGCGCGCGCCCATTTTCCGGAACGCGCTGGTGGCTCTACTGCGGTGCCGGTGATCCGAATCCCGAGCGCGACGGCTGCCCCGCGATGCGCCGAACCCGCAACTGGCTCGCGGGGCGCGGCGCGGCAGCCGAGCTGACCGAAGATGCCGGCGGCGATCATGGCGGCTTTCACCGACGTGCCCCAAACGTCGAGCAGGCGCTCGACTGGTTTCAAGGCCGCCACTGATGCTGATCCACCCCCAGTTCGATCCGGTTGCCGTCGCGGTCGGTCCCATCGCCGTCCGCTGGTACGGCCTGATGTACCTCGCGGGCTTCATCGCCTTTCTCTGGCTGGGCAAACGGCGTGCGGCGCAACAGGCATGGCACGGAATCGCTCCGGCCGACGTCGACGACCTGCTGTTCTACGGCGTGCTCGGCGTCGTACTCGGCGGTCGGCTCGGCCAGGTCTTGTTCTACGAGCCCGGCTACTACCTCGCCCACCCGTTCGAGATCCTCGCCGTCTGGAAGGGCGGCATGGCGTTCCACGGCGGTCTGCTCGGCGTGCTCGTCGCGTTGTGGCTATGGGCACGCAAGACCGGCCGCAGTTTCTTCCAGGTCAGCGATTTCGTCGCACCGCTGGTGCCGCTGGGGCTCATGGCGGGACGCATCGGCAATTTCATCAACGGCGAACTCTGGGGCCGGGTCGCCGACCCGGGACTGCCCTGGGCCATGGTCTTTCCCTACGTGGACCCGCTGCCGCGCCATCCATCGCCGCTCTACCAGGCCGCGGGGGAGGGCTTGCTGCTGTTCATCGTGCTTTGGCTGTATTCAACCGCAGAACGCAAGCGGGGCAGCGTTTCCGGGGCCTTCCTGGTCGGCTATGGGTTGCTGCGCTTCACCGCCGAATATTTTCGCGAGCCGGACCACGGCATCTTCGGCTGGTCTTACACCGTCAGCATGGGGCAGTGGCTGAGCCTGCCGATGGTCGCTTTCGGGCTCTGGCTGCTGCTGCGCAAGCCGGCGCGCTGACGCAACCGCGCTGCAGGCCTAGCGCGTGCGCCAGGCGTAGTGGCAGGCGATGCAGTTTCCGGTGAGGCGCGGCAGCAGGGCAACCGCCTTGTCGCGATCCCCCGTTGCGGCAGCGGCGGCGAATTCGCTTGCCGCGGCGTGCCCCTCCATGCCGATGCGATGCATGGCGGGCGGCATGTGGGGACCGGGGCGGGCATCGAAGGGCTTGTCCCGATGGCGGCCCATGGCCGACTGGCCAAGCTTGGCCTCGGCGACGGCACCGGCCTCCTTGACCTTTCCCGCCACCAGCAGTTCGAGTATCTCGTTGACCGCCAGCAGATTGTCGAGCATCTCCTGGCGCAGGGTTTCCTGGGCCGCCGCCGGCAGGGTCGCCAACTGGCGGGTATCTTCCCCATGCGCCGGAAGCGCCAGCACGAGGGGCGCCAGGACCAGAACGATTCGCAGCAGGTGCCCCTTCACCGGAACACGACCGTCTTGTTGCCGTGGACCAGGACGCGGTCTTCGAGGTGGTAGCGCAGGCCGCGGGCGAGCACCGTCTTTTCGATGTCCTTGCCGTAGCGGACCATGTCGTCGGGCGAGTCCGAGTGGTCGATGCGGATCACGTCCTGCTCGATGATCGGGCCCTGGTCGAGTTCCGAGGTCACGTAGTGGCAGGTAGCGCCAATCAGCTTGACCCCGCGCTGGTAGGCTTGGTGGTAGGGCTTGGCACCGACGAAGCTGGGCAGGAAGCTGTGGTGGATGTTGAGGATCTGTCCCGGATAGGCGGCGCAGAGCTCGGGGGCCAGGATCTGCATGTAGCGCGCCAGCACCATCGTGTCACCGCGCGACTCCTCGAACAGGCGCCGCACCTCGGCAAACGCCTGCGGCTTGTTCTCCGCCGTCACCGGCACGTGGTGGAAGGGGATGCCGTGCCACTCGACGAAGCCCTTGAAGGTGTCGTGGTTCGAGATCACGCATGGGATCTCGATGTCGAGCTCCTTCGACTGCCAGCGCGCCAGCAGGTCGTAAAGGCAGTGCTCCTGCTTGGAAACGAGGACCACCACGCGCTTCTTTACCGCGCTGTCGGTGATCTTCCAGTTCATGTCGAGTTCCTGCGCGATGGGCGCAAAGCGGTCGCGGAACTCGGTCAGCATGAAGGGCAGCGAATCCGCCTTGACCTCGATGCGCATGAAGTAGCGCTGGTCGCTCGCCTCCCCGCTGTTGTCGGCGTGGAAACTCGACTCGAGGATCCAGCCGCGGTGCTCGGCGATGAATCCCGTCACCCGCGCGATGATGCCCGTGCGGTCCGGGCAGGAAGCGGCCAGCGTGTAGAAGCGCTCGCGATGCATGCTCAGATCCGCGCCGACGCCTTGTCGATCTCGGCGCGCAACTCGGCGTAGGACAGGGTCACCGGAAACTGCGGAAACTCGTCGATGACGTTCTGCGGCGGATGGAAGAGGATGCCGGCATGGGCCTCCGCCAGCATGGCCGTGTCGTTGTAGGAATCGCCGGCCGCAATCACCTTGAAATTGAGTTCCTTGAAGCGTTGCACCGACTCCTTCTTCTGGTTCGGCATGCGCAGGCGATAGTCGGCAACGAAGCCGGATGCATCGATTTCCAGCTTGTGGCAGAACAGCACCGGCAGGCCGAGCTGGACCATCAGCGGCATGGCGAACTCGTAGAAGGTGTCCGACAGCAGGATCACCTGGTAGTCGAGGCGGAGCGCATCGAGGAACTCGCGGGCGCCGGGCAGCGGGCCCATCCCGGCGATGACCTTCTGGATGTCCGGCAGGCCGAGCTTGTGCTGCTTGAGCAGCGCGAGCCGGTAGCGCATGAGTTTGTCGTAGTCGGGCTCGTCGCGCGTGGTGCGGGACAGTTCGGGGATGCCCGTACGCTTCGAAAACTCGATCCAGATTTCCGGGGTGAGCACGCCTTCGACATCGAGACAGACCAGTTGCAAGGGAATTCTCCAGAGGTGCGGCGCCCCGGAATTGCCGCCCCCGACGGGCCGCGGCGCCGCGAAAGTGCGCGATTTTACCTATAATTGCCGGACTCGCTTGGCCCCAGGTCCCCTTGCCGTGCAGCTATTTGCTCTGGGCATCAACCACCATACGGCCCCGCTGGCGGTTCGCGAGCAGGTGGCCTTCGACCCGTTGCGCATGGGCCAGGCCCTGCACGACCTGCTGCGGGCGAAGCCGGTGCGCGAGGCGGCCATTCTGTCGACCTGCAACCGCACGGAGCTGTATTGCGCGGCCGAGAATCCGCTCGAGGCGGCCAACTGGCTCGCCGAGTATCACTCGCTGTCGCCGCAGAAGATCCATCCCTACCTTTACCAGCATCCGCAGCGCGACGCGGTGCGCCATGTCTTCCGCGTCGCCTCCGGGCTCGATTCGATGGTGCTGGGCGAGCCGCAGATCCTCGGCCAGATGAAGCAGGCGGCACGTTTCGCCGAGGAAGCCGGCACCCTGGGTACTCTCCTCGGCAAGCTGTTCCAGAACACCTTTGCCGTCGCCAAGGAAGTGCGCTCGACGACGGCCATAGGCGCCAATACCGTGTCGATGGCCGCCGCTGCGGTGCACCTGTCCGAACGCATCTTCGACAGCATCGCCGCGCAGAAGGTGCTGTTCATCGGCGCCGGCGAGATGGTCGAACTGTGCGCGGCCCATTTCGCCGCGCGCCAGCCACGCCGCCTGACCATCGCCAACCGCACCCTCGAGCGCGGAGCCGATCTTGCCACCCGCTTCGGCGGCGACGCGATGCGCCTGGACCAGCTCGGCGAGCGCCTAGCCGAGTACGACATCATCGTCTCCTGCACGGCCAGCTCGCTGCCCATCATCGGCCTCGGCATGGTGGAGCGGGCCCTCAAGGCCCGCCGGCACCGGCCGATGGTGATGGTGGACCTGGCCGTGCCGCGCGACATCGAAGCCGAGGTCAGCCGCCTCGACGACGTCTTCCTGTACACCCTCGACGACCTCGGCCAGATCGTCGAATCCGGGCTCGAGTCACGCCAAGCCGCCGTGGTCGAGGCCGAGGCAATCATCACCGACAGGGTGTCCGGCTTCCTGCACTGGCTCGAGTCGCGCGAGGCGGTTCCGACCATCCGCGCCCTGCGCGACGCCGCTGAACGCGCGCGCCGCCATGAACTGGAGCATGCGATGAAGCGGCTGGCCCGCGGCGATGATCCGGCGAAGGTTCTCGATGCGCTCTCGCACGGCCTGACCAACAAGCTGCTGCACGCACCGACCCACGCCCTCAACCAGTCCGAGGGGGCGGAACGCGCCGAGGTTTCGGCGCTGATCTCCCGCATCTATCGCCTTAACGCCGGGGAGTAGCTGCGTGGCCTCCCATCGTCCGTCCGGGCGCGTACCCGGTCGCCAGTGAGCACCCTGCCCTTCCTCGATATCACCGGCTGGACACTCGATGTCCTGCGCCGCATCCTCTACCTCGGCACGCGCACCAAGGTCTTCCCCGAGACGCCGGATGCCCTGGGCCTCGCCGCCGAGCGGCCGGTGTGCTACGTCCTGCACGAGCGGCACCTTTCCAACCTGCTCGTGCTCGACCGGGAATGCCGGCAGCTCGGCCTGCCGCCGGCGCTGCGCCCGCTGCGCGACGACGCCTTCACCTCCCGCCGCTCGTATTTCTTCCTGTCCAGCAACGAGCGCGGCCGGCTCGTCCCCAACCCGCGCCATGAGCACTCCGAAATGCTCAAGGCGCTGGTCAAGGCGGCAGTCGCCGATCCCCACTTCGATGTCCAGCTGGTGCCGGTCACCATCCTCTGGGGACGCGAACCGGGCAAGCAGGACTCCGTGATCCGCGCCCTGCTGGCCGAATCCTGGCAGCAGGTCAGCACGCTGCGCCACCTGCTGGCCATGCTGATCCACGGCCGCCATACGGTCGTGCGCTTCAATGCACCGCTTTCGCTGCGCGCCTTCCTCGCCGACGGCGCCGACGAGCGGCGCGCTGTGCGCAAGCTCGGGCGCATCCTGCGCGTGCATTTCCGCCGCCAGCGCGAGATGGCGATCGGTCCCGACCTGTCCCACCGCAATACACAGCTGCGCTCGCTGCTCAACGCGCCGGCGGTGCGCCAGGCGATTGCGGCCGAGGTTGCCGACGGATCGGTATCGGCGGTGGAGGCCCAGAAGCGCGCCCGCGAGTTCGCACTCGAGATCGCCTCCGACTACAGCTATTCGGTGGTGCGCGCCTTCTCGCTGTTCATGACCTGGGTGCTCAACAAGGTGTACAGCGGGGTCGAAGTGCACAACTTCGAGCGCGTCACCACCGTGGCGCCCGGGCAGGGAATCATCTACGTACCCTGCCACCGCAGCCACGTGGACTACCTGCTGGTGTCCTACATCATCTTCCAGCGCGGCCTGATGGTGCCCCACATCGCTGCCGGCTCCAACCTGAACCTGCCCGTGGTCGGTTCGATCCTGCGCCGCTCGGGAGCCTTCTTTCTCCGTCGCAAGATCAAGGGCGAACCGCTTTATGCGGCGGTGTTCCTCGAATACCTGCACATGATGATCGAGCGCGGGTTCCCCATCGAGTACTTCATCGAGGGTGGCCGCAGCCGCAGCGGGCGCATGCTTGCACCGAAGGCCGGCATCCTCGCCATGACGGTGCAGAGTTTCGTGCGCAGCCAGGCCAGACCGCTGGTCTTCGTGCCGGTTTACATCGGCTACGAGAAGCTGATGGAAGGAAAGAGCCACGTCGCCGAACTGCACGGCAAGCCCAAGCAGTCGGAGTCGCTGCTCGGCCTGCTGCGCGCGGCGCGGGTGCTGAAGCAGAACTTCGGCAGGGTCTATCTCAATTTCGGCCAGCCGCTTTCGCTTACCGATTTCCTCGACGCGCAGAACCCTTCGTGGCGCAGCGAGACCTTCGACACCCAGGCACCGTGGCTGCGTGGCGCAGTCGACGCCACGGCCACCGAACTCGCGCGACGGATCAACGCCGCCGCCGTGATCAATCCGGTCAACCTCGTGGCGCTCACCCTGTTATCGACGCCGAAGCACGCCGCCGACCTGCGCCTGCTGCAGCGGCAGATCGAGCACGTGCGCTTCCTGCTGGGCGAGACGCCATGGGCCGCTTCGATCATCCCGTGCGACCTGGAGGCCGACGCGATCATCGAACACGTGCTGCAGCTCGGCCTCGCCGCGCGCCATGCGCATCCGCTGGGCGACATGATCCGCGCTGACGAGGGGCAGGCTGCCCTGCTCGCCTATTTCCGCAACAACGTGCTGCACCTGTTCGCGCTGCCGGCGCTATTGGCCTGCCTCGTCAGCCACAACCGGGCACTGTCGCGCGAGCGCGCCAGGCAGGCCATTGCCGGCATCTACGGATTGCTGCGTGCCGAGCTGTTCCTGCCCTGGGATCCGTCCGAACTCGATGCGCTGATCGAACGCACGGAAGCATCGCTGGCGCAGCGCGGCCTCATCGTCGCCGAAGACGGTCGCGGCATCCTGCGCGCACCGCCGCCCAATACCGAAGCCGGTCCCGAACTGCACCAGCTCGGCGAGATCATCCGGCCGACCCTGGAACGCCAGTTCCTGACCCTGGCACTCCTGCAGCACCACGGCAGCGGCCGGCTGACGCGCGCCGACCTCGAAGAATCGGCGCACCTCCTCGCCCAGCGCCTGGCGATGCTGTACGAAGTCAATGCCGCGGAATTCTCCGAAAAGCTGCTGTTCGCCAACGTGATTCGCAACCTGATCGACGCCGGCCTGCTCGAAACCGGCAGCGACGGGCTGCTGCGCTTCGATGCACGCGTCACGCAGGCGGCCGCGCAGACGGAGCTGCTGCTGGCCGCCGAGGTGCGGCACAGCATCGAACTCATCGCGCGCACGACAGCCCCTGCCCCATGATCCGCGGCCCCGCCCGACGAACGAAATGAAGACCAGCATCCTCGACAAGCTCGAACGGCTCGACCTGCGCCTGGCGGAAATCGATGCCCTGCTCGGCAGCGGCGATGCCGCGCGTGACCTCGATGCCTACCGCCGCCTGACGCGCGAACGATCCGACATCCTGCCCGTGGTCGAGCTGTTCCAGGCCTACCGCAGTGCCGGCGCCGACTTTGCTGCGGCCGGAGAAATGCTCGATGACGCCGAATTGCGCGATCTCGCCCTGGCCGAACGCGAGACCGCCGGAGCGGAAATGGCCCGCCTCGAGGACGAACTGCAACGCGCGCTGCTGCCCAAGGATCCGAACGACGACAAGAACCTCTTCCTCGAAATCCGCGCCGGCACGGGCGGCGACGAATCCGCGCTGTTCGCCGCAGACCTGTTCCGCATGTATTCACGCTACGCCGAACGCAAGCGGTGGAAGGTGGACGTCGTGTCGCGCAGCGAATCCGACCTCGGCGGCTTCCGCGAGATCATCGCCCGCATCGAGGGCCAGGGGGCCTATTCACGTCTGAAGTTCGAATCGGGCGGTCACCGCGTGCAGCGGGTGCCGGTGACCGAGACGCAGGGCCGCATCCATACCTCCGCCTGCACCGTCGCGGTAATGCCGGAAGCCGATGAACTGGGTGCGGTCGAGATCAACCCTGCCGACCTGCGCATCGACACCTTCCGCTCATCGGGTGCCGGCGGCCAGCACATCAACAAGACGGATTCGGCGGTGCGCCTCACCCACCTGCCAACCGGTATCGTCGTCGAATGCCAGGACGACCGCTCCCAGCACCGCAACAAGGCACAGGCGATGTCGGTGCTGGCGGCACGCATCGCCGACGCGCGCCAGCGCGAGCAGCAGCAGCAGATCGCCAGCACGCGCAAGAGCCTGATCGGTTCCGGCGACCGCTCGGAGCGCATCCGCACCTACAATTTTCCGCAGGGACGCATCACCGACCATCGCATCAACCTGACCTTGTACAAGATCGACA
>ERZ724526.813-NODE-813-length-17275-cov-4.361266_pt1 | contig 17275 bp, 17 predicted proteins | sample MGYA00376059_ERZ724526 | MGnify/ENA primary metagenome ERZ724526 (study PRJEB28724, sample SAMN07190883) | activated sludge metagenome | isolation source: activated sludge of sewage treatment plant in Hong Hong | place: Hong Kong | collected 2016-03-17 ...
TATTTACAGGCAGATGAAGTGATCCATGAAAAATATCTCGGGGTCATCCGGGAGCATTGCCGCGCATATCTCAGCGTGCCGGAAGTGGAGGGATTCCTGTTTCGGTACAAACATTTTTACGGAGATTATCAACATTATATTCAATCTCATGTGTGGTATCCACGTGAGATCAGGGTGATACGCAACCATCCTTCCATTCACTCATGGGGTGATGCGCAATCATTCCGGTGGATTGATGATTTTGACGGTTTGCATTACAGACAGCATGTCGGCGCCAGGCCGCTCAGGGTCGTAGAGATTCCTGGTGAGATATATCATTACGGTTGGGTGCGCCCGCCCGCGTTGATGCAAACAAAGACCAGGGTCATGAACAAGGCCTATCATGATCCTGATCAAGTAGACCGTGAGTTTGATAACAGGCCTCAGGATTTCGATTATGGTGCATTGAGCAGACTCACTGAGTTTACTGAAACACATCCTTCCGTTATGCGAGAATTTATTTCAAAGTTTAATTGGAAAGAGCAACTACATTACGAACGCAACTACCGCCCCCAAAGACCGGCACTAAGGCATGAAAAAATCAAATATCGTTTGCTGAGCTGGGTTGAAAATAACCTATTGGGTGGCAGGTTAATTTTCGGATACCGCAACTGGACATTGATCAGGCAAAAGAAAAAATAATCAGTCCTTTTAGTTTTTAACCCGTAAAAAAGTATTTGAATTCATCTCATTATCCAGGTGAATGGAATCTCCCTTATAGCAATAGACTTTGAAAGCAAAGTCGTAAGTAGGAAAATGAAATACGATGCTGTCACCTGAAAGGGACCAGAGGTATTTTTCGCCTGCTGCTTCCTGCAAGAAGACCACGGTGTCTCTTGTCAGCCGAAAATCAGGATATTGACTAAACGTATTCTTCCAGGTTCCCTCAAGGTATTCCGTGGTTGGCCTGATGACCAGGTCTTTAGACTTATCTCCGGCACTATTACAAGACACAACAAGCAAGAAAACTGTGAATAATGTTAAAAGGTAATTCATATTACAAAAGTATATCATATTTAGTGGCCCTGCAAGTTCTTGGAAGGTCATACAAAATAGCTGGAAGTCATCATATTTTTAGATATCGGCGAATTGTGTGATTTTTTTCATCTTTGCGCATCGTTCCAATAGGGTCTTGCCGGAATGGTGGAATTGGTAGACACGCACGTTTCAGGGGCGTGTGCTCGCAAGGGCATGTGGGTTCGAGTCCCACTTCCGGCACACCTTTTTTAAGTTCAATTTCAGAATTGAGATTTGAGGAATCATACGGACAGAAGAGGTTTTTTGGCTCTGTGAATTCATTATTATAATGCTGCTTTCTTGGCAATAAGCGGCTCATTGCCTCATAGAACTGGTTTCATCATTTTTCTGCTTTTGATTGCGTCAAGTTCACAGAAAGTGAAGTGCAATTCATTGAAGTATAATGAGTTAGCAGGAGATTTTGGCTTCACTGGCCAATGCCTGCAATACGAAAGTTTCTACATAAAGCCGACTTAAAAAGGGATTGGTTTAGTTGCCCATAAAGAAAAATGTCCTATATTTACAGACAAATGTCCTGTAATGGTAGCAGCAGAAAAATTGAAAATTGAAGAAAAACTCAATAAGGAGGTTACGGAATTCTTTAAGAAATCTAAAAATTGGGATATTCAATTAGAGGCCAGAAAAAAAATTACTTATGAGGACTTACTTTCTGACAAACTTCTGATCATAGCCGCTATTCGAGCGGGAATTCCTTATTCGCTGTTTCACTTAATTCAAGCTTATACTCCATTCACCGAAGTGGATTGGGCAGACTTTCTTGATATTTCAACAAAATCATTACAGCGATACAGACATTCTTCCCGTCACAATTTTAAACCTTTGCACTCAGAAAAGATTATCGAAATTGCGGAGGTCACCAAAGTTGGACTTGAGGTTTTTGAGGACATGAGCAAGTTTAAGCTTTGGTTGAATACACCCAACTACGCTTTAGGGAAAATAAAACCGATTGAACTATTAAAAGATTCATATGGAAAGGAATTGGTCATCGCTGAACTGACAAGAATAAATCAGGGAATCCTTGTTTAATTGATGGAGGCATTCAGATTGTCGAGAGAAAAATTTGCAAGTACACTCTCTGGAAAAGGAGCAGCGCTTAAAGGAGCAAGATGGAATTCGGCAGGAACCGAACTAATTTACACTGCTTCCAATCGATCACTTGCCATGGCGGAAGTGGCAGTTCATTTTACGCTGGCTACTTTGCCGGGTGACTATATGATGGTAACACTTGAGATTCCGGATGATATAGCCATACAGGAGGTCGAAGTAATAGATTTACCTCCAAACTGGCATGATTTTCCTCACTCTGCTGCCACTCAAAGTTTCGGGGACAAGTTTGTTTCTGAAAATAAATACTGCGTATTGAGAATTCCTTCAGTAGTTACGCAAGGGGATTTTAATTTACTCATCAATCCCAAACATCCTGACTTTATAAAGATTAGAATTACAAAGATCGAGAAATTCCCTTTTGATAAGCGGATATTCAAGTAAGCCAACGAAGAGTAAAATGCCGTATCAGGATTACCTGTGGCTTGTTCAGTTGATTGATATCACAAATTGAATAAAATGAAAAATGCAGTAGCGGATTCAATGCATCAACATCATGATTAAAAGTTTACTTGCGGCTGAGGGATCTCTTGATAGCGGCAACAACATCATTGACGCTCAGCCCGTACTTGTCAAGGAGTTCCAATGGTTTTCCGCTTTGACCAAATTGATCGTTGACAGCCACATATTCCAAAGGTACGGGGTGCTTTAGCGCCAGGGTTTGGGCTATGCTGTCTCCTAGTCCGCCGTTGCACTGATGCTCTTCACAGCTTACGGCGCATCCCGTTTTGTGCACTGACTGAAGTATGGCTTCAGTATCGAGCGGCTTGATGGTATGAACATTGATTAGTTCGGCATTGATACCTTCGTTCTCAAGCAGGCGGACGGCTTCCAAAGCCTGCCAGAGCATGTGACCTGTGGCAAAAACACTGACATCGCTTCCCTCTTTAAGTTTGATTGCCTTTCCAATTTCAAAAGGCAAACCACTGGTGAATACGGGCCAGTCTGGCCGGCCAAAACGCAGATAGACAGGACCCTGATAATCTGCAATGGCCATCGCGGCTGCCTTGGTTTGAGCGTAGTCTGCCGGATTAATGACACACATGCCCGGAAGCATTTTCATGAGTCCAATATCTTCCAGGATTTGGTGAGTTGCACCATCTTCTCCCAGGGTAAGGCCGGCATGAGAAGCACAGATCTTGACATTTTTACCTGAATAGGCGATGGACTGGCGTATTTGATCATATACGCGTCCCGTTGAAAAATTCGCAAATGTTCCGGTATACGGAATCAGACCACACGTGGCCATTCCCGATGCCATCCCCATCATGTTGGCTTCTGCGACCCCAATCTGGAAAAAGCGCTCCGGAAATTCCTTTTCCAGCAAATCCATTTTTAATGAACCTGCAAGGTCAGCACACAGGGCGACTACTTTTGGGTTCTTCCGGGCCGCTTCCAATAATCCGTCGCCAAATCCGTTGCGCGTGGCTATTTTTTGTGTACTTTGATATTGATCCCAGCTACTCATAATTGATAATCTCCAAGTGTTTCTGCCAATTGCTCAAGTGCGAGCCTTGCTTGTTCATCATTGGGGGCCACACCGTGCCATTTATTGGTACCCATCATAAAGTCTACACCGAAACCCATGATCGTCTTCATCAGTATGACAATGGGCATGCCCTTTCCGGCCTGCTCTCCTGCAAGGGTTAACGTCTCGTCAATTTCCTTCATCGAGTTGCCATTGGCATGAAGAACTTTCCAGCCGAAAGAAAGCCACTTGGCTTCAAGGTCTCCAAGTGATATAATCTTGTCATTTGGTCCGTCAATCTGCTGACCATTCCAGTCAACAATTGCGATGAGACGATCTGCCTTGTAATGCGCGGCAGCCATGATGGCCTCCCAGTTCTGGCCTTCCTGCAACTCGCCGTCTCCGGTCAGACAATAGACCAAATGTTCATCACCGGAAAATCGCTTGGCTAATGCCATGCCTAAAGCAACACTCAAACCCTGTCCAAGCGATCCTGTCGCAACGCGAACTCCCGGCAGGTGCTCGTGGGTGGCCGGGTGCCCCTGTAGCCTCGAATTGATCTGGCGGAAAGTGGCAAGCTCATTGACAGGAAAAAATCCCGATCTTGCCAGGACACTGTAAAACAGAGGTGAAATGTGTCCGTTTGAAAGCACAAAAATGTCTTCGTCCTTTCCTTCCATTTTGAAAGGAAGAGTGAACCTCAAATGATTGAAGAAAAGCGAAGTCATCATGTCTGCACAGCCCAAAGATCCTCCGGGGTGTCCACTCTTTGCAGACCAGGTCTGACGAATAATATCCCTGCGGATTTGGGACGCGATTTTTTCGAGTTCAGGCTGGGTTTTCATATTAGAAAGCGCAAAGGTATATAATCGAAAACGATCCTATCTACAAAAAATAATTGCACCCTTCCCGGGATGACGGTAGACAGTAAATAATGTCTGATTTAACATACGCGTATCAACTTTAACAAAGCGTTTGCTGATTGGACTGTGCTTTTTAGCAAACTTTGTCATCCATATAATGAATCAATTCAACCGGTGAATTTCAGACTATTCTTAATCTTCGCTCTGATGTTGGTATTTTGGTCCTGCCACAGACGTTTGGGTGACCTGGCCAATGATCAGAAGCTCAGGGTTCTGGCAATCGAAAAAATAATTGAAAACCAATCCTTGCTTCGGCTGGATTCCAGCGTCTATACACTTAAGAAAACGGAGACGCTGACAGCATACAAGGATGATCAGAAGCAGATCATCAGATTTATGAGAAGCATGAGCTCAACTGCATCTTTTCAAACGATCAACCTATATTTTGAAAAAGGTGAACTGGTCTCTTCTGTTCATGAAGAAATCAATCAGGCTAGAATAAAAAATCAAACGGAAATTACCCGTAAGCAATATTATTTTCAGAACGGATCTGTGATTTATGCAGAAATGAGAAGCGTCCATTCAGCCAGGCTTTCCAACGAACAGCTTCTGCGTAAACTGAATCATACGAAACCCAGACCTTTCAAATATAGTCCTTATATTTATCGGGATGAAATTATTTTTTTCGAAAAGAACAAAAACAATTTCTAGTGCACATCTAAAAGTTAAATGGCGTAATTTTCCTGGAATTAATTTTCATATAACGCTTTGGTAATTTTTTGCAGACAGGGTTATTGATTATTGTGAGTGCCACATCGTTGACGATCTATTAAACTTTATTTAGTGAATTAATCTGTTCAGGCGAACCGAAGATAACTTAGAAACAGACTCTACGACTCAGCAGCAAGTGGAAATGGATTTTTCCAGAGCAAATTCTAGCAGAAACAAATATTAATAATAAATTCAGTTGACAGGCATTTCTTTTTTTGTTCTAATAATTATCGATTAAAGTTTTTTCAAAATGAAGTATGAATGTTGCTGTAATCCTGTAAAACAGTTATACCTAATCAGATGCAAGTCTAAATTTCTATTTCCTAACTGACTTCAAGGATCTCAAGAACATGACAAATTTTAATACTGGTAAATTTTTAAATATTTTCATTCTACATGATTAATTGAAAGGGCTTGGGTAATTGGCCAGCAGAATGTATTTGTAACAATTTGTTAATTGATTTTTTATTGCATACTTAATAATGTGATAAGCACTTAGTTACATATTAAAAATGTTCTATTTAAGCATAAAGTGCTCAAATTCAGTCAATTATTATTGACAATTGCACGGTTTTTGTTATATTTGTCCCTGAATCGGGCTGTTCTGTTGAAAGGTAACAATATGAGTTACAGGTGATACAGAGATAGTCTATGATCCCACATAATCAATCAGAAAGACTTTATGCAACCGCAGGTACTTTACAAAGTTATTATTCAGGGTAAGCTGGAACTGGGCAATTCAAAGACCATGAACCAGGTTCTTGATCAGATTACACCGCGGTTGGATACCCACTACAAAAGAGAACTCATCTTCAAGCAACCAGAATTGATTTTTAAAGACGATTATACGATTGATGTTGGTCGCTTTATCGGTAATGTCACGGAGAAATACTGGAAAAATACGATCAGCTTTCTCGAGTACTGCGCAGGTTTTTCGTCTGCAGGAACCATTGATGCCTGGATGACAGATTCGGGAAAAATTCTACAACACTACCACATTGAACCCAATGGTGAAAAGAAGTGCATTATACTGTACCAGTCGGGCAAAAAAGCATCGGAAGAAAAGGGATCTGAACAGGAAGCAATTAAAATGCTGACCGAGGCGATTGAAAAATACGAAAGGCACTCACAGGCTTATACCCAAAGAGGCTATGTCAACTTTACCTTAAAAAATTTTGACGATGCCCTCTATGATTTCAAAAAAGCGGCTGTGATAGATCCGATGAATTCTTCAGCGCATTACGGAATTGCGCGTACACTGATGGTTCAGAAAAAATTCAGAGAAGCAGTGCAATCGTTTGAAGACACCGCGCGCTCTTCCATCGCACTTCAACCAATATACTGGTCGGCCAGAAGGTCCAAGGCCTATTGCCATCTTGAGCTCAAGGAGTTTGAGGAAGCTGCCAAAGAATTTAAATTGGTTACCAGTAAGGAATTTAGCAAGGAAGATCCTAACTATAAGCACTTGCCGATGGTCTGGTTCAACTATGGGAAGGCCTTCTTTGCCATGGGACAGCTCGATCAGGCACTGGACGCTTTTGACAAAAGCGCCGCGCTTGATCCTGCTAAAAATTTTGAAAAAAGAGCTGAACTGTTTCATCACCGGGCCCTTGCCCGCAAAGCTGCTGGAAAACCTGACTATGTGATTGATCTCAAGAAGGCATCTGAGCTTGGCCATGAAGATGCCTCCCGGCTTTTGGCGGAATTGCACCTATCCTGATACAACTGATTCAGGGTTTATCGTTTAATTGATATGAAAATCTTCAGATGGTCATTGCTATGGCTGATTTTATTTTGGGCTTGCCAACAAGGATATTCACAGTATATCGATGTAAAAACTGCTGAGCCGTCCCTCAAGAAAAAATATCAGAAAGCAGTTACATTCTACCAGACCGGTCAAAATGAAAAGGCAATTTCAGAGTTTAAAAAACTGTTGGATAAAAATTCTGATTTTATCGATGCTGCCCTGATGCTTGGGTCCGTGTATTACGATCTTCGAAATTTTGACCAGGCTGAGATATACTTTCAGAAAGTATTAATGCTGAATCCAAAGTACAATCAAAAAGTATATTATACGCTGGCACTCACCAATTACCAGAACCGTCATTTCCAACAAGCTGCGGAAAATTTAAAAATATTCATCGACTTGAACTTTGGCAACCCGGAGTTGCTCAATAGGGCTAAACTACTGTATCCAACGTATCATTTTGCTGACTCCGCAAGTCGAACGCCAGTTGAAATTGAACCCGTTCAGGTACCCGGAATTAATTCGGAGTTCAATGAATTTTTACCATCACTCACAGCCGATGGCAGGACCATGGTTTTTACCAGGCTTGCTGCGGATCATCAGGAGGATCTTTTGATCAGTTACCGCGGTGAAAATGATCTATGGAGTACGCCTGTGCCGATCGATGAACTCAATACTGCGATGAATGAAGGGGCTCCTGCCATTTCAGGCGATGGAAACACCCTGGTATTCGTCAGCTGTCATCGCCCGGAAGGATTGGGAGGATGTGATCTTTATGTCTCTTACAGAAGAAACAATCATTGGACGGCCGCAGTCAATCTGGGCGAAAGGATCAATACGCCGGCATTTGAATCCCAGCCCTGTCTTGCAGATAATGGTAACATACTATTTTTTTGCAGTGACCGGATTGGAGGTATTGGGGGCAGGGATATCTGGATGGCTGTCCGGGGAAAAAAAAATGAATGGACAAAGCCGGTCAACCTCGGTTCACCAGTCAATACCGCTGGTAATGAAGAGTGCCCATTTCTACATCAGGATGGGCGAACGCTTTATTTTTCTTCCAACGGACATATAGGAATGGGGGGAATGGACCTTTTCTTATCAAGAAACGAAAAAAACAAAATTTGGTCTCAACCCGTCAACCTTGGTTATCCGATCAATACACCATTGGATGAATCTTCCTTTGTAGCTTTTTACGACGGAAAAAAAGCCCTTATGGCTAGTGATCGCTTGTTTCAAAATGAAAAAGACCCTCAAAAAATAAAAAAAATAAACCTTGACATTTTTGAGTTGACCATACCAGAGATTGTAAAACCTGTTCCAAGTTGTTATATTCGATTTAATGTCGTTGATGCGAAGGATCATCATCCTTTGGCAGCAACCATAGAATTATTTCGTATTGAAGATAAAAAACTGATTGTTTCGGAAATTCTTGGAGCCTCCGGACAAAAAACATTTTCCCTGCCAGGTGGAGGAATCTTTGCAATCAACATTAGTCATCCTGGATATCAGCTGCTTTCGGAGCAATTTGACTGTACGGCCAATTCCAGATTTAATCCGTCCTACAAAATCTGGGCAATGAAACCAATTGGGCAGGAGGAAGAAAGAGTAGTGCTCAAGAATATTTTTTTCTCCTCCGGTTCTACGGAATTGCAGCCTGAATCATTCTTTGAACTGGATCATATTGTAAAAATTCTGAAAACGGATATTAATAGCAAAATACATATTCTCGGACATACCGACAACATTGGATCGGAAGAGACCAATGAACTATTATCGGGTCGGCGTGCAGAATCTGTGGCAGCCTATCTGATATCCGGCGGTATAGAAAAATCAAGAATAACCAGTGAAGGGAGAGGAGAAAAAGAACCTGTGGCGGATAATTCTACAGAAGAAGGCAGAAGACAGAACAGACGAACGGAATTTTTAATTAAACATTAATGGGACGAAAGGAAAAAATAATTCATTCCGTGCAGTTGCATGATATTACACATCAGGGCTTATCAGTCGGAAGAGCAGAAGACGGTATGGTCATATTTGTTCAGGGAGGCGTTCCGGGTGATGTGGCCGATGTGATGATAACCCGCAAGCGCAAGGGAGTCTGGCATGGTTATGTACATCAGATTATTGTTGAATCCATGTTCCGTACAGCGCCACGCTGCAAACACTTTGGCATATGCGGGGGTTGCAGCTGGCAGAATCTCGCCTATGTTAAGCAGACTGAGATAAAAGAAGGTATTGTCAACAATGCCATGCAACGTATTGCCAAAGTTGAAACTGCAACAGCAGAGCCAATGTTGCCCTGCGAAGAACCATATTATTATCGAAATAAACTTGAATTCACATTTTCGAGCAGAAGATGGATGCTCTACGAAGAAAAGGATCTGGAAGGTGTTAACAATCGCAATGCGCTTGGATTTCACCGTCCGGGAATATTTGATAAAATTGTTGATATCGAAGAATGCTTTTTGCAAAATATAATTTCAGATGAAGTTCGCAATGCACTCAGAGAATTTACCATTGCGAAAGGTTATTCATATTACGATGTTAGAAATCATGAAGGATTGTTGCGCAATCTGATAATTAAGACCAATGAGCAAAATGAAGTCATGGCAGTGCTCTCATTTTCACAAAAAGATGAAGAAGCGATGCAAGCAATCAGAGACTTTTTAACCAGCCATTTTAAGAATATTGTATCATTGTGGTATGCAGTCAATGATAAGAAGAATGACTCCTGGCATGATGTGGTATGCGAGAAAGTCTACGGTGATGATTTCATTTATACCAGATTGGATCATGTGCGATTCTGCATTGGGCCTAAATCGTTTTTTCAAACTAACCGTCATCAGACAGAAAGATTGTACAGGCTTGTAGAAGAATACGCAGGACTATCCGGTTCTGAAGTAGTATATGATCTCTATTGTGGTGTGGGTAGTATCGGAATATATCTTGCACATAAGGCATCTGCAGTGTTGGGGATTGAAGAGATCAAGGAAGCGATTGATGATGCACATGTTAACGCAACACTGAACGCGCTCTCCAATTGCCATTTTATCGCAGGCGATGTATTAAAAATATTAAATGAAGAACTCATAGCGCAGTACGGAAGACCGGACGTCATGATCATTGATCCACCCAGAACGGGGATACATCCGGAGGTAATCGAACAGATTCTGAGAATGGCACCAGGAAGAATTGTATATGTGAGTTGCAATCCCTCTACCGCAGCAAGGGACATTCTTTTGATGAGTCAGGCATATCATGTTGACCGATACCGGCCTGTAGATATGTTTCCAATGACAAATCATATTGAAGTGGTGACAAGATTAAGTATAAAGAACGAGGAATGAGTAAAGTCAATGTTGAAAAATTTCTGGAACTCGAACAGGACCTCAGGAGATATCGTAAAGCCCTTGCGCAGGCCCGTGAAGTGATGCTGGATCAGGAGATAACGGAATTTCCGATCTTCATTTTACATCAGCAACAACTGTCCATGGGCGTTCCGGTCATCGAAGCGGGCGAAACCACCGGTCAGTGGTCAGTGCATGCTTCAAGTCTTGAAGAATTCGTTCTTAAAAATATCATTCTGGAAGATAAAGTCGCCGAATTCAAAAAACTTTATCTCAGTCATGAGCATCATTTCTGCCTTTTTGTACTTTCAGAATTGGGCGCTCAGATTATTTTTTTCCCTGAAGAGGAGGCCTTGCATAAACCTTATGGAACACTCAATTGACCTAGGTTATTTAAAGCAGATCAGCTTCGGAGATCCTCAACTGTTGGCTGATATGCTGGACGAGTGGATACAAGATACGCGCGAACGATTAAATAAACTGACTGACACGGCACACATGGCTGATCCCAAAGCCGCCTTCACCCAGGTGCACAACCTCAAGACCAGTTTTTTTATGATCGGCCATGCGCCGATGATCAGACTGTGTGAAGAGTATTTGCGAGACGAAAATTCAGATTATCAGCATTTGGTTGATCAGGTATTCGAGACCATATCTTACATTCAAACTGAAATTTTACCAGCGCTCAGGAACTAACGTAGATATTGCAGTTGGGACTTGTGGTGAGCAGTTAGCTTCACGGCTTTCGATTTTTGCCTGGGCTTTTTGGGCACTGTAAATCTTGGCTCCTTGACCCCGTTTTCCAGTATTTCTGTTAATCTCCTAACTAATGGTAGATTCCGCTCGATTCAAACTTGCCGTAAATTCGGCTTGGGTATAGCCTGCTTCGAGCATGGTTTCAATCCTTACACTTTCTTTTTGACTCAATTGAGAAAATGTCCTATTTTTGAAAATACGGAAATATTGAAAGGGAGCAATACTTTTGATTTGTCACCATATATTTCCTGCTTCAGTTTGAATTTTACAATATTTTCTTGCATTTATGAGTTGAACTTAGAAATTAATTTATGAATAATTACTTTAAAATTGGTTTGGGTGTTCTATTTAGTTTCATATTCTTGATTATTTTAAGTGCGCAAAAGTCAATTATTATTGGGAGTTTTAAGACAGGTAGTTATTTGCAAATAGATTCTACTATTCTTGGAGAAAATAACTTATACATTATAGACACAATGAATCATAAAGAGTTCATTGGTTCGATCAAAATTAGACCGGCTAAGTGGAATATTTTTTATTATACTAATTTTGAAAGATTTGATCAGAAAAATATTTCCATAATATTTACAACAAAAATTGGAATACCAATTTACTTTCACGCTATCCGAATGTTTGATAGACCGAATTACTTTGATAATACAATTTATGATTCTAATAGGTGGATTGTTATTTCTGAAATGCATATATATGACGCGCTTCCTATGGAAGATAGAAAAATTATCGAATCAGTCATTTGGCATACTCCAACTTTATTTACATTAAACTATAAAGAGTATTTATCTAATGGCAAAGCTAAAAGAACTCCTTCTCAAACACTTTTGTTTTCTTATAGTCAATTTATTGATCTCCCTAAATCCGCTAGTAAGGAGTTAACTAATATTAAATATCGAAATGATATTTGAGAAACTAAAAACAGGTAACTATTATGAGAGTGCTCATCTTGAAAAATATAAACGTATTTTGCCTCACATTTATAAACTATATTACATTGCTATCGAAAATTGGGAACAGCAGAGATCTCAAGAAAAACTAATGGGACAAATACTGAAATTAAGAAAAAACATAAATTCTGATCAAATTATTCTTTATACTGCTATTATTATGTTTGTTATGGAATAGAATTAATGGTCAATCCATTGATTCTTTAAGAAAAATTTCAGATTCATTAATCATGAAAAAAAACTATCAATTAATGTTTGAAGTCGATAGCAAGAGATTGATTTTAGTCGAGTATAAGTATTACAGAAATTTAAATTTTTATTTAAAAAACATTAAACTAGATAGTAATAATTATTATTTACTTTACAGATTAAGAGAAATTCCGTTTTGGACTTTTTTAAATCAAAGTCAAATAGAAGCGGGAAGAGAAATTTATATTTCTTCAACAACTAGGCTTATTAATTATTCAATCAATAATCTTACCGCACTCTACCAAATTGAAGTGATACCTTCATGTCAGTCCTATATTTATCCATTGCTAAAAAAGAGAATTGAGCAGGCTGGAGGGATATGGAATAAAGGAGAGTTACCAAAAATTGATATTTATCCGCCTATTAAATAGAAGCCATATGAAATCTAATATTTTAGTTGCTAATATGTAATAACCACGATTTGATCTGACAGTCGGCCAATTTTTTCGAACCGCAATTATTAATTTCAATAGTCCTCCATCCCCGCCTGTGAAGGTCTAGTAAGTTAAGACTTCCTGATTGAGAGGGACAGGCCTCTCGAAGGCGGACGTGTAAAAACTTGTTCCTACAGTGATATCAGATATGCCAATGGCACATCAACATTTTTGAAATTTGTTAAAAACTGATTTATAATTTTTTATCATCTATGAAAATAATACAAAAAATCCATGTGAGCTTAATGCTATCTTTGTCTATGATGGCAAGCAACTCTTATTGTCAGGTTAACGATACCCTTGGAACCGGACCGAATAACAATAGTGGCTCTATAGCATGCGTTAATGAATTAAAAATTATAGAATTCAGCGGAAGCAAGACATTTAAAGTGGTGGTTTCTCAAACGAAGTCATTCCCCATAGATGTATTTGGGCTGGACTTTTTTCCAAGCCCTCCATATAAATGGGAGTTAGGAGATTTCCCTTTAGGTTCTATTAAATGGGAATTAAGACCTGTCAATTTACTTCAGGGAAAAACAGAGATTAAAATTGATGCAGTTAATAATACATTAATGCCGAAATCAAATGATTATTTTGGAGATAAATACGGTGTTGTCAAATTAAGCGACCACAATGGAAATTCAACTCTATCTACCGATCCTTACCTTAACAAGAAAGTTCAGGTATTCTTTGAAAAAGATGCGCCCAATCCCTCGAATCCTAATGAACCAAATTGGTCCTATTATTGGAAGCAATTTGTGGATAAAAATAGAATTGAATCGTTACAATTTGTTCAAGATATTACTAATTATTGCTCTTCTTCTTTTCCTGGCACTAAAGTTACAACAAATTCCGGTTGTACAAATAGATTATCGCGGAGAACAACTTATGGTCAAGCAATATCTCAAACTTTCAGTATTGAACCTAAAAACAAAGGAATACATAATTTTATTGCGGTACTTGCACATGAAAACCATCATATTGTACTTTGGGAAGAATTTTGGCCTCCTCCAAATGGATATACAGGGAATTTAGATCTTGACAAGGATGGAAAATTAGATGATGAAGATGGTGATGGATATCCTAACTGGTTCGAAAAGTCTCAAACTGGAAAAGATTATGATTTTAGACTTAATCATAAAGGTGACATTTTTGGCGCAACTGAAATTGATAATGAAGGCTATGAAGTCTTTTCATCTGGTACAATTTATGAAGAATTTGAATGTAACAAAAAGCTAAGGTCAGCCGATGTCACGTCGAAAGATCATTTAGATTGGTCATTTGATCCAACTGGTAAATTTCAAGGGAAAAATTGGAAATAATGAGAAATATTTTTATTTATCTAGTTCTTAATTTATTATTACAATCTTGCAGTTGTCAATCAAATGGAATCAATCTCAATGAAAGAGTGCTTTATGATCTTCTTTCATTAGATACAACAAACTATTTTATTTGTGCTAAAATTCAAAGTGAATCGAAAAAACTTTTCTTTATCAAAGAATTATCAGATAAATTAAAAGATCAGATTAAGAATTTTTGCAGGAGTAATAAATTTCAATACGATCCTAATACTCTTAATACTACACAGGGTGGGAATACTTGCATATTAGTGGAAACAGTTCTAAATTCATTAATTGAGTCAGTGAATTATTCAAATTACAGTGACAGTTTACGAATTGAAGTCTTACTTAATAATCTTGGTAAAAATGAATCTGATACTTCTCTTGAAATCCAGGAAAACTTGTTGGCAAAATCTTTTTATTACGCATCAAAAGCACAAAGATTTGATATCTATAATAGATTTAAAAGTGATACTGTAAATGGATTATTTGTAATTAAAAATATCATAAGATCAAATTCTAACAATAATGAAAGGAGTGAACTTATACATTTTATACTGAATCAATTACGGCCTAACCCGAATTCTTTATATAACAGAATCTTAAGAAGCTTATTGGATTATTGCAGTGACGATATTGACAATATTAACCAAAGATGTTCGGAAGGATTAAATATTTTAAACGAAGAATTAATTAAGTTGAAAGAATTAGATGCTGATAATTCAGAAGCAAATAAGAATAGTTTGAAAATTGAAATAGGCAAAATTGAAGATTTAGTCGGATATTATAACAATATGAGGAACAGATGAAATTTATTTTTTTTAACAATTTAAAATCTATGATTAAATAAATAATCTGATCATAGTTTACAGCATGAGTATTGAACCCAATTCATGCATTATAAAACCTATAAGGCGGTCTTATTACCTCTAGTTTATTAAATAAATGTTCCAAAAAATGCCGCCTTTTACCCTCTGCTGAAAGTTTCAATACAGAATTACGACCTCTTTTAGTTAGATAACTTCCTATTGCAATATAAAATAACAAAAAAAAACAAGCAAACCAAAAGAGCAACATCAAAGCTATACATATTATAATTCAAATGCTACTCAAAAAGAAGCGGCCGCAAAACGATCTTCGATAGTTTATTTTACGTGGATACCTGAGATGTTATTTATCATTTCAGGCAGGATTGAATTTTGAATAATTTTGCATCCTGAATTTGACAAATTCTTCCAGAACGCTCGAATCGATGAATATCGATTCGGCGCGGGACTTTACATGCTGGAGATCAGATATGCCAATGGCAAATTCGTGTTTTTCAAATTTGTTAAAAACTGACAACTTAGAAATTACTTCAGTAACCTTTATAAAATCAAACCGTTATTTGAGAAACTTGATTATAGTGCACTTAGCAATAAGTTTCAGTCTAAAGGCACACTGCCAGACACCGGAGACCACTCCCGGGCCTCCGGGCAGTCACAGCGTAGAGTGTGCCACTAACTTTATTATTAAGAAATTTGACGGAGGCAAGGATTTAAAAGTTGTAGTATCAGGTCCCTCCGCATCAGACCTGGAGAAAATTAAATATGAGGCTGTCAATCCTTCGAATATAAAGCATGTTACCCAATACATATGGCAGCTCGGAGACGGAAGCTCAGGGTCATTCAACGATTACTGGCACATAGCAGACCCGATAAAGGCGCTTTCAAGAAGCGAGGCCTACATACCCAATTCTTCCTTGCCAATGAGCAATGATGACTTTGGCGATAAACATGTTGTCATTAAAGTGGAAGCCACCAATCCATCCGCTGTGGCATATTCCAATGACCCCCCGCCGACTGGGTCAAACTTGCCGAATGTGAAGGTGTTTTTTAGAAGATATGATATAAATAAGTCAAATGTTCCTAATTGGTTTTATTACTGGGGACAGTTAGTTGAAAGCAAATTAAAAGTAAATAACATTCGTTACTTAGAAGAGCAAACAAGCACATGGGTTGACAATCCGGATGATTTAGTATTTAAGTTGACTTATTCAAATCAAGGAAAGTATAAGTGGAATCCTGCCCCAGGTGCAGATGTTACTTATGGGTCAAATAAATTTAGATTTCGACCCAACAAAATTGAGTTTCCTTCTGGTTCAGGAATATATGTTGGCACTGGATTTACCAATAATCCAGAAATTATCATCGGAGATGGTAATGGATTCTGGGAGCATGGTAGAGACTACATTGACGGAATACAATTATTTTATGAGACCGTTATACACGAACTTTATCATACTCAATTATATTTAATCAAATATCCGAACGGATATACTTCACAACTTGACTTGGATGATGATTTTTATCCTGATTCAGAAGAAGTAGCGTACAATCTTAAATGGCAAAACTCAACAAGAAAAAAATTCAATATTGGTGGTCCATATATAACAGAACCTTATACTTATGAGAAATATAAAAAGGGAGATGTGCTTAATGCAGCAACAATGTATGAAGAAGACTTATGCAATATTAAACTAGTAGTCAATAGTAACAGCCTGAATGACAAAGATTGGTCTTATGACCCAAATAATAAGGTAATAGGTAAAAATTGGAAATAATGAGATTAGACTATTATTTATTGCTGGTTATTATCTATTTATTAGTTAATTCCAAGAATATTTATTCACAAGACTTATTAAATAAACTAGAGTATGAATTACTTGTAAAAATCGACACAAATGACAGAATAGATTATGGGATGTCAGAGCTACTTGACTCAAATTTCAAGAAAGTACATGTCATAAGTTATCGCATCCTTCCAAATTACGATTCAGTTGCTCCGACTCTTTCTTTATTGTTTAAAAATATAGCAGATCTTAACATTGAAAGATTTGATCACATTGTACAGAGGTATTTTGCTTTAATGAATAAAGACTTCTATCACGATATGAAGTGTTTAGGGGAAATTCAAAGTAAATTAAGGGTTCATAATATAATATCTTCTATAATGGATTTTCGAATTGCACTATTAATAAAAGATTTTTCAATAGAGAAAAAATACATTTTATTAAAAGGAGGTCATTGCACTAGATTTTGCAATATGAAAAATGAAAAGATTGTACTGGCCCCCTATAAACTGGAGAAAGATTCTACATTTTCAAATTACACCT
>ERZ724526.814-NODE-814-length-17270-cov-5.546616_pt1 | contig 17270 bp, 16 predicted proteins | sample MGYA00376059_ERZ724526 | MGnify/ENA primary metagenome ERZ724526 (study PRJEB28724, sample SAMN07190883) | activated sludge metagenome | isolation source: activated sludge of sewage treatment plant in Hong Hong | place: Hong Kong | collected 2016-03-17 ...
AGATTAAGTTCAACCTGTTTTAAATTATTTCCGGTTACTCCGGATAGCGTTAGTATCCGCTCTGGATTAAGGGGAGTTCGCACAGCTGGAATCGCGATTGATCGTTTCCCAGAGAGATATTGACCTGTTAGTGAATCTGGATGATGTTGAATTTCGCTGGGGGCACCCTGCGCAATGACACAACCACCATGCTCCCCTGCCCCAGGCCCCATATCTACCACATGGTCTGCTAGAAAAATGGCGTCTTGATCGTGCTCAACAACGATAACGCTATTCCCTAAATTACGTAGCTGTTGCAAGGTATCGAGCAATCGTCCATTATCACGCTGATGCAACCCAATCGAAGGTTCATCGAGCACATACATCACGCCTGTCAACCCTGAACCAATCTGACTTGCCAATCGAATTCGTTGAGCTTCACCCCCTGATAGCGTATCGGCCGATCGATCTAAAGACAAATAATCTAATCCAACATTGTTCAGAAATTGCAAGCGATTGGAAATCTCTTTAATAATGCGTTCGGCAATTTCCTGCTTATGGCCCGCTAACGCTAATTGATCAAAAAAAGCACTTGCTTGTTTTAAGGGCCAAGCACTAATTTGATAGATTGCTTGCTCGCTTACCCGCACATGCCGGGCTTCACGACACAGCCGCGTGCCCTCACAATCTGGGCAAATACGTGAATTAATGAACTTAGCTAATTCTTCCCGAACTGTCTGAGAATCGGTTTCTTTATAACGCCGAGACAAATTAGGAATCACCCCTTCGAAGGGATAAAGTTCTTTGGGTGCGCGACCACTCTCATTGAGAAACGTAAATTGAATCTTTTCTTTTCCCGAGCCAAACAAAATGATCTGTTTGATAGTGTCCGCCAATTGTTCAAATGGTGTTTCAATATCAAATTCATAGTGTTTCGCGATCGCAGTCAACATTTGAAAATAGAATTGATTACGCCGATCCCAATGTTTAATAGCACCTGCTGCCAACGATAAATGCGGTAATGTCACAACACGTGCGGGATCGAAGAACGTAATTTGTCCCAGTCCATCGCATTTTGGACAAGCTCCTACAGGATTATTAAAAGAAAAGAGTCGAGGCTCGAGTTCTGATAGCGCATAATTACAGACAGGGCAACTAAATTTAGCTGAAAAAAGATGCTCTTGCCCTGTTTCCATCTCGACTGCAATTGCCCGCCCATCGCCATGGCGCAATGCCATCTCAAACGATTCTGCTAACCGCTGCTTTGCTTCCGAAGAAACTTTTAACCGATCGATTACCACCTCAATCGTATGCTTTTTATTTTTTGTAAGCTTAGGGAGCTGATCAATCTCGTAAATCGATCCATCCAGTCGGATTCTTGTAAAGCCTTGGGCACGTAATTCATCAAACAGGTCCTGTTGCTCGCCTTTACGTCCCACAACACTGGGTGCTAGTACCATTAGTTTAGTATCAGCTGGCAATCGCAGGACATGATCAACCATTTGCGACACGCTCTGGGCAGAGAGTTTAATTCCATGTTCAGGACAAAAAGGATCGCCAACTCGTGCGTATAGTAAGCGCAAGTAATCATGAATTTCTGTTACCGTTCCGACAGTTGATCGAGGATTATGCGAGGTTGCTTTTTGTTCTATGGCAATCGCAGGTGACAGCCCCTCGATTAAATCAACATCGGGTTTCTCCATTAATTGAAGAAATTGCCGAGCATAAGCGGATAACGACTCGACATAACGTCTTTGCCCTTCCGCATAAAGTGTATCAAAAGCCAGTGAAGACTTACCTGACCCTGATAAACCCGTAATGACGACAAGCTTATTGCGGGGAATATCCAGATTGATATTTTTGAGATTGTGGGTACGCGCCCCTCGTATTTTGATTAGTTCCATCGGCTATCTAAGTATGGGTCAACCTGATAATATACCCAACTTTCTAGTTTTATCACAATCAGATTCATGTCGTCGTTACCCAATCCTGAAAAAATGTCGCCGCTCGAAAAGCGCGCGTCAGTTGGCCTTGCCAGCGTTTACGGTCTGCGTATGTTTGGCTTATTCATTATCCTACCGGTTTTTGCGTTATTTGCTGAACATTTACCGGGCGGAGATAATTTTACGCTAGTTGGTATCGCACTGGGCGCTTATGGATTAACTCAAGCTATTTTGCAAATTCCATTTGGCTGGTTATCCGATCGTATCGGTCGTAAACCTGTTATTTATCTTGGTCTCGTATTATTTGCCATCGGTAGCTTTATCGCTGCAACCGCCATTGACATTTATTGGGTAATCGCAGGCCGTGTAATCCAAGGTGCTGGCGCAATTTCCGCGGCAGTCATGGCACTTGCGGCCGATCTTACACGTGAAGAACACCGAACAAAAGCCATGGCAATGATTGGCATGACGATTGGCGCAACATTTGCAATTTCACTCATGATTGCGCCATTGCTCAATCAATGGATTGGTGTACCGGGTATTTTCGTTATGACGGGATTACTTGCGATAATCGCTATTATCGTGGTTCATAAAATCATTCCTGATCCCATCGTCAGTCGTTTCCATTCAGATGCTGAAGTCTCGAAAAGCCGTTTCTCGACAGCGCTCCGTCATCCAGAATTGCTCAGATTAAATTATGGTATTTTTGCTTTACATGCGGTTTTAATGGCGCTTTGGCTCGTTGTTCCTCTTTCACTTCGTGAGGCTGGGCTTGCTGCAGATCATCATTGGCAAATGTATTTGCCAGTTCTCGTTCTATCCGTCTTATTAATGATACCTGCTATTATTTATGGAGAAAAAAAAGCCAAACTCAAACCCGTCTTCATCACTGCGATTGCTTTACTAACAATAGGTCAAGGCTTGATTGCATTTACAAACCAATCTTTATGGGGAATCGGTATCGCATTAGTCATTTTTTTTACTGCATTTAATTTATTAGAAGCCAGCTTGCCTTCACTTATTTCTAAAATTGCACCCGTTGAAGCCAAAGGAACAGCTATCGGTATCTATAGCAGCACGCAATTCTTAGGTGCATTCGTGGGTGCAAGCCTTGGTGGATATTTATATCAGCACGTTGGTCTCACAGCGATTATCGTATTTTGTACAATGTTGTTATTGGTTTGGCTTTATTTCGCCTTTACAATGAAATCGCCTGCTGCAGTTCGTTCAAAAATGTATCATGTTGCAGAAATGGATAATCAACGAGCAAATGGACTGTCAAGAGAGCTCGCGGCGTTACCGGGTGTTCATGAGGCACTCGTTTTAGCTAATGAACAAGTTGCTTACTTGAAAGTAGACCTAAAAGGTTTTGATGAAGAAAAAGTGGTTCAATTGATAAAAGGAGGCGCATAAACATGGCATCAGTGAATAAAGTGATCTTGGTTGGAAATCTAGGGCGTGACCCTGAAATCCGATATATGCCGAGTGGTGATGCAATGGCAAATCTGAACATTGCAACCACGGATACTTGGAAAGATAAAGAAGGAGAGAAACAAGAAAAAACAGAATGGCATCGTGTCGTCATGTTTGGCAAGCAAGCCGAGATTGCTGGTGAGTATTTAAAAAAAGGCTCACAAGTTTATATCGAAGGTAGATTACAAACGCGCAAATGGACAGATAAATCCAATATAGAACGCTATACGACCGAAATCGTTGCTGATCGTATGCAGATGCTAGGAAGCCGTTCCGGTGGCGCTAGTTATGAGCCTACTGACAAAGATGGCGAATATAATAGCGCTAACTTTTCAGATAAACCAACTGGACAATCCAAAAAAAGTGATCGATTTGATGATTTGGAAGATGATATCCCTTTTTAGTATAACCAGAGGAGTATTAGAAAAATGAATAATTTGCGATTAACCCGATTCTGTATAGGCTTAGTCGGTCTTTTTCTCTTAATTTCCCCACTTACAAGCACAGCTACAATCATTCGACTGCAAACAACACTAGGAGTCATCGATATTAAACTCCACGATGAAACCGCACCTAGAACAGTTGCTAATTTCTTTGAATACCTAAAGAGCAACGCCTACGATCGTTCTTTCTTTCATCGCACAATACCTGGATTCATCATTCAAGGAGGAGGCTACGTATGGAATCAAACGACGAATGCGGTCAATACTATTGCCAAACTATCACCAGTTGACAATGAATTTAGTGTCACGCGTTCCAATGTGCGCGGTACGATTGCTATGGCAAAACTGCCTGACAAACCCAATAGCGCTACCAGCGAATGGTTTATCAATCTAGCCGATAACTCCGCAGATCTGAATAAGCAAAATGAAGGATTTACAGTATTTGGACAAGTGCTGGGTAATGGCATGCAAGTGGCTGATGCCATTGCTGCATTACCCCGAACCAATGCAGGAAGTGTTTTTTCGACATTACCCATCATCGGTGCGATTGAAGATCACAAATTACAGGAAAAAAATCTAGTCATTGTTAGCCGGATCACCTCTAACAAAAACGATACACCGGAGAATGATTCAGATCGTTTATTTTCTTATTTAGAAGCATTTTATTCGCAATATCTATCCCCGGCCAATCCACTCGGCTCGAGTCAAACTATCTCAGCAACGTTTGAAAATTATTACTATCGCTATTACCCGATTACCCAATCTTATGTGGGTATAGCGAATGGTGAGGTTTACTACTTAGGCCCTGCTTCAGGTAATCAGATTATCTCGATTGGTACATTTTCCGACTGGTTTGAGCAAGCAGTTGCCGCTGGTTATTAAACGCTATCCTGACAAACCATTATGAAGATCGACTATTGCCTAAAATAAATTTGCTTATCTCATCAATAAGGCGCATATTATGGAAAGCGATTCTCAAGCAATGTTAAAGCTGTTTGGTTTAAATTTTCTTATGATATAAATGTTGTTGGTTTTTTTATCCCTCTTTCCTTTGTCATCTTGATCCTCGCCTTTGGGGAATAAGTCCCTTTCTTCTTAATAACTTTCTTTAAAGGATATAAAACATGGCAATGGGCACTGTTAAGTGGTTCAATGATGAAAAAGGATTTGGTTTCATCACACCGGGAAACGGTAGTACTGATGTATTTGTACATTACTCAGCAATTCAAGGTGGCGGTTTTAGAACACTCAGAGAAAATCAACGAGTAAGCTATGATACTTCGCCGGGACCTAGAGGTCCGCAGGCAGTAAATATACGTCCTGCTTAAGTACGATCACCAACTTCTTTATGGGTCACTAAATTGTGTGACCCGCTATAAAAGCCTGGGACACATTCCAGGCTTTTTATTTTTAATCAACACCTTTCCAGGAAATAAATTGATGGCAAAAGAAGAGCTTATTGAAATGAATGGCACCGTTGATAAGGTATTACCTGATTCTCGGTATTTAGTCACATTAGAAAATGGGCACCAGCTTGTAGCCTACACTGCGGGTAAAATGAAAAAGAATCATATTCGTATACTGGCTGGAGACAAAATTACCATAGAACTTTCACCGTACGATATCAGCAATGGACGAATTACGTTCCGCCATATTGAGAACCGGAATCCAGCACCCACCAAACACCACGCTTCTTTTAATAAGAATACTCGTAAATAACCAGATAAGCACTGGAAGTCATCGCTCTTCCTGTTTTACTATTTTTTCTTGAACCAAGGAAAGCGGAACCCCTTCTTGGGATTTTCTGATAAATTCTCACCTTGTTCAGGACTGTGGTCCTGTATTTCACTCGGTAGAGTATCCGTCATCACCGATTCACTTTGTGGTTCTTTTACATCTCCGTGCTTTGTAAACAGTTGGCTCAATTGTTGAGCAAACTGGGTTGCTACCTCTTGACTGAGGATAATACGACGAGACAAGTGAGCATCGATTACACCTAATGGCTTGTTATCAACATTGACAGATACTTGTAACAACTTTGGATCAAAAAAACCAAAATCAATAACAATCTTGCCTTGGCCATGTTGCACAGTCGTAAAATTAGCATAACTGGGCTTTCCTGACCGCTCGTCCTGCTGTAACTTAATCTTCACTGGTAGCGGATTAGATTGGTTCACAATCACTCCTGGTCAGTTTACATTTTCATGTTTTTTTTACAAAAAGCTGGCTAAGCTGCTGAGCTAACTGGCTAGCCGCCTCAACGCTAACCACCATACGACATGACATCTTTGCGCTAATCGTATTAGGTGCTTTTTCGCCAGATTGAGCCAATCGACTTAACGCTTGAATCATTTGTGGCTCGATAAATCCAAAATCGATCACAACCACACCTTGGCTCGCCTGTACCGATGTTAGATTGGAAAAAATAGGCTGTCCGGTATGCTCACCTGGTTGCATCCGAATATTCACTTGCAAGGCATTTGCGCTACTAGCATCAGCTTTGCGTACAGCAGTTGAATCACTATTCATGAAATTTCCTCCTTAATAAAAAACCGCTACCAAACTAATATTCACGGGATTACTAACTACTTTTTATTCGTTTTGTGAATTACCGTTTCAATTATTTCAGCATCTTCGATCTCTGCAGACTTGATCTCTTCTTGCGCATTCGCTGCTTGTTTGAATTTACGTCGCAACCACCAAATCCTTGCACCAATCCCCGCCATAGCTACCAATAGAATAGCTAATAAAATCGAGAAAAAGAAAAAACCCACAAAAAAAACGATAATTGTGACTGGAATAAGCGCCAAGTAAAATAACCAACGACTAACAGGAGATACCGAAGTTGAATATTCAGACTGAGATGCATTATTCTCTCGATGTTCGATAATCTTGCTAATGATAATTTGTCTAGGGTCATCTTCTTTCATACATCCACTCCTCTATTTCCACGATTGTTTTGGGCGCAGCAGCAGTCAAAACTTCATGTCCCTCGGCGGTAACCAACACATCATCTTCAATCCGAATGCCATTATTCCAGAAATGATTAGGGACATTGTCAGCAGGACGGATATAGCACCCAGGTTCGACCGTTAACAACATGCCTGGTTTTAACTCGCGCCATGCACCAGCTTGCTTATATTCACCCGCATCGTGCACATCCAAACCAAGCCAATGTCCCGTACGATGCATATAGAAACGCTTATAATCTTCCGATTCAATAATGCCTTCAACACTCCCTTGACACAACCCAAGATCAATGAATCCTTGAACAAGAACTGTCAATGCTGCTTGATGGGGATTATCCCAAGTGTGTCCGGGTTGCACAGCCTCAATAGCCGCATCTTGTGCAGAAAGAACCAATTGATAAAGATCACGTTGTACTGCGGTAAATCGCCCATTTATCGGAAAAGTTCGTGTAATATCCGATGCATACCCCCCATATTCGCAACCCGCATCGATCAGTAATAAATCACCCGATTGAAGGCGCATGTTATTTTCAATGTAATGAAGTACACAAGCGTTTGCACCTCCCGCTACAATTGGGGTATATGCTGGTGCTAATGCGCCTTGGCGACGAAACTCATGAATTAATTCTGCTTCAATTTCATATTCGAATAAACCGGGATTAGCATGCTTCATTGCACGCCGATGGGCATCTACTGCAATGTTAGCGGCTTGCCGAATTAGGGTAAGTTCATGCTCATCTTTAAACAAGCGCATTTCATCCAAGATTTTACGCACATCGGCAAGCGTATCCGGTGCAGTGACGCCGCTTCGGGTTTGTTCACGAACACGATTAACCCATCCTGTGATTTGCGCATCCCAAGCTGGATCTTGTCCAATCATCGTATAGACAGTTGATTGGTTCGCGAGTAACTTAGGCATCATTTCGTCGAGTCTGCTGATCGGGTAAGTGCTGTCAAATTTAAACCGCTCGCATGCGGCATCAGGACCATAACGAAAACCATCCCAAATCTCTCGCTCTAAATTCTTATCACGACAAAATAAAATCTGCTCTGCGTTACCTTGTTGATTCTCTGCAACCACAACCAATACCGCTTCTGGTTCCTCAAAACCAGTCAAATAATAAAAATAACTGTCAAACCGATACGGATAATAGCTATCTCGGTTTCTGGGTCGCATCGGTGCTGTTGCAATCACTGCAATACCATGGGTCAGTTGATCAAGTAAACGATTACGGCGCTCACGATAAACTTGCATTTGTTCTTTATTACTCATTTTTTCATATCAAAAAGATCAATGGGCCTGCTCCCAATTTTTTCCGATCCCGACCTTGACTCGTAAGGGAACATCAAATGTACCAATATTTTCCATCAATTGCGATAAGTTTGCTTGAACGATTGCCACCTCAGCATCAGGCACTTCAAGCACTAATTCATCATGAACCTGCATGATGAGCTTGGTCTTTAATTGATGATTGATCAACCAATTATGGACTGCAATCATCGCCAGTTTAATGATATCAGCCGCGGTCCCTTGCATGGGAGCATTGATCGCCGCACGCTCAGCGCCTTGTCGACGATTATGATGCGTACTATTAATTTCCGGTAACCACAAACGGCGACCAAATACGGTTTCAACAAAACCCTTTTCTCTCGCTCGCTCTCGCGTCTGCTGCATATACTGAGCAACGCCTGGATAACGTGCAAAATAGCGTTCGATATAAACACGGGCGGCACTACGTTCGATCCCGAGTTGGCTGGCCAAACCAAATTCTGACATCCCATAGATTAAACCAAAATTAATTACTTTTGCGTAGCGCCGTTGCTCGGTATTCACCTGCTCAATCGGTACACCAAAAATTTCTCCCGCAGTCGCTTGGTGAATATCCTCATTTGCAGCAAATGCTTTCAGTAGCCCCGCATCTTGTGAGATATGTGCCATAATCCGGAGTTCAATCTGGGAATAATCAGCAGAAATGATTTGACTCCCTTCTGGCGCAATAAATGCCTCCCGTATTTTGCGTCCTTCTGGACTTCGAATGGGAATGTTTTGCAAATTGGGATCATTGCTTGCCAATCGCCCTGTAACTGCAACTGCCTGGGCATAATTGGTATGGACACGTCCTGTATTGGAATTGACCATTTGAGGCAATTTATCGGTATACGTTGACTTAAGCTTGGCCAGCCCTCTGTAATCCAACAATACTTTGGGCAAAGGATAATCCAATGCAAGCTGTTGCAAAACATCTTCATCGGTAGAAGGGGCTCCCTTTGGCGTCTTTTTAATGACGGGTAACCTCAGTTGTTCAAACAGAATTTCTTGAATTTGCTTGGGAGAGTTTAGATTGAATACCTGACCAGCCAGGGCATAAGCCTGATTTTCCAAATGATAAAGCTGTTGCGCAAGATCCCGGCTTTGCACATGAAGCAAGTTAGAATCAAGTAATACACCATTTCGTTCGATTTGAAAGAGCACAGCGAGCAGTGGCATTTCAATTTGGTGATACACAAACTGTAATGAACGATCTTGCTCAATTTTAGGATAGAGATAGCGGTGCAATTGCAAGGTAATATCTGCATCTTCTGCTGCATATCGTGTCGCCTGCTCAATCGCCACTTGCTCAAATCCGATCTTACTCGCACCCTTTCCTGTTACCGCATCATAGTGAATCGTTTCAATATCGAGATGGCGCAATGCCAGATTATCCATATTATGGGGTTGATGTGATTCCAGCACATAAGACTGTAATAACGTATCATGCGCAACCCCATTGAGAATTACGCCGTGATTGGCCAGAACATGTTTGTCGTATTTTAAATTTTGGCCTACTTTGATTTTTGTTGCGTCTTCCAGCCAGGGCTTCAGTTTATTCAGCACATAATCTAAATCTAACTGGTCGAGTACTCCTGTATAAGCATGTCCTAATGGAATATAGGCTGCTTTACTAGATTCAATACTGAATGAAATACCAACGATTCGCGCCTGCATCGGATCTAAGCTCGTCGTTTCCGTATCGACTGAAACAATGGGCGCCTGCTCACATTGTATTATCCATCGATCAAGCTGGGTTTCTGTGGTTATCGTTTCATAATGAATATCGCTCTGTTTAACATTTGCTCGTGAATTCGAGTTGTTTTGGTGCTGTGTAACTTGATTCTCCATCTGCTCCCTATCCTCTGAAGCAAGGGTATTACTCGCCTTGAGTTCACGTAGCCAAGTTTTAAACTCTAACTCATCATAGAGCGCAATCAACTTGGGAATATCCTGCTGCTTAGTAATGAGTCCCTCAAAATCAACCGGTAGCGATACATCGCATTTAATGGTTAGTAATTGACGGGCTACACTCAACCATGGCAATGCCTTACGCAAATTCTCCCCAACGACCCCCGTAATCTCATTGGCGTGTAAGATTAAATTATCCAAAGATTGATAGTGTGATAACCATTTGACTGCAGTCTTTGGGCCCACTTTCTCAACACCAGGAATATTGTCAGAACTATCACCCACCAATGCTAAATAATCAATGATCTGTGCCGGATTTACCCCAAACTTTTTAACGACACCTTCTGCATCCAACGTCTCATTATTCATGGTATTAACCAGCTTTATTGCATGATTAACGAGTTGCGCAATGTCTTTATCGCCCGTTGAAATAATGCATTGCATCCCATGACTGCAAGCTTGTTTAGCCAATGTTCCGATCACGTCATCTGCTTCAACACCCTCCACAATCAGCAAAGGCCAGCCCATCGCTTCGATACAATCATGCAAGGGCGTAATCTGGTCCACTAGATCACTCGGCATGGGGGGGCGATGCGCTTTATATTCAGGATAGATCTCGTCGCGAAATGTTTTGCCTTTTGCATCAAACACGCAAGCGCTATAATCTGACTGAAAATCCTTATGTAAGCGGCGTAACATATTCAGCACCCCATAAATGGCACCCGTTGGCTTATTATGACGATTACGCAAATCAGGCAATGCATGAAAAGCACGGTACAAGTAAGACGAGCCATCAACTAACAAGAGTGTTTTCATCTAAAGAAAGGACCTATATGAGCTTGCAAGAAAAATTAGGTGGCGTCATGTCATTGGAGAAACTTTGGTCAACTCGGGAATCCTGGCGTGTGTTCGGTATCATGTCCGAATTCGTCGAAGGAACCGAACGCTTAGAACATATTCAACCGGCAGTTAGTATCTTTGGCAGTGCACGCACGGATCCAAGCCACCCCTATTATAAATTAACCGAAGCGATTGCACGACAATTGTCGGATGCCGGCTTTTCTGTCATCTCAGGGGGGGGTCCTGGAATTATGGAAGCTGCCAACAAAGGGGCTTATTTTGGAAAATCGCCAAGTATTGGGCTCAATATTCAACTACCACACGAGCAACATCGCAATATCTACCAAGATATTAGCCAGACCTTTCGCCATTTCTTTGCTCGCAAATATATGTTCGTAAAATTTGCTACAGCTTATGTAGTAATGCCAGGGGGGTTTGGTACACTCGATGAGTTAATGGAAGCATTAACGCTCGTTCAAACAGGAAAAACAAGAAAAATGCCGATTATCTTGGTCTGTTCGGAATTCTGGAATGGTCTAATCGATTGGTTTCAAAAAACGCTGATCCAAGAAGGTTACATTTTTCCTGAGGATATGCATCTAATACAAATTATTGATGACCCTAAACAAATCGTCAATGCCATCTTTCAATACTATGAAACCTCTGGTTTTGAACCTTCCCCTGCTGAAAAAGAATTACAGCTAAATTTATAAATCATTTATTTTTCGGATAGAATGGCTGCTATGCGCTCTACAGAAATCAGGATCGGTATGTATCAAATTATGACTATTTTATTATTCAGTACAATCTGGTTTGGAACGGTATCTGCTCAATCGAATACTGCAAATAAATCTGAACCCGCTTCCCCTCCACCCCCCCCTGATTTAATTAACCAGTCTGAACAAGAAATGCCCGAATTGCCTGATCTTGGCGCTGATCCCTCAATGGAACCGCAAGTCACCATTAAAAAGGGGGATGAAGAAACGATTGAGGAATATCGGGTTAACGGCCAGCTTTATATGATTAAAGTCATTCCTCGTATCGGTAAGCCCTATTTTCTGCTCAATAAACGCAGCCCTGTTGGAGAAATTCACCGCGGTGATATGGAATCGGGTGTTAGTGTTCCAATGTGGCAACTTTATCGATTTTAAATTTAACCCAACAATTGTAGGTAATGATTCAGTTGGGTTGAATAACGTTTTTCAGTTTCTCTTTACTTTATTTCATGTCGGTTTTTACATCGGTTACCCAGGAACAACTTTCTGATTGGCTTCAGAACTATTCGCTAGGAACGCTTATTGAACTTCAAGGGATTACTTCCGGTATCGAAAATACCAATTATCGGGTAATAACTTCTACCGGGAAGTACATTCTTACATTATTTGAGAAATTAACAACTACTGAACTACCGTATTACCTTAATTTGATGGCCCATTTATCAAATCAAGGTATTCCCTGCCCTAATCCAGTTCCAACCCAAACACACCGATTACTGGGCGAATTGAATGGAAAACCAGCCAGTATCGTAACTTTTCTACCTGGCGTATCGTTGACTGAACCAACCATTGCGCACTGCGCTGAAATCGGCACCATGCTTGCAAAAATGCATCTAGCTGGATTAACCTACCCTGCCTATATGGAAAACCCACGGGGGCCCAAATGGTGGAACATAGCAGCTAAAGCGGTAATGCCTTTCTTATCCGCAGAAGATCAGAAACTGCTAAGTACAGAGCTTGAATTCCAATCTGCTTATCGAAAGATCAATCTTCCCCATGGAGTCATTCATGCAGATCTGTTCCGCGACAACGTATTGTTTACGGAAACGACCGTTGGTGGCATCATTGATTTCTATTTTGCTTGTAATGATGCGTTAATTTACGATTTAGCGATTACACTCAACGATTGGTGTATAACTGAGAAAATTATTTTTGATGACGAAAAAGCACGTGCGCTAATTCGCGCTTATCACTGCGTTCGTAACTTAAATTCTGAAGAACACATGATGTGGCCCATCATGCTCAGAGCGGGTGCATTAAGATTCTGGTTATCGCGCTTATACGATTTTCATTTGCCTCGCCCTGGAGAATTAACGCACAAGAAAAACCCCGATCATTTCCGACAAATATTGATAGATCATCAATCACGTCATACGAAACTTTTGGAAATTTGGGTGTAGCTTTTTACGCAGTATCAGTATCACTATCCTTTCATCTATCAATTGGAGAAAAAGAATTCATGGAAGCTCGGCATGTTCGTGGGAGACAAGGTTTACAGTGGATCTTAAGTGGTTTTTACTATTTTAAGTTATCTCCGTTTGTTTGGATGCTACTCAGCTCCACATTTCTGATGGTCGAACTCACCTTGCAAATCCTCCCTGTTTTAGGAATCTTTGCCTTTTTATTGATTTCACCCGTCCTAGTTGCTGGCGTAATGGTTGGCTGCCAAAGTCTTGATCAAGGCCAGCGACTTCAGCTTGAACACTTATTCGTTGGTTTTAGGAAAAATACCGCTCCACTGATCACCGTTGGCGGATTTAATCTAATCGCGCTCGTTCTCATTGTCGGTATTTTTATGCTAATGGGCGGTGATGCCCTCATCGATATGCTCGTTTATGGAAAACGATTTGGCGAAAATGAATTGATGGGAATCATGGATAACGTATTATCAGCCTGGCTCGCTGCTTTAGGGCTAAGCATTCCTTTGATGATGGCAATATGGTTTGCACCCTTGCTCATTATTTTTGAGAACCTACCCCCTGCGATTGCAATACGAAAAAGTTTCTTTGCCTGTCTAAACAATATGGCGCCTTTCTTTGTCTATGGCATCACACTATTGATATTGTTTTTCCTGATTTCTACCGCCACAGTAAAACTATTGAGCCTCTTTGGTGCCGTACCACCGCCACTGATACTCATTATTCTCTATATCGTAATACTGCCAACGATCTTTGCTTCCATTTACGCAAGCTATCAGGATATTTTTCCCTCTGAAACACCCTCAGAAGAAACTAACCAGAACGACGAAGATACAAGTAGCGACTCAGAAGCCAATCATTAATATCAGAGTAGCGTCAAGTTGGCGTATTCAAGCAGGAGCCACTTGGTTCCTGCACGACTAAATCGAACTTGAACTCGTAGATCTTTTCCCTGACCTTCACAGTTAACGATGACACCAGCACCAAAAGTTCCATGAGAAACGGAGCGCCCAATCTGCCAGGTAGTTTGTTTACTCATACTACTAACTGAATGATTAAGATTAGATACACCACCCAATTGATTTTGAGTTGTTCTCCACCCACGATTAAAATCTGTGTTCGATAAATTCTGATGCTTAGGTTGTAACCATTTTAATAAGTGCTCCGGGATTTCTTCAATGAACCGTGAAGGTACATTGTAATGTGTCTGACCATGAAGCATACGACTCTGAGAAAAACTCAAATACAGCCGCCGGCGTGCACGCGTTGTTGCCACATACATCAAACGGCGTTCTTCTTCGAGACCATTTGCCTCTGATCGACTGTTTTCATGTGGAAAGAGCCCCTCCTCCAAACCACTCAAAAACACACTATGAAACTCTAATCCTTTCGCTGCATGAACTGTCATGAGCTGTAATGCTTCTTGATGTTGATCCGCTTGATGTTCACCCCCCTCCAGTGAGGCATGTGATAAAAATGAAATAAGGCTATCATCTTCCGATTCATGTACAAAACTTACCGCAGCGTTAATCAGCTCGTTCAAATTATCAAGCCGCTCAGCACCTTCACGATCAGCCGCATAATGCGCTAATAAGCCACTTTGTGCGATCACAAAACGAATGATTTCTGGTAAAGGTAAGTCACGACACCCCTGCTGCATCGATTTAATCAACGCAACAAACCCTGTTACTCCCTTTTGAACTTTAGCCTGTTCGAGCGCCGGTCCACATTTTTGCAGAGCAGTCGCCCATAAACTCATTCCGAGCTGTTTCGCATCATCCTGTAATTGTTCAAGACTACGTGATCCAATCCCACGCGCAGGAAAATTAATGATGCGCAACAATGAGGTATCATCTTCTGGTTGAGTCACTAATCGGAGGTAAGCCAGGGCATGTTTGATTTCTTGCCGCTCAAAAAATCGCATACCACCATAGACTCGATACGATAACGAAGCATTAAACAAGCTGTGCTCCAACACCCTTGATTGGGCATTCGATCGATAAAGTAAGGCGATTTCTGAGAGCGGTACACCTTCAGCTTTTAACGCTTTTACCTCTTCTACAATGAAAGCCGCTTCCTCAAAATCGGTAGCCGCGTTATAGACTCGAATTAACTCCCCACTGCCTTCCGCCGTCCATAAATTCTTACCTAAACGCCCTTGATTATTATCAATCAGCGCATTGGCTGCATCGAGGATATTGCCATGAGACCGGTAGTTCTGCTCAAGTTTGATGATTTTCTGAACAGCAAAATCGCGCTCAAATTCTTTCATATTTCCAGCATGCGCACCGCGAAATGCATAAATACTTTGATCATCATCACCCACTGCAAAAACGGCTGCATGCTGAGGAAAACCAATTCCGGCCAATGACTTGAGCCATTTATACTGCAATCGATTGGTATCTTGAAATTCGTCGATCAGAATGTAACGGAATCGATCGCAATAGTGGCGACGCAATGCTTCATGATGAAGCAGCAGTTCATAACAACGCAGCAGGAGTTCAGCAAAATCAACGATGCCTTCTTGCATACATCGTTCTTCGTAAACTTGATAAAACTCTCCCATCTTACGGGAAAAGGCATCATGTGCTTCTAACTGCGAAGCACGCAAACCCTCTTCTTTTGCATTATTGATGAACCACTGAATTTGCCGCGGTGGAAATGCTTTTTCATCGATGGCAAGTGCTTTCATCAGCCGTTTGATGAACGACTGCTGATCTCCCATATCCATGATCTGAAATGCTTGAGGTAACCGGGCTTCCTGGTAATGGGCGCGCAACATACGATTACATAAGCCGTGAAAAGTACCAATCCACATACCACGCGTATTAATTGGCAATAAAGCCCCTAACCGTGTCACCATTTCTCGTGCAGCTTTATTGGTAAAAGTTACCGCAAGTAAGCTATTGGGACTCGCCTGACCTGATTGAATCAAATACGCAATCCGCGTGGTCAATACCCGCGTTTTACCGCTTCCAGCCCCCGCGAGAATTAAAGCAGATTGATAAGGTAATGTAACAGCTTCTGCCTGCTCGGGATTCAATCCATTAAGTAAAGAAGTCATGAGAGAATGTGTCCAGCACGTTTGGTTTGCTAGGATTGAGTGATCATTCCTAGTTAATCGGGGTTAAATCTTCTTCAGAAACAAAAGAACCTTACCAACTCGTTGAAATTCGGTAAGGTTCAGTTAGATTATCAGCGTGTTACAACTAACGCTTCATTAATGCTTGCTCTTTTTTGCTAAATCGATAATAAGTGGCGTTAAAATCAATTCAATGGCCATGCCCATTTTACCGCCTGGAACAACAAGGGTATTGGGACGAGACATGAAAGAATCGTGCAACATATTTAATAAGAATGGAAAATCAACATCCTTGTAATCACGGAATCGAATCACCACCATACTTTCATCGAGCGTTGGTATCTCTCTAGCAATAAATGGATTCGAAGTATCCACCATGGGAACGCGTTGAAAATTAATATGGGTTCTTGAAAATTGCGGGGTTATATAATGCACATAATCATGCATGCGATGAAGAATCGTTTGTGTTACAGCTTCCGCTGAATAACCACGTGCATTCATATCACGATGAATTTTTTGTATCCATTCCAGATTTACGATTGGTACCACACCAACCAATAAATCAACATATTTTGCAACATCTGCAGTATCGCTTTTTGCTCCCCCATGAAGGCCTTCATAAAAAAGCAAATCGGTACCCGATGCAATCGCTTTCCAAGGGGTAAACGTTCCTGGTTTTTGATTATATGGCGCGGCTTCTTCATCATTATGAAGGTACAAACGCGTCATTCCAGAACCTGTTTCCCCATATTCTTTGAACAAGGCTTCCAATTTCTCAAATTCATTAGCTTCTGGACCAAAATGACTAATCGGCCGCCCATTGTTTTTTGCTGACTCTGCAACGGCAGCTTTCATTGATTCTCGATCATAACGATGGAAGCTATCCCCTTCAACAATCGCTACATTGAGTTTCTCACGACGAAAAATATGTTCAAAACTATTTTTGACAGTCGATGTACCGGCGCCCGAAGATCCAGTCACGGCAATAACAGGATGTTTTTGTGACATTTGCTACTTTCTCCCTATAAATACACTAATAAAAAATAATGAATAGTAAGATTTTTTTTGTTATAACTTTAACAGCGTATGATACCTGCTTTCGAGCAAATTTGGGCAATCAAAAATTG
>ERZ724526.820-NODE-820-length-17215-cov-7.243473_pt1 | contig 17215 bp, 18 predicted proteins | sample MGYA00376059_ERZ724526 | MGnify/ENA primary metagenome ERZ724526 (study PRJEB28724, sample SAMN07190883) | activated sludge metagenome | isolation source: activated sludge of sewage treatment plant in Hong Hong | place: Hong Kong | collected 2016-03-17 ...
GGCCAGCCAGATCAGCAGGGGGCTCACTGTCCAGTCCATGACACTACGAGCGCTTCCACTGCTCGAAGAGGTCCGTGGCCTTGACTGATGCGGCGGCCCAGGCGAAGTCCGCAATCCCGGCGCGTAGTCGCCGAGCGCGCTCATGGAGCAGCTGGATCAGGTCCAGGGGAAGGGGCGGATGTTCCCCCATCGGGTACGTCATCGGCTGCTCCTTCCCTCACCTCTTCTTGCGCGGTGCGGGAGGAATCGCTGAAGGAGACTGTGCCGTAACTCTGCTTACGGAGATCCTCGCGAAATTCACCTGATTCGCGGACACCACCGGCCTTGCCGGTGAACACACCGCGCTGGACCTCGTACTGCTGGCGCTCGTGGTCGTAGCCCGAGATCTTCTCGGTCCGGCCGGTCACCACGATGGCCGGATTCCAGTAGAGGTTGGGGTCGTCGGGGTTGTCGGAGACGTCCGGACTGCCCTTGCGGACCACCTCGGCCCCGCAGGACGGGCAGAGGTAGGTGCCGACCTCGTGCTTGATGCCGCACCCCGGGCACTCCCAGGTCTCCCAGTGCCAGAGGACGTCGACCACCAGACCGATGTCGGCACAGCGCTCGATGGCCTCCTTGGTGAAGGCCCGCTGGATTGCCTCCTCCTGATCCGGGAGGACAACCCCCCTAAAGGAGTGGCGACCCGTCAGGATCCGGCGGATCTCGGCCAGGGCCTTGCGTTCGCTGTCGTAAATATCCTTTAAATCACTCAACACGGGATCCGATCCACGTCATTGTGTGTAAATAACTCATTTCTCTTCTTGATCACCGCATCCTCCGCGTCCCTCAGGTCAGAAAAGAGGCCAATATAGTAGTACTTTTGATGGTGCTTAATCTGAGCCTGCCATTTACCATTCTTTTTATTCCAGGTAACTCCCCGGACGGCACTTGTGTAGTTGTTCGCCTGAGCCCCGGCTCGGTTCTCTGCATTCTCCTTGTGAGTACAGGACCGAAGATGGTCAGGTCGAACACAGGCCTTCGGACAAGTAGGTTGATGATCTATATCGTTGCCATCAGGAAACTCGCCGAGAGAAAGTCGATACGAAAGCCGGTGAGCAAGCAGATAATTGCCATTACAGCAAAACCTCCCATATCCACTAGAATTGATACCCCCAGTCCACAACCAGTGCCCACCGGGATCCAACATGTCCACCCGAGACCAAAATCGGTCTTCGTCCTGCTCACTAATGACAAGAGATTTCTTCATTAGGGCAGGAGCTGCTCACAGACCCGACAACGCTCAATCATCCGCTCTGTCTCGAAGGCCAATCTTCCCCCGAGCTGCTGAAGGAGGAGTTGTCTCGGGTACGCAACACCCATGTTTGCAACGGCAGTTACGGACTGCATAACATCATAGACAGTGGCGTTGGCAGGCAGTTGGTTGACCCTGTCAGTGATGGCCTCGCGTATCCGCACAGGAAGAGAAAACTCCCGAGCCAACTGCATAACGAAGGCTAATGGGGTCCCAGGGGCCGGGACTTGGGCGGTCCTGGCATAGTCAGCTAGACGACTATCGAGTTGCCCGAGGATCTCATTAGCGGCGACCTCCATCTCTGTTAATACTTCCGGGACGGTCCTTCCCTTCAGACTGATCTTGTCAGCCTCATAAAGGGAAGTAAGGCCGTTGGTGCACACCAGGCGGTGCAGGTAGCTGGAGACCACCGGAGCCTGGGCCTTGTTGGGGTAGGCCAGGAACCGCACGCCGCCCTCGGTGATGTCGCCGACCTCGGGGCGTCCCGGGACCCGGTCGGGGTTGGGCACCTCGACGGCATAGGCGGGGGCGGTGACGTCGACATGCAGGCGCTGGTCGTCGCGCAGGAGGGTGCGGACCTCGGCGTCGGGGGCGAACACCCGGGAGATCATCTCTCCCACCGCTTCGAGGGGAAGCATGAGCAGGTCGGGGGAGTGCACACCGATCAGGGAGTCCCCGAGCGTCTCCAGGACGGTGTCGGCCTCGGCGTGCCGTCCCATCCAGTAGCGCAGGGTCTGGGCCCGGAAGTCGGCCGGACAGGACTTGAGATAGGGACCGGGGATCTTGAGGTACTTGCCCAGCAGGGCCGTCCCGTGCTCGTCGAGGAAGATGCCTTCCCCTCGGACCGTCAGGGTGGTGGCGTCGTCCGAGAGGGACAGGTCCCCCAGGCGGGTGACGATCCGGTGTTCGTCGCGGGTGGACAGACGGTCGGCCAACTCAGATACCTGCAACAGAGTCTCCTGGGACTAAACGATGATGAGATGGATTCTACACTGCTGCTGTAGACCATACCACGTTCAGTCCGCCCGACTCCAGCACGGTGGTGACGTAGGGAATGCCGTCCCCGTGCAGCTGGGACTGCAGCTGGAGGGTGCCGCCGAGGTAGCTGCTGCCCGCCGTCCCCAGGTCCGCCGTGATGCCGGTGTCGAGCCACACCGGGGAGGTATCGGTGCTGGACCAGATCCGGCCGGTGCGCTGAGCCCCCTCAGCCTCCACCACGGCGTAGTAGAGGATGCGGCCCGTGCGCGACACCGACACCGGCCCGGCGGTGCTGACCCGCAGGGGGGTGGCCGGGGCGGGGTCCGGACTCCAGCCGGTGTCTGTCCGGTACCCCCAGTCGATGGCGTCGATCTGCGCCGACAGGTCCCAGCTGGTCGGGTCCGAAGGCTTCCAGGCCCCGATCTTGCCCCAGGACTTGCGCGCCAGGTAGATCTCCCCCTCCGCTCCGGACCCCAGCAGCACGACATAGGCACCGTCGATGTAGATCCCCCGGGTGAAGGCGATCTCCTGGTCGCCCACCGTCACCGGTGCCAGGGTCTCCTGGGCGGCCGGAACGAGCATCTCCCGGCCCGGGTTCCAGCGCAGGTGGGTGATCAGTGCCGCGCCCCCGACGGTGGTCGACAGGACGTAGAGGTAGGTCATCCGGGTGCAGGCCCCCACCAGGGTGGTACCCGCCGTGCCCGGGATCGTGTAGCTGCCCCCGATGGGGACCGGCACCCCCGAGGAGTGGATGCGCACCCAGCAGGGGGAGGGGTCCTCGGTGTGGGCGGTGTACCGGCCGAGGGTGGCGGGGTCGGGGGTGGCGTCATACCAGCGATGGGAGAACACCATGACGTGGTCGGTGGCGGTGAGGGGATGGAAGTGCACCGGTGCGGCGGCGGCCAGGGTGGCAGGGCTGTAGATGGAGCCCTGCGCGGAGTCCTCGGCGCTGCGGGGGGAGGTGTAGAGGGCCAGCCCCGCCGAGGTACTGGCCGGGGCGGGGGTGCGCACCGTGCCCATCAGTCCACGTCTTCTTCTTCTTCGATGCCCGGGTCAAACTCCTCGATGTCCTCGACCACCTCGACATCGAGCGGAGGTGCGTCGTACCCCTGCAGCTTGGCCATGAAAGCCGGGAAGAGTTCGTCGGGCATGATCTCGCGGACGGCCGCGACGATCTTGTTCTGGCGGGCCATGATCTCGGCCACCTGCACGCCGCCCGCCTCCTTGCGCTCCAGGTCGTAGAGCCTGGCGGCCGCGACAGCACCCTCGGCGGGGGAGACGATGGTCTCCTCGGCCATCAGGGTGGCCAGCCCCTTGACCATCATAATCTCGTAGAAGCTCTTGACGTTGACGGCGACCCCGAGGGCGTCCTCGAAGTCCTCCAGGCCCGCCTCGACCGCCCGGCGGCGGACGATGTCGTCGTAGACCCGCTTGACGGACCCGCCGACGTCGAAGTGGCGGGTCTGGTGGTCGTGCACGTTGCGCCAGCTGATCGGATTGTCCATCTGGGCATTGATCGGCTCCAGGGCCGAGACCACCGAGGCCCGGGTCAGTCCCAGCGCCAGCAGCTTGTTGACCAGGGATCGCAGGCTGGGGTCCCTGCAGATTTTGCAGCGGGGTTCGATATAGACGACGTTGCCCTCTTGGCGCAGTCGCGCCATCTCGGCGGCCACCGCCGCCGTCACCGCCGGGTCGGCGGCGATCTCGTCGTCGTCGGGGAGAATGGACACCTACCTACCCGTCGTCGTGACTGTGGCCCCGTTTGCCGGGGCGGGTTCCCATGAGTGGGTTGTGGGTGCGACGGTAGACCCCGGCCACCAGGGAGGCGTCGGCCACCCCTAGATGGTTGCCGATCTCCCGGTTGGCCCGCAGGTCGAGTTGGTCGGTGGACAGGTATTGATAGTCCACTGGGGCACCCATGGTGGCCTTGGACCGGGCCAGCAGGACGTCCGCCTGCTCTTCGAGGGACCAGTCAACTCCGCTGCGCAGGGACATCAGGCGGGCGGCCCCCTCTCTGATCGCCATCCCTAGGCCACCTGTTCCTCGGCGGCGGGTGTCTCCTCGGCGGCGGGCTCCGGCTCGGCGGCCTCCTCGCCCATCATCTGGGTCACCTGGTCCAGGGCCGCCTTGGTCTTGGTCTTCTCCGACCGGATCCGCTGCTCCTCGGAGGTCAGATCCCGCAACTCGTTGTTGAGGTCCTCCTGGGCGGCCAGGAGTGCGCCGTCGAGGTGCTTCTTCAGTGTGGGGTGCATGGCCATGAGACCCTTCCATCGCTTGAGGAGGCGGAAAACGCCGGACTGATATTCGTCGTATGCCGCGACCATACGCTCCAGGGCCGCGTTGACGTGCTGTTGGACGTTGGTGGACCACCGCGCGTCGGGCACCATGACGGCGGCGGCCGCTGTCTCGGTGAACCCCTGCAAGCAAATCAAGTCAAAGGCCTGACGCTGGCGGGGGGAGAGCCGGTCATGGCCCACCAGAAGATCCCCGTAACAAATGTCCTCAGAGGTCTCGGGGATGGTGATGATGTCGGTCATCGCCCCGGTGAGGATCTGCTCTCTCCAGTGAGGCATATGAAGATAGATGCGCTTGAAGTACTGTATCCGTCTGCGGTAGGGATCCTCAGGGAGAGCACGCACGGAGAATCACCCGCGATATTCTCGGGTCTGGCGGAACCGGACGTTTTCGAGTCGCTTGAGGAAGGCGTTGACCTCGCCGTGGAAGGCCTGGGCGTCGGAGTAGACGTAGTACTTGAAGAAGGCGAACCACCGGTCCTGCTGACTGCGCTGGTTGGCCCTGGCCGTCCGGTCACCCTGGGTGCCCTCCACCACCGAGAACCATGCCGAATCGAACGCATCCTTTTGGATATGGTGTGCCGCCACGGCGTCGAGCATGAGCCGGTTGACCCGGGGGGTGACCGTCAGCAGCAGGCGCTCCAGCTCCAGGATGGCCTGGTCGATGTCCTGGCCTGTGAGCTGGTCGAGGCGCTCGATGAGGCGACCGTCCTCGTTGCGCTTCCATACCGGGCGACGGTCGGGCCCGACGACGGCGATGCCGTTCGGGGTGGTCTCAGGCACCCGCATGGCGGCGTAGAAGTCGTCGATCACCGTGACGACGTCGGAGAACAGATCGGCGAAGACGGTGGCGGCACTGGCCTCGATGCGCTCCATGATGGCCGCATCCTCGGGTTTCCAGTTGAACTTGATCTTGTCGAAGAAGGTGGTCTGGCCGGTCAGGGCAGACCCGACGAGCCCGGGCTGATTGAGCGCAGTGCTGGTCTCGTCGCGGAGGGCATCCTCGACACGATCGGCGAACTCAGAGGTCACAGACACCGCCTGCTCGAACCCTTTCCCTGACCCACACCAACACCAGGGGGATACTGGTTGGCTGAAATGATAACACCAGCAACGCTTTGCGCATGTACCTCAAGAAAGAGTCTTTGCCCGGTGTTCCGCGAGGACCTTGCGGGCCGGTGGGTTCATCAGCATGGCGATGGCCCGGGTGAGGGCGTCGACGTCCAGCCACCCCAGGAGAGTGTTGCACCGGGAGCACAGTAGTGCGCGCACACACCGGGCACATCCCCGGTTCGGGGGGTGGGTATCGCAGAGATTGTGGTCGTGGTCGACACTTAGTCGGCGCGATAATCCCCGGCCCTTACGACACACATAACACCGACCGTCCTGGGCCGCATACAGCAACCAGTACTCCTCGGAGGAGAGCTGGAACTCAGCCTCGACGTGCCGGGCATGAGCGCGCTCCCGGGTGGCCCTCTTCCGGGCCCGCATGTGGGTGGCACAGCGGGGCGAGCGGGGGCCGGACCGGGGATCGATCGCCCGGACGGTGGTGACCCCCTCCTTCCGGCAGTCGATGCAGACCTCCTTCACCTGACGTCCTTCAGCCAGCAGGCGTGCCGGGCAGCGCAGGATTTCATGATGTCGCTGCCCAGCGAGCAGCAGTACGGCGGCGGAGTGCTGGTGCGGATGCACTCGCGCACGTAGTCGAACTTGGCGTAGGTCTCGGCCAGCTTGGCGTCGTTGCGGGGGACCCTCAGCTCACGCATCCGGAACGGCCAACCCGCCTCGACCATGAGCAGGATGCCGTAGTCGAAGGTGGTGTCGTACCTCTCGCCCAGGTTGTCACAGGCCAGGGACAGCTGGATCTCCCAGCTGGGCATATCGGCGATTGTTGTCTTGTCGAATTTATATGCAGTGCGACTGTTGTGAGTGGGCAGAAATCCTTCGCCAGCCAGAAAAAGCGACGACTCATGCGCCACGGTGATGCAACGCGACGGGACCGAAGCCACGGGCTCCACTGACACAATCGAATTGAGCCGAAGATCGATCGTGCTCCCCCTCGCCACTTGCTCCTCGAACCTCAAGTGCTTGCGCGGCATATCGAACGGAGACCTCCCCCACTGAGTCGAGAACTTGACCCAGAAGACAGGCCCCTTATCCTGCCCATTGAGCATGCCCCTGCCGACCTTCCACGTAGCGCGATACCCCACCGATCTGGTGAGTTGCAGTACCTGACGCATGAGGCCCTCATTAACCATACCTATCGCCACTTGATGTGGACCGCACGTTCCGTCCGAATCAAGCAGTCCTGCAAGGAGTTGCCTTCGCTGTTGCTCCGACGAGCGCAGATAGCGCTCCGGAATGTGCTTGTTGCCCAGCAACCCCTGTGAGATCAAGAGCGAACGGAGACCGTAGATGTACACCCGGTAGGCCCCATTGGGATTCCTCCCGTCATACGACCCCGCGTCGTAGTCCAAGCCCAGTGCGTCCAAGCGCTCGCGAAGATAGGGGAGGTCATCTCGACCGCACGTAATCACCGCATTTCTGGTGTCGCCATCGCCGAGCCACATACCGAGCAGCCATGGATCGATAGGTAGCTCAATCTCCGGCAACTGCAAAGCGTCACTAACGGGGATAGCAAAACGATAACTGGGCGAACTCTTGTGTTTCACTCCGGCACTAGCGATCTCCCTGGTGGTCATAACCCGATCCATCAGCGAGCGATCTCGCTTACGTCCCCCATGTTGTACATCCCTGACCAGCCAGCGATGATCACCATCCGCGACAACGGACTGGCCATCCCGCATCGTCACGCGATAGCAGTCATTCTTCAGAAACACCGGTGAGGTCTCCAGCACCTTAGTTGGCTGGCCATCCGGGGCAAATACCTCATCTCCCACCGACAAATCACCCATCGTCGACCACCCAACGGGAGTGAAGACAGGCGTATCGAGCGCCAGGGCCTTGATTTCGACGGGGATGGGGCCCTCGGTGGGGTGGTGGACGATCACGTCCCCGCGTCCCCGGACGTGGTGGTCCACGTTGTCGTACTGGGGCTCGACATCCTCGGGGCCGCACATCCCGGCCATCTGCAGCTGGGTCTGGAGGACAGCGTGGATGGATGACCCCACCGACGATGCCATCATCAGCGACATGCTCCAGGGCTCGCGCTCGATGAGGTGCTTGTGTTCGGGGTGGAACTCGTAGTAGAGCTGACGGGCAGTCTTCAGACTATGAGAACTCGGGTGAAACCAGCCATCCGGATTCCCCTCCTCGTCGAGGCCGTAGTAGGGACTGGTGTCCACCTCGAAGGTCATCTTGTCGGGCCAGGTGTCCGACCTCATCTGGTTCTCCAATATCGGCAGAATGATCTGCCTGTCGGCCAGACGTTGGAGGATGTTCTCTCCGAAAGCCATCTACGGCCTCTCCCCGAGAATGCGGTCGACGGCCTTGGCCGTGGTCTCGTCCAGCCGGGCAAGACCCTGACGCCGCTCCTCCCCGAGCCGGGCCAGTTGTAGTAGCTCCGCGAAGTCGTCCAGCCCAATCACCACCATGTCGGTGGGGGTCCTCGCCCCTCGGGGCCAGAGGCGGATGGCGGCGATGAACCGCTTACCGTCCTCGGCCGCCTTCACCGACCACTGCTCCCAGAACTTGCGGGTGATGCTGTAGCTATGGTTCTTGGTGGTCTTGGCGTCGACGATCAGGGGGAAGATGGTGTCGTAGCCGGTGTCGACGGCATCCCCGGGGGCCTGCCACTTCGCCCCGGAGGCCGGGGTGCTGCTCAAGCCCAGGACCTCCTGGACGTGGTGTTCCCATTGCTCCCAGGTCGTGGTCATGACCTGCCCCAGTGGGCGAAGACATTGAGCCGGATCAATGCCCGTGCCCGGGCCTTCTGTTCGGAGCGGTCCTGGGCCCAGGCGGCCTGGATGAGAGAGGGATGGCGCACCGTGACACTGTAGTGCCCCTTGAACTCCCCGTCAGGGACCGTCTCGACCGTCCACTGCAGGTTGGGATCCGAGGCCGCGATGTCAGTCACCGGTGTTCACCTCCGCGAGATGATTGGCCACCAGGAGCAGCAACCGCATGGCGTCGTCGAGGTGCTGGGAGGGCCGGTCGAGATTGCGGCCCAGCCGCTCGGCCCGGGTCCGGAGCTTGAGGGTGTCGCGCAATAACTGGGCCGCCTCCTTATCCCTCCGGTAGAGCTTCTCAGTCACCGTCGGTCCCTAGGAGGTTGTGGAACCCCGCCGGGGCGTCCTCGGGGATGTCGGTGTCTGGATCGCTGATCGGTGCCACCTTCTCGGCGTGGTCGGACAGGTGCGCCATGGTCTCCGAGCGCAGGGTGTCGTAGAGGGCCCGGTCGTCGCGGATCAGCTCCTGGAGCTTGTCCTTGCCCATGACCTTACCGCCGGGCAGTGCCGGGTGGTTATAGTAGGCCCCGGTGCGGGTGATGACACCGGTGAGGGTGGACAGCCGGACGATCTCCTCCAGGGTGTCGATGCCCAAGGGGTACTTGTCGGTGGGGACGTTGAAGAACCAGTAGGTGGCGGTACGGCCGGGCGGAGAGTAGCCGGACTTGATGACCTTCGCCCGGACCTCCTGGCCGACCTGGACATCCTCGCCGTTGATCTTCTCGAAGACCTTACCCTGGCCGCGCTTGAGGACCACCGACTGCGTGATGGCATGCAGCCAGGCATGGCCGCCGGGCCGCATGGTCCGGTTCAGCCCGGCCATGTCGGCACGGACCTGGTTGATCCCGATCGTGAGGCAGTCGTTGATGTTACTTGCGGCTGCCGCCAGCCGGGCGAAGTTGCCGACCCCGATCGCATTGCCGCCATAGCTGGCGATCTCCGCGCTCTTGACCATGGTCCGGATGGTGGGGGACCCTCCGATGGAGTCCAGCACCGCGATGGCGACGTCACCGGTGGAGACCACCGAGGTGTACATGTCCGTGGCCTGCTCGATATGCGGGGGCTGGACGAAGATCATCCGGTCCATCAGGTCCCCGCCCACCAGGGTGGTCACCCAGTCGATATCCAGCTTGTGTTCCAGGTCGAGGTAGAGGGCAGAGCGCTTCGGCTGGGCCTGCAGGAAGGTACGGACGGCCAGGAGGGCCAGCGTGGACTTGCCCACCCCTTCGGCACCGCAGATCTCCACCAGACGATTGGTGGGCCAGCCGCTGTTACCCAGGGCGAAGTCCAGCGCCAGAGAACCCGACGACCCGAACCTCCTCGTCTCCTGGAGGTCGGCGGCGGTGCCGATCCGGGCGGTGTCGCCGAACTTGCTGCGCAGCCCCGCCAGGAGCTTCTCGGTGGTCGTGCTCATGGTTCTCTCCTCTGCTGGAGTATCAGGTCCAGCCGGTCCGCCTGGATCAAGTGGACCCCCCGGTCGTCCCGCTCGACCTCCATGGCCACCGGGGCCCCTATGGGGAGGAGGTTCTTGGACTGCGCCCACTGATCGCAGAACACCGTGACGTCGAACTCGGCCCCGTTGTAGAGGATGCCCAGGAAGGCCATCTCCTGGCCCTTCATCCGCCCCTTGGCGATGGTGTGGGTCTTCACTTTGGTTATCTGGCCGCCGATGACGACCCGGGTGCCCTTGACGACATCCTCCAGGTCCGAAGGGTCACGGACCACCCGGCCCTCCAGGGCCTCCTGGTAGGGGCCCAGGGGGTCGGCGAGGATGAAAGTGCCCACCAGCTCGGTCTCGATGGCCTGGACGACCGCAGGGTCGTCGAAGTTCTCGATGCCGTACTCGGCGTCGATCCAGGCCTGCCCCTTCTGTTCCCGGCGCTTGATCCACAATCCGTCCAGGTGGATGGCGCGCTCTAGGTCATCCATCTTGGCCCGCTTGCCCTCGGCGACGTCCATCCACAGCCGGTGGTTATTGAACTGGCTCATCAGTCGGGACCGGCAGGACGGCACCCAGTCCCCATCGAAGGCGGGGTTGTACTCCATGGCGTCGAAGGCCCCGATCCGGATCAGGTTGTTCACCACCGTCTTGTTGGAGGAGCCCCGATTCAAGAAGTCCTCGAAGGAGACGTAGGGCCGCCGACGGATGATGCCCGAAGCAGACTTCTCGGCCACACCCCGCAGGGCGGTCAGACCATACCGAATCCCCTGGGCCCCGATGATGAATCCCAGCTCGCTCTCGTTGATGTCTGGTGGCAGGATGTCAATACCTCGACGGCGGGCATCGCGTACATACCTCGTGACGCCCTTGTCGTCGGTGGACATGAGAGTGGTCAGGTATTCGGCCGGATAGTGAGCCGACAACCAGGCCTCCCACTCCGACACCATCCCGTACCCCATGGCGTGACTGTTGTGGGTGACTATATTGTCACCCACCCAGCTGTGATACGGGTCGGCCATCTCCAGGTCGTAGACCTCCTCCTCGCCGACGTACTCGATAGAAGTAATGGCGGTGGGAACGATGGGATAACCCTTGTCGCCGCGACGACGTCGGCCATTGACGCGATAGTCGTGCTGCTTGTGGTGAGAAGCACACTTCATCGCCAGATTTGAGGGTTCATTGTTGCGACGATTGCCGTCCAGGTGCGCACGCTCAATCCGGTCACCGGCCGCCTTGGTGCGTGTACATCCGGGCTCGCTGCAGACCCACTCTTGGCCCTGGGTCCAAGACATAAGGTCGCTGTAGCCACCGTCAATGAAGTTGCCCGGACCATAGGAAGCACCGACAGCGACAGCCTTCTTCTGTCGCTCTCCCACGGTCGTGCGGATCTTCTCGGGCTCCCACTGCTGGGACTCATACCCCCCGCACACCAACAACACGTCACCGACGACTAGTTGCCGAACCTCGCGCCAGCCCATGGGGGTCCAGTGACGGTGGTTGTCCGTGGTGGTGATGGAGTTGCCATCAGCAAGCACCACACGCCACACCGGCCGCACACCGTTGTGGTGGACGTCCACAATGCGATTGGGGTGCAAGCGGTTGTCATCGCCCAGAGACCACGCACGTAGGCCTCGACGGGGGTCGCGGAACTTCTGCCGCCACACCCGGCAGGTTTGGCACTTCCCCTTGTAACCGGTATGCGGACACCCATACCAACAAGGCTGGCCCTCTAGCCGCGAATCGTCGGTGAGACGACGGTACATATCACCGATGGTCATCTCACCACCACCGTAAGGACCGGACGCCACCAGGCGGACTAGAGTGTTTCTGGACGCGCACTTGTTGAACGAATACCTAGCCGAAGCGTTGATTGAGGCCCAGATCTTGGCGATGATCCGGTCGGCGAGCTTCTGGTCGCCCCCGAGGGGATCCATGAAGGCGGGATTGGTCAGGCATCCCTGCCGGAACTTCTCCTCGAAGGCACCGATCTTGTCGGCCAGCTTCTTGGCCGTCACCTTGCGGAGATCATCAGCCTCTCCGGGGGTGAACCCGGCCAACTCCTGAGCTGCCCTGATCATCTGCTCCTGATACACCAGAATGCCGTTGGTGCCAGAGGTGATCGGCTCCATCAGGGGATGGTCATAAGTCACGGGTTCGGCACCGGCCCGGCGGCGCAGGAAGCGCTCGGTCTCCCCGGCATCCTTTACGCCGGGCCGCACGATGGAGATAAGCGCAGCGATGTCAAGGAGGCTACGAGGCTTGAGTTCCATCGCCACCCGAGTGCTTCCAGGCGTCTCGATCTGAAACAGTCCGGTGGTATGCCCGTGCCCGATGGGGTCCCATATGTCAGGGTTGGAGAAGTCTGCATCGCTGAAGGACTCGAAGTCCACGGTGGTGTCGTGGGACGCCTCGACGAGCTTGGCGGCCTGGTCGAGAGTGTCGAGATGGCGCAGTCCGAGGAGGTCGAACTTGACCCCGCCCATCTCCTCGATGTCCCCCATGTCCCATTGGGTGGTAACGACCTCGTCGGGGGTGCGGTGGTGGCGGGTTCGCAGAGGAATCAGGCCCAGAAGAGGCTTGTCGTTAATGAGGATCCCCGACGGATGCTTTCCGTAGTTGCGGGCCACTCCGGACATCTCCCCGATCCGCTCGAACAGTTCGGGGTACTTCTGAACCCAGGGGATGAGGTCGCCACCCTTGGTGGCCAAGATCTCATCCCATCCCAGGTCATCCTCGCCGGTCTCTTCGTCGGCATTCTCCCGCTCCTCGGCGACGATGGCCATGCCCTGCTCGATGATCTTGGTCATCTGCTCCAGCTCGGGATAGGGCACCTTCATGGCCCGGCCGATATCCTTGAGCATCCCCTTGGCCCCATTGCGGCCGACCGTGCTCATTCCGCAAACGTGATCCTCACCGTGGCGTGCCTGGAGGTAGTGGTACATCCCGCGCAGTCTGGACTGGGGGAAGTCCACGTCCACGTCCGGGTATCCAGCGCGATCGGGATTCAGGAATCGCTCGAAGAGGAGATCGTATTTGATGGGATCGAGGTTGGTGATGCCGAGCAGCCAGGAGACCAAGCACCCCCCTGCCGATCCCCGTCCTGGACCTACACGCATCGGTGCGGGATGGCCATGAACGTACTGGCTCCAGCTGCCATCCTTAGCCGCGCGGACGTAGTCCGCCACCGTGAGGAAGTACCCGGCGAAGCGCCGCTCGCAGATCAGCGACAGTTCCGACTCCATACGGCGGAAGTAGCGCTCAGCGTCCAGGCCGCCATCGATGACCCTGCGCTTGAATCCGACCTCGACCTTGTCGATAAGGGCGGCGATGTCTTCCTGCTCCCCCTGAGTGAAGGTGGGCAAGGTGAGCATCGGCGTGATCTCGGCGGTACAGGACTCGGCGATATCCCAGGCGGTGTCGATGGCCTGAGCCACAGTAGCCCGACCGATCCCGTGGCGCTCCATCCAGAAGTACAGCTCGTCATCGCCCATGTGGTGATCGGCCTTCTGACCGTCGCTGAGTTGGTCTCCCTTGTCTTTGTTGATCCGGTTGGCCATGTCCTTCTTCTGCCAATCCTCCGGCCAGGAGTGGTGGCAGTCGTTGACGACGACGAAGGGAATGCCGAACTCGTCGGCCAGACTCAGCTTGGCCTGGTTCAACTCGGTCATCTGTGCATTGACGGCAGCGGTACTCATCTCGACATCGAAGAAGTTGACCCTGTCATCACTACTCGGGTTGACGAACTGCCAGGTGTGTAGCTCGACGTAGAACCGGTCGCCGAAGATGTCGAGCAGGGACCCCATGTACTGCCGGGCCGCCGCCTCGTCCCCGGCGCGCACGGCGGCCCCCAGCCCGGTCATGGCGCACCCGTCGCTTGCGTACAACCCCTCGGCGTACTGCCGCAACAACGCCGGATCGGCCATCGGCCGGTGGTAGAAGTGCTTGCTGTCGTAGGCCACCGAGGACAATGCCCACAGATTGCTCAGCCCCCTCTGGTCCTGGGCAATCAGACAGATGTGGGAGTTGTCCTTGGGGTAGACCTTGGCCGCCATGGCCGCCGCGATGTCGGGGTGGTGGTAGCCCTCCATCCCGAACAGCGGCTTGATTCCCTCTTCCCGGCATGCCTTCTGAAACTTGACGTGACCAGCACACTCTCCGTGGTCTGTCAGGCCGACAGCTTGCTGCCCCAGCTCACGGGCACGCTTGGGGATATCGGAGACCTTGGAAAACCCGTCCAGAGTACTCAATTCGCTGTGGACATGAAGGCCAACCTGCTTGCTCACCTGGCACCCCCTAGAACTAGCGCATACTTTTGGTCAGAAACCTCCTGTATATAAGCCTCGTCTCCCGGGCGGCCATTCTTCCGGGCACGCTCCCTCGCATAGCTGCATGCCACACAGGAACGACGACCGTGGACTAGGTGGGCCGTAGATAGATTGGGTGGATGAAGTGCGTGCCCCCTCTTGCACTCAGTCTTATTTACATTAGGATTATTTCCATTCGCAATAATATCTATGGCATTCTCCTGATCAGACCCCCAATACAGGTTGCCAACAGAATTGTTATATGGATCATCATCACGATGAAGGCCCTTTGCCCCCGGGGGGGCAAGACTAACAAATGCCTCTAGCACCAATCGATGAACATAAAAGCCATTAGTCTTGCCGTCACGAGATAGGTAAACCCTTAAATGCCCCTTCGTACACCGTCTCCCCCTGCTAAGGTTTGGGGTCAATAGAGCACTATTACGACGAACTAACCGACCACCATGACTAACAACCCGCTCCAAAGAGCGAACACCCCCCGAAGTAGATACCTCATAGAAGCCCTCGTACCCCACAACAGGTCTCCATTGGTCGGTGATCGCCACCGCACGCTGCCCCAGCTCATTGGCCCGGGAGGCAACCTCTTCAGGCCGGGCCGCTCCATCCAGAAAGGAAAACTCCAGGTGCTGATGGAGATTGACCTGCTTGCTCACTGGCGAGGAGCCAGCAGCGTCTCACGGATGGACGAAAAGTCCGTCTGCGTCGAGGGGGCCACCACCGGCGGGGCGGCCTGGGCCTCGTCGGCGGGGTTATGGGTGGTGGCCGGATGGAACTCCCCGAGACCCGATGTGGCAGCCTGAGGCGCGACGGGGGCCGTGATCACCGGTGCCACCGCCGTGGGGGCGAACTGGGGGACCGAAGAGGGTGCGGATACCGGTGCGGTCGCCGCCGGGGCCGGAGCACCGGGGAGCAGCAGACTACGGGCGCGCTCCTCGCTGGAGAACCACTCCGCCCACTCGTTGAGTGTCTGCGGGCAGTACATGAACCGGTCGGGGTCCTCGGTGTCGGTGGGGTGGCCATAGCCGTAGGCGGCCTGCAGCGCGGCCGGATCCTTCAGCTCCTCGATGGCGTCCAGTGGGGTGATGATGTAGCGGGTGTCCTTATCGCCGCCCTCGCGCACGATGAGGTAGTCGCGATCGGTGATGGTGCCGTAGATGTCGTGGTAACCCTGCAGGGACCCCCAGAAGTTCTTGGGGCTCTGCTGGATGATGCCGAAGGTCCGGGCCTGGAAGGTCTGGCCCTTGAACTCGGTGGGGGCGGTGACGTCCACCACGTCGAATCCGCCTCCGGCCCGGGGAACGAGGTCGCGCAGCACGGCCAGGCCGATCCCCTGCTCCTTGGGCCTGGCGGGCTCGGGTTGCTTGGTGCCGTAGTTGATCTGCCAGCCGGGGCCGCCGGGAGTGCTGCTCATGTACTTCTGGACGTAGTCCTCGCCGGGCTTCACCAGGAAGCTCTGGGACTTGCCGTCGTTGGTGATGACGAAGGAGTAGACGTTCGCCGAGATGATCTCGTTGGTGAGGAAGCGGACGATCTTGCGGTCGCCGTTCTTCCAGTTGAAGTAGGTCAGCCGGGGGCCGGAGAAGTCACTGTTGCGGGACTTGGCGTCGTCCACCATCTTCTTCATGGCGGCGAAGCCGGTCGAGAATCCAGTCAATGTCTTGATCTTTTCTGTGAAGTGGATGTCATCGTCGGCCGGTGGTGCTCTTCATCATGGCCTACTCCGAACCCTACCACAGCGCAGGGACAAAAGGGATCAAGAACCTACAAAAACCTCTTCTCGGGCGGAGTCCCCTTCTGGGCGGCCCTTGCCTTGCGCAAGCGCTCCTGCTGGGCAGCCCTCAGGGCGGCATAACCCGTGCTGGCATCGGCGGCCAGGGAGGGCAGACGGTCGGCGACGGCGTCGGGTGCGGACACCAGGACCTCCCGCCCCTGCGGGAAGTCATCCGATGGCGGATCGACCCGGACGATCTCGCCGGAGGGCAGAACCTTCTGGGTGGACTCGGCCATGGCGTCTCCCTTCTCCGTATTCAGGAACGCGGAGGGCGGCAGGGACGGCAGCCTCCAGCTTGGCGAAGATCTCATCGGCGTCTCGGCTGTCCCCGAGGTCCCGGGCGATGTCGGGGGTGACCACCTTGACCTCACAGTGCCGGTACAGCCCAGAGACGACCTTGCGCTCCCCGGCATACCCGGCGCTGTCGGCGTCGAACCACACCCAGACGGTGCCGAACTCCCGGAGATGGGCCAGCTGGAGGTCCGAAGTTTTAGCCCCGAAAGTGGCAACGGCGTTGTCGACCCCCAGACTCCGGGCCCGGGCCACGCTCATCGGGGACTCCACCACGATGACGTTGCGAAACCGCCGGGCGGTGTCGTAGTTGTACAGGGTCTCCGACTTCGGGAACCCGATACTGCTACGGAACTTGGGGTAGTCCGGGACGGTGCCCGGCCAGTCCGGGGTGGCGGGGATGGCGCGCTTCTGCCAGCCGACGAGCTTGTCGTTCCAGAAGTGCGGGAAGACGATGCGGTTCTCCTGAGGGTCCCACCCCAGCCTCAGTACCTCGGCACCGTGCCCGGTGATACCCCGGGTGGCGAGGTAGGGGTGGTACTGACCCCAGGGCTGCAGCACCCGCTCGTGGTAGGTCGGCAACTCCAGGGTGGCGGTGGCCGGTTCGGCGAAGAAGGTCTTGATCTGACGCAGCAATTCGTCGGCGGGACGGACGGAGGGGACCATCAGGGAGCTGATGACCGGCAGGGCGTCGAGGACGACCTCCTTGCCCTCCAGGAGGGCGATCAGGTGCAGGAGATCGCACCCGTACCCACTCGAATAGCACACGAACGTGCGCCGCTCGACGTTGACGCAGGCGCTCGGGTTGCGATCGGCATTGCTGTGGTGGGGGCTCACCCGGTCGAGGAGACAGGAGTGGATGAGTTCTGTGGTGCCATCCGACCCCGGAGCCTCCCGGACATTCTCGGCCCCATAT
>ERZ724526.821-NODE-821-length-17205-cov-7.238076_pt1 | contig 17205 bp, 16 predicted proteins | sample MGYA00376059_ERZ724526 | MGnify/ENA primary metagenome ERZ724526 (study PRJEB28724, sample SAMN07190883) | activated sludge metagenome | isolation source: activated sludge of sewage treatment plant in Hong Hong | place: Hong Kong | collected 2016-03-17 ...
GCCCTTGACGACCGAGCCGGAACGGTGCCGGTGGCAACAATTCGAGAGGCCGTCTCAGCAGGTCAATGTGTCACAAGGGCGGCTCAGGTTCGGCATATCGTGTCCAATCTGACGCACGGAACCGGAGCGACGACGGGCGAGACGATGTACTTCGGAAGTCCACAGAGTCAGACCTTACTGCGAATTTATGATAAACGACTCGAACTCCAGAGCAAGGGCCAGGAGAACTATCAGGACTACGGGACTCGATGGGAACTCGAACTTAAGAAGGATCGTGCCGAACAATGTGCAAGAGCATTGGCCTCCCTAGACGAAGCCGATTGGAAGGAGTTGGTGATTGGCTTACTCCGGTCCTATGTGGATTTCCGGAACATCACCAAAGACACCGAGGATGAAGAACGATACCGGGCTCCCGTGTTGGAGTGGTACGCCCTCCTGACGGAGGGATTTCAGAAGGGGCGATTGGCCCAGGAGAAGCAGGTGCAGACCCTGCAGAACGTGAAACGATGGGTGAGTGACACCCTGACGCCGATGTTGGCGGTGATTTGCGCCACCCCTGGAGGGGAAGAATGGCTACTGAACGAAATTGTCAGGGGCATTGCTCGGTGGAACGACCGACACCGCAATTTGCTCAAGCAACCACCCAATCGGTTTCACCGGTCTGCCGGCGGTCACGCGGGCAGCCCATGTTAGGGGGACTGGGGGTGTCGGGAGACTCCCCCGGTGTATCTGCATATGCTCACGATCAAAGAGCTCTCGGCTTGGCTCAATATCAAAGAATCCACGCTCTATCTCTGGGTTTCCAAAAATAAGATTCCGTACCGTCGGATTCATGGCCTCGTCCGCTTCGAACCTGAGGCGATCCAGGCCTGGCTGAACGGCTTTTCTTCCACGCCTTCGAACCAGCCACTTCGTGTGCCTCGGCAGAGAGCTGAGGACGTAGACCACCTGATTGCTGTCGCGAAGGCCGCTCACTATACTTCCAGGCGCGAGAAACCAGACAAAGACAGGGCCACACAAGGAGGGCAATGATGGCACTGTTTCGGAGAAACCGAGTCTGGTGGATGGGGTTTTCTTACTGTGGCAAACAGGTCCGAAGATCCACTGAAGTGACGGATAAGAAAGTGGCTGAAAAGATTTATCACAAGGTGAGGACTCAGATCGCTGAAGGGAAGTGGTACGAGCCAGCAAGGGGAGATGATAAGACGGTGAAGGAATTGTTGGAGCGCTATCTCCGAGATCATTCAGCGGTCAATAAGTCTTCTTCCTCTCAGCGAAGTGATAGGTCTGTGTCGGTGCATCTCATTCGAGCATTCGGGGATCTGACCCTCAAGGAACTGCGCCCTTCTCTTATTGCAGCACATAAGGCGAAGCGGCGAGCAGAAGGAGCGGCGGCCAAGACCATTAATATCGAGTTAGGGATCTTGAGCCACGCCTTTCAGCTTGCCGTCAAAGAATGGGAGTGGGTGACGGAAAATCCGGTGATCCGCGTATCGAGGGAGAAAGTGCGTAACGTGATTGAGCGGTGGCTTACAGCGGAGGAGGAGCAGCGATTGTTGGCGGCCTCACCGCAATGGCTTCAGGAGATCATTGTCTTTGCCGCAAATACGGGGCTTCGGCAGGGGGAAATCCTCGACCTGCAATGGTCCAGGGTTGATCTCTTCCGGCGGACCATTACTTTGCTGGAGCAGAAGAACGGAGCGAAGGATACCCTTCCTGTTAATGCAAAGACGTTTGAGGTACTGAAAGCGAGAGCTCGGGTTCGCTCGCTCAAAAACGATTACGTGTTCTTCAACGGTGCGGGCAATCGGATGGATGCGCGAGATCTGCTTCGCGTGTTCTATCCTGTCATGCGCAAGGCGGACGTGAAAAACTTTCGTTTCCACGATCTGCGCCATACCTTTGCCACCCGTCTTGTGCAGGCCGGAGTCGATATTTACACCGTGCAGAAACTCGGACGATGGAAAACCATTTCCATGGTGATGCGGTATGCCCATCATCATCCTGAGAGTTTGCGTGCTGGTGTAGAGATCTTGGATCGCGTTCCGGCAGGAGTTAGCACAAATTTAGCACAATCGGCTTCTCAGACGGGTGCGGATCGCGGTGTTGAAACTGCTGTAAGTGGTTGAAAGAAGTGTGGGAAAGGTTGGTTGCGGGGGCCGGATTTGAACCGACGACCTTTGGGTTATGAGCCCAACGAGCTACCAGGCTGCTCCACCCCGCGACCGGATACTAACAGGCGTGTGAAACGAGAGTCAAGGAAGCCGCGACGAGAATTGCATTCGCGAAGGGAGAATGATAAAGCCAGAGCATGCGTATCGTATTCATGGGAACACCCGACTTCGCCGTGCCCTCATTGGAGGCGTTACTGAAGTCCGATGATCAGGTCGTCGGCGTGGTGACACAGCCGGATCGCCCGAAAGGCCGCGGGCAGGAGGTCATTCCTTCCCCGGTGAAAGTCGTCTGCCAGCGCGAAGGCATTCCCGTGCTCCAACCACTGAAGATGAAGGATCCGGCTTTTCTGGACGCATTACGCGAGTGGCAGCCGGATGTCATTGCGGTGACTGCCTTCGGCCGTATCCTCCCCCCGGTCATTCTGACGCTGCCGCCTCGAGGCTGCATCAACGTCCATGGGTCGCTTTTGCCGAAGTATCGCGGGGCTGGTCCTCTGCAATGGGCCATTATCCGCGGTGAGCGGGAAACCGGCATTACGACTATGTTCATGGCTGAAGGGATGGACACCGGCGATATGCTGCTGCGTGAGGCTGTAGAAATCCGTCCAGACGATACAGCCGGCACACTCGCCCCTCGGCTTGCGGATGTGGGCGGACGGTTGCTGGTCGAGACCCTGCGTCGCCTGAAGGCGGGGACGTTGACGCCGGAACGTCAGGATGATTCTCAGGCGACTATGGCGCCGTTGCTCAAGAAGGAGGACGGCCTCATCGATTGGACGCTATCGGCCCAGGAGATCGCCAACCGCGTGCGGGGACTTTCTCCCTGGCCCGGCGCATATAGCTATGTGAACGGTGAACGGTGGACTCTCTGCCGCGTTGCGGTCGGCGATGCATCTCAGCAAGCGGCTCCGGGCACTGTCACGAAGGTGACGAAAGACCGCATCGATGTCGCGACCGGTGCGGGAGCCATTCAGATTCTCGACATCCAACCATCCAATAGCCGCCGTATGACGGTGGCGCAATATCTGGCAGGCCATCGTGTGGCTGAAGGTATCAGTCTGCACGCTGTTCCGCCTCCACAGGCCTGACCCAGCGCGGCACGCGCATTCCATTCACCATTTCCGGCGATGTTCATGTCTAGTGCCCATGGGAACTGATCCGCAACCAGCGTCACCCGGTCACGCCGTTTCTCCCGGGCGGCATGCCGCCGTCAAGGCGTTATTGGCCATCGAGGAAGCCGGCACGTTGTCCGATGACTTGTTCGATCAGATTTCTGCGAAGGCCGGGCTCGATCTCCGCGATCGAGCCTTCATGGTGGAACTCGTGCGCGGTGTGTTGCGGTATCGCGCGACGCTGGATTGGCGTCTAGGCCTCTTGTCCGATCGGCGTATCGCCAAACTTCCCACTCTCGTGCAAATCATGTTGCGCTTGGGCGCGTATCAAGTGCTGTACCTGGATCGGGTGCCGGCCTCAGCAGCAGTGAACGAATCCGTGCAGATGATGAAGCAGCTGCGACGGCGCTTGGGGCGCGATTGGAGTGGATTCGTCAATGCCGTACTGCGGGCCATGCTGCGGGCGTCGCCTCCGGATTGGCCGGATCTCGCGAGGAATCCTGTCGAGGCACTGGCCGTTCAGTACTCATGTCCCACATGGCTCGTGGAACGCTGGTGTCGACAGTGGGGGGCTGAACGAGCCGCAACCTTATGCCGGGCCTCGGTTGAAGTGCCTCCGCTCACACTTCGTGTGAACCGGCTTCGAACCACGCGAGCGGCGCTACTGGCTGACTTGGGCGCGGCGCACGTCGAAGCGGAGCCCACGTCGATCAGCGAAGTCGGCATTCAACTAGGCCGCACCAGTCTCGTCGCCGATCTCCCTGGATACCCGGCGGGACATTTTTATGTCGAAGATGAAGCCGGGCAACTGGTGCCTCTGCTCTTGGACGTCCAGCCGGAGCACCGTGTGTTGGATGCCTGCGCCGCACCTGGCGGCAAAGCGACGCATATCGCCGCGCTCATGGCCAATCGAGGTGAAATCATCGCGGTTGATAGAGTCGCATCACGTCTGGACCGGGTGATGGACAATTGTCGGCGCCTGGGTGTGACGATCGTCACGCCAGTCGTAGCTGACATGCGAGAGCTGAAAGCCGAAGAGGCGGGGGCGAGAGAGCCAGCGATCTCTCCCGCGCTGCCGGAGGTGCAATCGCGCCCGTTCGATCGGATTTTACTCGATGCCCCGTGCAGCGGCCTCGGCGTGCTGCGGCGTCACCCAGAAGCCAAATGGTACAAGACGCCGGATTCCATCGCGCAACATCGACAGGTGCAGCTGGACCTGCTCGCCACGACGACTCGTCTCTTGCGGCCTGGTGGAGTGTTGGTCTATAGTACGTGCTCGATTGAGCCGGAAGAAACCGAGTCGGTCATCGACGAGTTTTGTCAGTCTCATCGTGAATTTCAGCGCGATTCGATCGCGCCCTGGTTGCCCCCAGCCGGTCTGCCGTTTCTGACCCCTCGAGGGGATCTGTCTACGATGGCCAATAGAAATAACATGGATGCGTTTTTTGCCGCCCGTCTGCGGAGGGTTGGGTAATGGCTGGCAGGACCGTCTGTATTGCGCCATCTATTCTATCGGCAGATTTCGCACGTCTGGCGGAAGAGGTCGCCAAAGTCGAAGAAGCGGGCGCCGATTGGTTGCATGTGGATGTGATGGATGGTCACTTCGTGCCGAACCTGACGATCGGCCCCCCGGTCGTTGAAGCGTTGAGAAAAGTGACCAGCCTGCCGCTGGACGTGCATCTGATGATGACCAATCCGGATGCGTTCATCGGGGAGTTTGCCGAAGCCGGCGCGGACTATCTGACCGTGCACGTGGAAACCTGTCCTCACCTGCATCGGACTGTGCAATTGATCAAAGAACGAGGCGTAAAGGCCGGGGTCACGTTGAATCCCGCCACACCGGCGATCACCCTTTCCGAAATTGTGGGCGACGCCGATCTCATTCTCATTATGTCCGTGAATCCCGGATTCGGCGGGCAAAAATTTATTCCCTCGTCCTTGCAAAAGGTCGCCGCAGTCCGGGCCATGATCGACCGGACCCACAGCCATGCGCTTCTTGAGGTGGACGGTGGGGTGAAACCGGATAACGCGGATTCCATTCTTGCGGCGGGGGCCGATGTGTTGGTAGCAGGATCCGCCGTATTTTCCGATCACGATTATGCCGCCGCGATTACAGCCCTCAGGGCCGGTCGGGTATCACCGCCACGCAGCAGCAGAACTATGGCCGGCCAGCGATAGCAGAGGCATCGGACCGCACCGTCATTCATGGATAATCTTCATCCCCTCGAAAGCAAAGTGCTGCTGGCATTGGCTCCGCAGCCTGGCTCGCCCTCCACGCTCGATCAACTCGCGGACTCCACCGGGCTGGAACCTTCGCAGTTAAGTATGGCCGTCGAATGGCTCTTGGCCAAATCCCTCATTGCCGTTCACGCCGAAACGGTTGCGTATATTGCGTCGTTGACGCCGATCGGTGAGGTGTTTTTCGAGAAATACGCGCCGATTGAACGCGTGCTGTCGGCGGCACGGGAAGCCGGGCAGACCGGCAAACGTCTGACCATCCAGGACATTCAGGCCAAGGAAGCGCTTGAACCGTCGGATGTCAGTAAAGCGGTCGGCACCCTCAAAAAAGAAGGCGCCATTCTCATCGTACAGGGTGGCTGCATCGAAAGCACCGGCCGGAATAGTTCCACGGCAGAGGCCATGCGTGCCCTCTTGCAGGAATTGCGAAGCGGACAACGTGAGTTGCAGACCTTTGCGGAACCGCTCCGGGCTGTGCTTCAGCAACATGCGGTCAAACGTGGGAACGCGCGAGAGCCCTTCCGGGTCGACGAACGGGTGACGCGATCGTTTCTGCTGACGCCTTCCGGTCAGGAAGTGGCTGACCAGTTGTCGCGTGACGGCGTCGCGGAAGAAGTTTCCCAATTGACGCCCGAGCTTCTCAAGGAAGGTGCCTGGCGGACGAAGCAGTTCCGGAAGTATACGATCAGCTTGCGGGCTCCGAGGATCGCGGCCGGGAAACGGCACCCGTATCGGGAATTCCTGGATCTCGTGAAACTCAAGCTGGTCAGCATGGGCTTCCAGGAGATGCGTGGAACGCTCGTGGAGACTGAGTTTTGGAATATGGACGCTCTGTTCATGCCGCAGTTTCATCCCGCGCGCGATATCCACGACGTGTACTTTGTGAAAAACCCGACCCATGCCCGCAACATCGATGAACCGTATCTGACGAATGTGACACAGGTCCATGAGAATGGCGCAGGGGCCGGATCGACCGGTTGGGGCTATCAGTTCGATGCGGAGCGAGCGAAGCGGTTGGTGTTGCGAAGCCAAGGGACGGCGGTTTCTGCGCGCAGGCTCGCTGCCAACCCATCCGTCCCCGGAAAGTACTTTTCTATCGCCCGCTGTTTTCGTTACGACCAGGTGGACGCCACCCATGCTACCGATTTTTTCCAGGTAGAGGGAATTGTGTTGGGAACGGATATCAACTTTCGAACGTTGTTGGGATTGTTAAACCTGTTCGCCCGTGAAGTGGCGCAGGCCAAGGAAGTGAAGTTTCTTCCTGCCTATTTCCCGTTCACCGAACCGTCGGTTGAAATGCATGTGCGTCATCCGAAGTTGGGCTGGATGGAACTGGGAGGCGCGGGATTGTTCCGGCCTGAAGTCACGACGCCGCTTGGCGTCTCAGTGCCGGTCATTGCCTGGGGACTGGGGCTGGATCGCATGGCGATGGTGGCGTTGGGCATTCATGATATTCGCGACCTCTTCTCAGCGGACTTGGAATTCATTCGGACCATGCGCGGAAGTTTTTAGGACAATCACATCATGCCCACCATTTCTCTACAACGAGACGATCTTGAGGCGTTGATCGCCGGTCATGGCGAAACGGCGTCCCGTATTTCGATCGACCAGCTTGAGCAATGGCTGATGTTGGTGAAAGGCGAGTTGAAGGGGCACAATACCGAAACCGGTGAATTACGAATCGAGCTGCAGGACAGCAACCGGCCGGATTTGTGGTGTTGCGAAGGGATTGCCCGGCAGATCAGAACCAAGCAGCAGGGCACGGCCAGTTCCTACCCCTTTTTCAAGAAGCAAAAACGTGCCGCTGGAAAACTCGTCGTGGCACCCGGGCTGGAGCAGGTGCGGCCGTATGTGGCGGCCTGTACGGCGATCGGCTATCGTGTGACGGCCTCCGGTCTGGCGCAACTGATCCAGACGCAGGAAAAGCTGGCGGATATTTTCGGGCGCAAGCGCCGCACGGTGTCCATCGGCCTCTATCGCCTCGCGCCGATTGTCTTTCCCGTATCGTACGATCTGGTGAAGCCGGATGAAGTGCGGTTCACCCCGTTGGGCATGGAAACGGTGATGACTCTGCGCGAGATCCTGATGGTCCATCCGAAAGGTGTGGAGTATGGCGGCATCGTCAGCGGTCACGATCGACTCCCGATATTGCGTGATGCCAAAGGGCAAGTCCTGTCGTTCCCGCCGATCATCAATAGCCGTGAAATCGGCGAGGTGCAGGTAGGAGACGACCACCTCTTCGTAGAGGTGACCGGGACCGATCTTCACATGGTCGCGCTGACATTGAACATTTTTGCCGCGAACCTGGCTGACCGCGGAGCCGTCATTGCGCCGGTTGAAATTCAATCACCGGTGAAAACCGCCTTCGGTAAACGCTGGCACACACCGATCGATTTCGGCGCGCCGCGGACGATTCCGCTCAAAGCCATCGAAGCCGCGCTGGGAGAAGCGTTGGGTAGCAAAGAAGTCACCACGGCGCTCAAGTCCTACGGCTACACCGTGAAATCAGGCGGGCCTAAAGTTGCCGTGCAGTTGCCGCCCTATCGCAACGACCTGCTGCATACTGTCGATGTGGTAGAGGATGTGGCGATCAGCCAGGGATATGCACGGTTTGCTCCGGTCATGCCCTCGCAGTTTACGGTGGGAGGGCTGTCACGGTTGGAGCAAATGGCCGACCGGGTTCGTCATCTCATGGTGGGGATGGAATTTCAGGAAATCATTTCCAACATCATGGGGTCTCATCAGGATTTTTGCTCGCGCATGCGCTTGGATGGCACCGAGTGGGCGAACGTCGTGGAAGTGGATAATGTGATGTCGCTTAGCTATTCGTGCCTGCGCCAGTGGATCACCCCTTCGTTGTTGCAAGTGGAGACCAATTCGAGCCGGGCGTTTTATCCGCATCGGATGTTCGAGGTCGGTGAGGTGGCTGTCCCCGATGCTCGCGCCGATGTCGGTTCACGGACGATCACGATGTTGGGGGCGGTCATCGCCCATGCCGGCGCGCATTTTTCCGAAATTCACTCCTGCCTGGACTTGCTGCTCTATTACTTGGACCGTCCTTTTAGGTTGGAACCGGTCCCTCACCCGTCGTTTCTTGAGGGCAGGGCAGGCAGAATCATGCTGGATGGACGAGCTATCGGACTGCTCGGAGAGTTGCATCCCGAGGTGTTAGAGCAGTGGCAGATTGGAGTGCCGGCAGTCGCGCTGGAGTTGGAAATCGATCGATTACTGGATGAAGCGTGACGGGAAAATCCGTTCCATCAGGATCTTCCCGTCACAGAGCATTGAGGCGAACCCGTTAGCTCGCTGCGGTGGCGAGCTGCTGCTTGGCAACGCCGACGAGTTTCTCAAACCCCGCCATATCCCGGATCGCCATATCGGACAGCACTTTCCGATCCAATAAGATATTCGCCTTCTTCAGGGCGTTCATGAAGCGGCTATACGCAATGCCATGCAAGCGGGTCGCGGCGCTGATGCGCGCGATCCAGAGCTGGCGGAAATCACGCTTCCGCTGCTTTCGCCCTGAATACGCGTAAGCCTGCCCTTTATCGACTGATTCGGTTGCTGTTCGGAACAGCCGGCTTTTGGCGCCGTACTGGCCTTTCGCCAGTTTCAGGCGCTTCTTTCGCCGCTGTCGTGTTTTCGGACCACCTTTTGTACGAGGCATGGGACGCTACTCCTTTCAGATCCTGTTCACGGCACAATCATCGTTACTGCGGAAGCAACTTGTTCAACGCGGGTGTCGAGGCGGACGAGACTTCCGTGGCCCCCTTCAAGTTCCGCTTGCGGTCGCGTGGCTTGCCGGTCAACAAATGCCGACCGCCGGCCTTTCGGCGAACCAATTTGCCCGTTCCCGTTCGTCGGAACCGCTTCTTCGCGCCGCTGTGGGTTTTCATCTTCTGCTTCATGCTCTCATTCCTTCCTTGCGTGCGTCGCGCACACTATTTGGGAGCCAAAATCATAATCAGGCTCCGCCCTTCCATCCTCGGCGCAAATTCAACGGTCCCCGCTTCCATGCACTGCTGGATCACACTCGTCATCATCGTGCGACCCATTTCCTGATTGGCCATCTCACGACCACGATACGTGAGCGTCACCTTGGTCTTATTCCCATCGGCCAAAAACTCTTTGATCTGGCGGATCTTGATCTCGAGATCGTGTTTGTCGGTGCGTGGTCTCAGCTTGATCTCTTTGACCTGCGTGGATTTCTGGTGCCGACGGCTCTGGTGATCTTTCTTGCTGAGCTCGAACTTATATTTCCCATAGTCCATGATACGGCAAACCGGAGGCTGTGAGGTCGGGGCCACCTCGACGAGATCGTAGCCCCCTTCCTGAGCCTTATTGAATGCCTCTACGGTCGGCAGTATTCCCAATTGCTCGCCGTCAGGACCGATGACACGAACTTCCCGAATCCTGATTTCCCGGTTTACACGTAATTTAGGGACGATAGGTCACCTCGTTTGTGAGTGGGTTGCTGTATCGCGTAATGATTGATTCGTGTCTGTGCGGATGAGTTCCAGGAATTGTTCGATCGGCATGGTCCCATGATCAGCTTTGCTTCGACCGCGAACCGCCACCATGCCGCTCTGCACTTCCTTATCGCCCACCACCAGCATATAGGGAATCTTGTTCTTTTCCGCCTCGCGGATCTTGAAACCGATCTTCTCGTTGCGGAGGTCCGCTTCAACACGGTAGCCGTGGCTCTTGAGGGTGGAGACGATCTTAGCCGCGAATTCCTGTTGATGGTCGGTGATTGTCAGTACAACGGCTTGAACCGGAGCCAGCCACGTCGGGAAGGCGCCGGCATAGTGCTCGATCAAAATGCCAAAGAAGCGCTCGATCGATCCCATGAGCGCCCGATGAATCATGATCGGTTGATGGTGTTTACCGTCTTCGCCGGTATAGGCCAGCTTGAAGCGTTCAGGATTGTTGAAATCGACCTGAACCGTCGAGCATTGCCATGATCGACCCAGGACATCTTTAATTTTGATGTCGATTTTCGGGCCGTAGAATACGCCTTCACCCGGATCAACCTGATAGGCCACGTTGCGGCTCTTCAGCGCTGCTTCCAAGGCGTTGGTGGCGATGGTCCAGTTCTCATCCGATCCCACGGATTTCTCGGGCCTGGTCGAGAGGTAAATTTCAAATTCCGTGAATCCGAAGGTGCCAAGCACGAAAAAGGTGAAGTCCAGCACGCGGCTGACTTCGGCCTCGATTTGATCGGGTCGGCAGAACAAATGCGCGTCGTCTTGAGTGAAGCCGCGGACCCGTAGCAGCCCATGCAGCACGCCGGTTCGCTCGTAACGATAGACGGTGCCCAACTCTCCGTACCGGATCGGCAAATCGCGATAGCTGCGCAAGTGCGATTTGTAGATCATGATATGGAAGGGGCAGTTCATCGGCTTGAGCTGATACTCGCTGCCTTCCAGTTTCATCGAGGCAAACATGTTTTCGCGGTAATAGTCGACGTGGCCGCTCGTTTTCCACAGGTCGAGCCTCGCGACATGCGGCGAATACACCAGGTCGTAGCCGTCCTTGATGTGTTGCTCCCGCCAGAAATTTTCGATGAGCAGCCGGATCAGGGAGCCTTTGGGATGCCAGAGCACCAAGCCGGGACCGATGTCGTCTTGAATCGTGATCAGGTCGAGCTCTTTGCCGAGTTTGCGATGGTCGCGACGCTTGATCTCTTCGAGTTTTGCCAGATGGGCATCAAGTTCCTTTTTCGTGGGAAACGAGGTGCCGTACACCCGCTGGAGCATGGGATTGCGTTCGTCCCCGCGCCAGTAGGCGCCGCCGGTCGAGAGGAGCTTAAAGGCGCCCACGTAGCCGGTGGTGGGCAGGTGCGGCCCGCGACAAAGGTCGACGAATTCTCCCTGACGGTACAGGGAAATAGGGGAACCATCGTCAAAGCTATTGATTAGCTCAACCTTATAGGCTTCCCCGCGATCCTGAAAAAACTTGATCGCGTCTTCTTTGGATAGTTCACTACGGCTGACAGTCAGGCCACGCTTGGTGATTTCAATGGCTCGGGCTTCGATCTTTTCCAGATCTTCCGGGGTGAACGGCCGGTCGAACGCAAAATCGTAGTAGAACCCGTCGTCGAGCGCCGGACCAATCGTAAGTTGCGCACTCGGGAACACTTCCTTGACCGCTTGAGCCATAATGTGGGTGCTGCTATGGCGGTACACCTCACGCCCTTCCGCGGATTCAAAGGTCAACGGTTCGACGGACGCGTCTTGATCCAACGCATGGAACAAGTCCATCGGCACGCCGTTGACCTTCGCGGCCAAGATTTTCCCGTCGAGACGGCCTCCCTGCGGGGTTAAGGCCTCTCGGACGGTGCATCCTGTTGGTACTTGTTTTCGAGTTCCGTCAGGAAGGGTGATGTGAATGAGCTGTGAGGCCACTCCGGTCAATCCTGCCAAAAAAATACAACGTCGCGCCGACCACCCCCTGCGGGTAATCGGATCACGAACTTCATGAGCGAACGAAAATGGTAGGCGCGGACGGTCTTGAACCGTCGACCTCTACCGTGTCAAGGTAGCGCTCTCCCCCTGAGCTACGCGCCTATCGATCGGCGATGCTAATACAGGCTTACCAAAGGTGTCAAGGAAACGCGGTGGCAAGACAGGCTTTTCTCTGTGCCCGAGCCACGCAATCGCGTCTTGTCCCGTGGGGCTGTCCAGGAGTCTGCCGACTCCTACTTGACGGCCGCCTTGAGTTCCTTGCCGGCCGAGAACTTCGGAATGCGGGCGGCAGGAATTTTCAAGGCTTCGCCGGTCCGCGGATTGCGTCCCATCCTGGCCTTGCGCTTTGAAATCGTAAAGGTGCCGAAATTGACCAACGTCACCCGCTTTCCCTTCTTGAGCGACGTGGTGACTGCGCCGGTGAAGGCTTCGAGCGCGACTGTTGCGGCGACCTTGGTGATACCGGCACTGTTCGCCATTTGTGCAATCAATTCTTCCTTGGTCATTGCTTCCCTCCGTTGGTGGTTGGCGACCCGTGGATGTGATGCATGGGCGTACTTATGACGCCTTGTGAGGTGCGGCTCAGTCGTCGGTACGCTAGCTGGCCCTGGCGCGTTTGACGGGGATATCCAGATCGAGAATCTTTTTTCTCAACGTATTGCGATTCAGCCCAAGGAGCTCCGCGGCTTGGATCTGGTTGCCCTTGGTCTCTCGCAAGGTCAGAAGAATCAACGGGCGTTCGACCGCGGCGATCAGCATCGGGTGGAGATTTTTCCCTGAGCCATTCCGCATGCCTTTGACGAAATCCCCGACCTTGTGTTCGAGATAAGAATCCAAACACAAAGCTTGTCCTTTGCCATTCGACGGAGGCGCTTCGGCCTTCGAGGCCTTGGACGCCTGAAGCACGGCGGCGGTGCGTTTCAGCACGGTACGCGATCCCACGAGGAGCAGGGTTCGTGAAGGATCGATTCCGGTCAGCAATTTGCTCAAGTCCGCCGCGGCAGCCAACTTCGATTCGATGATGACCGCATCGTAGTCGCGCTTTGCCAGGTCCTTCTGCAGTGATGGGCCTTCACGGCCAACGGTAATCGCCTGCTCACCGAAAAGGTCCTTGTAGTGTGACTGGATCTCGCTGTCTGTGCTGAGCAATAGAATATTAAATGTTGATGAACGCAGCGTCATGAGAGGCACCGAGGAAGAAGAGGGCGGGATTATTGCTCAGGCCCCAGATGATGTCAATGAGGAAATCTGCACCGGTATTGATGCAGCCTGATCGATCAAAGTGGAGAAAGTGAGCACTGGTAGAAGAGATTGTTGGTGGCATCAATTCGCAATGCAAATTAGAAACTTTCGACGCAGCAAATTCATCTCTTCCGAGAGATGGCGAGCAATTGTCGGCCAACGTGATCGCCGCCAGCGCATCCGCGATATCCGCAACCAGGCCTGCGCCCGCGGGCTTGACAGGAAAGCGGGGCTCAATGTATAGACATTCATGAATCCCCATCGGAATAGTCGCAAATGAAGGTTAGCCTTAGAGCCACCTATGGGATCATCGCTGCCGTAGATCTTGCGCTTCACCATGCCGAGCATCCGGTGTGCGCAAAGTCGATCGCCAAGCGGCAGGCGATTCCGGCCCGGTTCCTCGAGCAAGTGCTGCATGCGATGAAGAAGGCGGGAGTGGTGACGAGTCAGCGCGGAGCGCAAGGCGGGTATGTGTTGAGTCGAAAACCCTCGGAGCTCTCTGTGGCGGACATTCTCGATGCCTTAGAAGGCCCGCTTCTGTCGACGAACGGAGACGCCGCTCCGAAACAGACCTCGTCACGAGCTTCCAAGCAAGAGGCGCTCCTTGCGCATATTTGGGATCGTGTGAAACGGGCGGAACTCAGCGTGTTATCCGAAGTGACGGTCGAGGAGTTGGCAAAGCGCCAACGGGCCCTCGACGAGCAACATACATTGATGTATCACATTTGAACTCCCGCATGATGCCCTGCACATTACTTCCGAACCGACGAGGTCGTTATGATAAGTAGTCATACAGAGGCTCTTCGCCCCGCTGTGAAGACTGAGCCCATTCCTCCCCATATTGTCGAAGAAATCGAGACATTCGAGGCCGAAGCTCAACGTGTGCTGGCCGGCGATCTCTCGACCGACATCTTCAAGCCCTTCCGCTTGCAGTACGGCATCTATGGTCAGCGGCAGCCCGGCGTGCAGATGTTCCGGATCAAAATTCCATTCGGCGGTTTGACGGCCAATCAATTGCGACGCGTGGCTGAATTGGCCGACCAGTTTGCCACCGGCGTGGGCCATGTCACGACGCGTCAGGACATTCAGCTGCATTTCGTGGAGCTTAAGCACGTGCCTGAGATGATGCGCCAGTTGGCGGCAGTGGGATTGACCACACGTGAAGCCTGCGCCAACACGGTGCGTAATGTGACGGCGTGCCATCTGGCCGGAGTGTGCCAGGGCGAAGTGTTCGATGTGACGCCCTACGCGAAAACAGTTGCCTACCATCTGCTGCGTAATCCGCTGAACCAGAGTCTCCCGCGGAAATTCAAGATCGCGCTGTCGGGCTGCCGGCAGGATTGCGCCCTCACACCCATTCACGACATCGGCCTGCTCGCGGCGAAACGGGCGGATGGAACCATTGGCTTCCGGATGGTGGCCGGTGGTGGCCTGGGATCGACACCGCGCATGGCGCAAGTGCTGCGAGAATTTACGCCGATGGACGAATTGCTGCCGACCATCGAAGCGGTGATCAAAGTGTTCGATACCTTAGGAAACCGCAAGAATCGGAACAAGGCTCGCATGAAGTTCGTCATCGAGAAACTCGGATTCGACGAATTCAAACGTCGCTGGGAGGCGGCCTATGCGGCCATGGGATATGCGGTGCCGACGCATGAACCGATCAAACTGCTCGAGTATGCCGATACGCCGCCGTTGTTGATGCCGACGAAAGCACCGAACAGCACCAACGGAAATGGGAATGGAAACGGCAATGGCGCCGCATCGCGGAATGGCGCCGAATCAGCGTTTGAGGCCTGGAAGCGGACCAATGTGGTGCCTCAACGGCAGGCGGGATTTGCTGCGGCTGCCATCAAGTTACCGATGGGCGATTTGACGGGCGAACAGATGTGGGTGGTTGCCGATTTGGCCGAACGCTATTCCAATGGCAACATCCGGACCACCATCAATCAAAACGTGATCATCCGATGGATTCAGGAGGACCGTTTGAGCGCGTTTCATGAGGAACTCGTCGCGCATAGCCTGGGCGATCCAGGCGCTGAGCTCGTCGAGGACATCATTGCCTGCCCGGGTACGGATACGTGCGGATTGGGGATCACCTCGTCAAAGGGGATGGCCCGAGCGCTCGCGGAGGTCTTTCCTGCCGGCCAGGTGCCGGAAGATCTGCGCGACGTCAGCGTCAAAATCAGCGGCTGTCATAACTCGTGCGCACAACACCATATTGCGACGATCGGCCTGCACGGAGTTGGTAAGCGGCTCGGCGAGCATACGGCGCCGCATTACGAACTGCATTTGGGCGGGCACGTGGACGGCACGCCGAAAATCGGGCAGCTTGCGGTGAAGTTGCCGGCGAAAAGTGTTCCGGCGGCGGTCCGCCATCTGGTCGACGTGTATCGCCGGGACCGGAAGCCGGGGGAAAGTTTGCAAACCTTCATCGGGCGGGTCGGAAAAAACGTCCTCAAGGACGAACTCATCCCCTATACGATTGTTCCTGCGTACGACCAGGATCCGACCTACTACTATGACTGGGAAGGTGAGGCCGAATTTGTGTTGGAGGATCTGGGGCCCGGCGAATGCGCAGGTGGAGCCTTGGAAATGATCGACGACCGCATGTTGGAAGCCGATCAGGAGCTCTATCAAGCGAAACTACTTGTGGAGAAGCATCAATACGCTCTGTCCGTGAATAAGTCCTATCGCGCGGTCCTGGCGGCGGCCAAAGGGTTGTTGGTCACCGAAGGAATCGATCCGGCGACCGATGCGGAGACATTCCAGGAGTTCGACGTGCGCTTGGCGAGCAAAGGCATTGTACCCGCCTCCTACACCAACCTCGGTGCTCAGGTGGGGGATTTGGGATCCAAGGATGCCACGGCCGAAACGGCGAATGACAAGATGGCGTTTGCCAAGCGGTTCCTCTCAGTCTGCCGGGCGGCCACCGAACAAATGGGCAAGGATTTGAAGTTGGCGCAGGTGAAGGAAGAGGTGGTTCCGACTCCGGCTCCCAAAGTGGAGCCTGCGAGCCCCGTTGCCACCGCGCCGGTCTACGATTTGCGCGGTGTCGCCTGCCCGATGAATTATGTGAAGACCAAATTGAAATTGGAAATGATGGACAATGGCGAGCAGCTCGAAGTCTGGCTCGATGCCGGAGAGCCGATTCGCAATGTGCCGATGAGTCTACGGAACGATGGGCACAAGATTCTTGAAGAAGGCCCGTTGGAGCCGGAGGCCAAACATTTCAAGATTTTGGTGGAAAAGGTCGAGGGGTGAGAAAGAGTGCAAGACACACAGAAGTCCGCTGAACGACCTTCCGACGCAGAGCTGAAGGCGCTGAGTGATTCGTTTGAATCTCAGCAGCCGTGGGACCTGCTGGCGTATGCCCTGAAGACGTATCAGGGCAGGATCGTGCTCGCCTGTAGCTTCGGGGCGGAAGATGTAGCGTTGGTCGATATGGTGCATCGGATCGATCCGGATGCGCCGCTGTTCTACCTCGATACCGACTTTCTATTTCCGGAAACGTTCGACGTGCGCGACCGCATTGTGGCCCGATATGGTCTGAAACCGGCGCAAGTGATTCAGATGAAATCGCTCTTGACGCCGGAGCAGCAGGCTGCCCAACATGGAGCGGCCTTATGGGCCAGCAAGCCCGATCAATGCTGCGAGTTGAGAAAAATCGAGCCATTGACCCGTATTCTCGGTCAGTACAGCGCGTGGATCACCGGAATCAGGCGGGATCAGGCTCCGACCCGGGCCAACGCCGGACTGATCGAGTGGGACAAGAAATTTCAGCTCGTCAAAGTGAACCCGTTGGCCGCCTGGAGTACGGAGCAGGTGTGGACGTATATTCAGCTCCACGAGGTGCCGTACAACATCTTGCACGACCGCAATTATCCCAGCATCGGTTGCACGCACTGCACCGCGCCAGTCCTTCCCGGGGACGATCCGCGTTCCGGTCGGTGGAAAAATTTCGGCAAGACC
>ERZ724526.823-NODE-823-length-17192-cov-3.967147_pt1 | contig 17192 bp, 10 predicted proteins | sample MGYA00376059_ERZ724526 | MGnify/ENA primary metagenome ERZ724526 (study PRJEB28724, sample SAMN07190883) | activated sludge metagenome | isolation source: activated sludge of sewage treatment plant in Hong Hong | place: Hong Kong | collected 2016-03-17 ...
ACAACCGGCTCAATGTAGCCAACAGCACCAATGCGTCACACATGTACGGCCTCCAGGGCAGCTATGATTATGCCTATCCTGCTGTGGCTTCATTTGCGACATCGAATACAGATCCAACCGTGATGATTGCCTTTTTACGCTGCTCCGAAAATTCATACCCCGAAGTTCGGGTGACCAATTGCGACAGGGATTTCACCTGGTCTCCGTCCACCAGCGTAAAAGAAGGAGAAACCTATGTGGATTTTCTCAGTGATGAAGTAGAGCGTTGGGGCGATTATACCGGCATCTGCAGGAAGCACAACAGTGCTGATCCGCGGGTATGGCTGGCGGGTTGCTATGGCGCTGACATCAACAGTCAGTCTGCTTACAATACGTACAAGACCTGGGTGGCGGAGGTAAAGAGCGGAGAAACCGTCAGTGTGGAAGATCCGCAAACTAAAGAAGACGTAAAGGTCTTTCCTAATCCTGCATACAATATGTTCAATATCCGGTTTACATCCGACGGCCTTTCTCCGGTTCAGATAGATCTCTTTGATGCCAATGGTGTGCTGGTCAAAACGCTATATCAGGATACTCCAAAATCCGGCGAAAACAAACTAAGTTTCAACCAGGAGGCATTGACCACTGGCACCTATTTTCTTTCCATTCATTCCGGCTCTCAAATCCTAAAAAATGAAAAACTGGTTATTGTCCGCTAACGTACTGGGTGTGTACTTCCTCACCCTGTTGGCTTGTCCCGCAAAATCATCCAACAGTGCTGCCCCCACTCCGTCTGCCGGTCAGGAGATGAGTACGGATACCATCCGTATGCATACAGACACTTCCGGGTCCGCCGGCTCCACAACCCCCACGCCCTCGAAAGAAGAGCAATACCAACAAGGCAGTGGTGAAAAACATGAAGCCCCCAAACATGGTACGCCTGACGACATGAAGCTCGACAGTATCAAAGACAGCAAGAAGAAAAAAAAGCCTGATCAGTGAGGTATGATCTGTGATCAAAAGAGTCTTTCAACTTAAAGCTCGTTATTTGAAGTTTCCAAACTTCAAATCCATATTCCGATCCTTGACCTGGGGTAAATCAATGAGGAGTAGTTTTAACTGCAGGGGATGAGCCTTGTCCACCGCTATGAAATACTTTAGCGCGTAGCATGCTACGTGCCTACGTAATTTTAAAAAATAAATAATGTTCGGCGTAGGTTTACCTACGTCGGTGCGTGAGCAAGTTTTAACTTGCTTGTAAGATCACCCCATTCCACAATCATCCTTTCGCCAGGGGCTAAACCCCTCCGCTACCCGGAGCGCCCTTTCAGGGTTTTTACTAAATCATCCTTGCCGTTGATGCCGTCGCATTTCATGCTATGGTATCCAAAGAAGAAGGGCACATAATATGCTGCATGCCCACGCAATGTATTAACTCCAGCATGAAGTTCCTGCTAGACCGTGTTGCGCACCTACAGCGCGCGAAATAAATTTCCACTATGATCATGCTACCGACCTGTAGCCCCTACGGGGCATTGTTTATTAGTTCTCATTGATTTACCTTCATTAATAGATCCTCTTGAATAGAGGTAAAGCTTGTCGCTCCTTATTTTAATCCAATTCGAAAGTTCCTTTTGCCCCCTTGGGTCGTCATAGCGCTTTTCCGCGCCAAGAAGATCCGCCCTCTTAATGGGAGTCTAAAAATGATACTGATGCAGAGATAGCTTGCTCATATCGGAAAAACACTCAAGATCATTTCGGGAAGCAAACCCTTGCGCCGCAAAATTGTCTGAGCCGACAGGAAGTCCTTTTTTATGGCCATAAAGCCATAAAAAAGGAAATCGTGGAATACAACTAAGCGAGAAAGCAAACCAGAACGTCAGACGAACGAACAAATCCTAAAGCGAGTTTTTTGCGGCGCTAGATTTTTTGGTTACTTTTTTATCGATGAAAAAAGTAACAAACCCCTTCCGGGAGGAAAATCATTTTATAAAATGATACTATTGCTTTAAAAGCGAACAAAACCTTAGTTTTGTTCCTCATTCTTGCATCAAGAGATCCTGCGCGAAGTGCAGGGCGGCAACCGACCCGGTGAACGGCACGGTGCCTGGCAGATGCGGGTCCATGCGGATCAAATGTTGTTCACGGTATCCCGCTGTTACCTGTATGCCCATACTTCATAGCTTGCTATTGATGCAGTGTTACGATTTATACGTACATGATAACACTTGAAACACAGACGATTTCACGAACCCCCCTGCTGAAAGAGGCTGTCAAACAACGTATCCTGGTGCTGGACGGTGCCATGGGCACCATGCTTCAACGCTATAAACTCTCCGAAGCGGATTATCGCGGCTCCCACTTTGCCGACTGGCCCAATGACCTCAAAGGCAATCATGATCTGCTCAACCTCACCCGACCAGATGTCGTCGAACAAGTCCACCGGGACTATTATCTCGCAGGGGCCGACATCGTAGAAACCAATACGTTTAATGCCAATGCCCTGAGCCAGGCTGATTATGGCACTCAAGGTTCTGTTTATGCCATCAACTTTGCCGCGGCTAAACTGGCCCGTAAGGTAGCTGATGAATTTACCGCAGCAGAACCCTCCAAGCCCAGGTTTGTAGCCGGCTCTATCGGACCGACCAACCGCACAGCCTCTCTTTCTCCGGATGTCAACCGTCCCGGATTCCGGGCAACTACCTTTAAAGAACTTTCGGATGCTTATGCTGAACAAGCCAGGGGTCTTATAGATGGAGGCGCAGACTTGTTATTGATCGAAACGGTATTTGACACCCTCAATTGCAAAGCCGCTTTGTTTGGCATCACCACCCTGATCGAAGAAACCAAAGCAGATGTACTCATTGGGGTTTCAGGAACGATCACCGATGCCAGCGGAAGAACCTTGTCCGGCCAGACCATTGAGGCCTTCTGGATTTCCATTTCGCACGCCCCTCTGTTTTGTGTCGGCATCAACTGTTCGCTGGGCGCTGCAGAAATGCGTCCCTACGTAGAAAGCCTTTCACAAATCGCCAATGTACCCCTGATCATTTTCCCCAATGCCGGTTTGCCCAACGAACTGGGTGGATACGATCAGACGGCTGAAGTGATGAAAGGCCTGATCCGTGATTTTGGTCAAAATGGCTTTTTCAATATTACCGGTGGATGTTGCGGCACTACCCCCGATCACATTCGCGCTATTGCCGAAGCGGTTGCTGATCTGCCTCCACGACCCATTCCTGAAGCGAGCCCTTATACGCAACTCAGCGGACTCGAACCACTGATCATTCGCCCGGACAGCAATTTTGTCAACATCGGCGAACGCACCAACGTCACCGGTTCAGCAAAGTTTGCCAAACTCATCCGGGAAGGAAATCTTCAGGAAGCCCTGAGTGTTGCGCTTCAACAGGTAGAAAGCGGAGCCCAGGTACTGGATATCAATATGGATGAGGGCCTGCTGGATTCTAAACAGGCCATGGTAGAATTTTTACTTCTCATGGCCTCCGAACCCGATATCGCCAAAGTGCCTTTCATGATCGACTCCTCCAAGTGGGAGATCATCGAAGCCGGCTTACAATGTGTGCAGGGCAAGAGCATTGTCAACAGCATCTCGCTTAAGGAAGGTGAAAATGTCTTTCGTCATCATGCGAAATTAGTGAGACGGTATGGCGCTGCTGTAGTGGTCATGGCCTTTGACGAAGAAGGACAAGCCGACACTATTGAGCGCAAAGTATCTATATGCCAACGTGCGTACAGGATCCTTACGATCGAACTCGGATTTCTACCTCAGGACATCATCTTCGATCCTAACATCTTTGCTGTCGGTACAGGTATCGCCGAACACAATGAATATGCTATCAACTTTATCGAAGCCACGCGTCAGATCAAACAACTCTGCCCGGGTGCAAAGGTGAGCGGTGGCGTCAGCAATATTTCATTTTCATATCGGGGCAACAACGCTGTTCGCGAAGCCATGCATGCTGCGTTTCTGTATCACGCCATCAAAGCCGGCATGGATATGGGGATCGTCAATGCGGGAATGATCGAAGTGTATGAAGAAGTCGATCCTGTTTTGTTGGAGAAAGTAGAGGATGTGCTTTTCAATCGTCATCCTGATGCTACCGAATCCCTGACGACGTATGCCGAAGAAGTCAAATCAAGCGGAAAGGTTATACAACGCGAACAGGCCTGGAGAGAAGATAGCGTCCAGGAGCGCCTGAAGCATGCCCTCGTGAAAGGGATCACTGAATATATCGAAGCCGATACCGAAGAAGCGCGTCAGCAATATGCAAGGCCACTTGAAGTGATCGAGGGTCCGCTGATGGACGGCATGAACGTCGTGGGTGAGTTGTTTGGTCAGGGTAAAATGTTCCTTCCACAGGTTGTAAAAAGCGCCCGCGTGATGAAAATGGCGGTGGCGTATCTCACACCTTACCTGGAGGCTGACAAACAATCCAGTGAGGCGAGCGCAAAAGGAAAGATACTGATGGCTACGGTCAAAGGGGATGTACACGACATAGGCAAAAACATTGTCGGCGTCGTGCTGGCCTGCAACAATTATGAAATCGTGGACCTTGGTGTCATGGTTCCTGCGGACAAAATCCTGCGCATAGCCCGTGAAGAAAAAGTCGATATCATAGGCCTCAGCGGCCTCATCACACCATCGCTCGATGAAATGGTGCATGTGGCTGCCGAAATGGAGCGGGAGGGTTTTGATCTGCCGCTGATGATTGGCGGCGCCACCACCTCACGGCTGCATACCGCCCTCAAGATAGATCCCAAATACAAAAGAGGTCCTGTAGTGCATGTCCTGGATGCTTCGAAAGCGGTAGGGGTAGCTTCACAATTGCTTTCTGAAGACAAGGATAAGCGTGGCGTATTTGTCCAGGAAGTGCGGGACAATTATGAACAGATGCGCATAGCCCGTGAAGGAAAGAACACAAAGAAGTACCTGCCGATAGCTGAAGCGCGCAACAATCGCTTTGCACCTGATTGGTCAACCTATAATCCTCCGGTGCCCTTAAAACAAGGCGTTTGGGCTTTCGAAAATTATCCCCTGGATGAACTGCGCCCCTATATAGACTGGACTCCTTTTTTCCAATCCTGGCAGTTGGCCGGCAAGTATCCCGCCATCTTTGAAGACCCGATTGTAGGAAAAGAAGCGCAACGTCTATATGATGATGCCCAGGCGATGCTGGATCAGATCATCACTGAAAAATGGATTCGCGCCGCTGCCGTAGTGGGTATTTTCCCGGCTCAGGCAGATGGAGACGATATCCTTCTGGATAACCCTTACTCCCTTGCTCCCTTACTCCCTTCCGACCATAAAAAGAAGCTCCGTCTTCATCACTTGCGACAGCAGATTATCAAAGCTCCCGGCCAACCCAACTTCTGTCTCTCTGATTTTATTGCTCCGGTTGACAGTGACAAGCCCGATTATATCGGAGCCTTCGCCGTCACAGCAGGATTGGGCATTGAAAAGAAAGTCAAAGAATTTGAATCGGTTCACGATGACTATCATGCGATTTTGTTGAAAGCCCTGGCAGATCGCTTTGCAGAAGCCCTGGCCGAACGCATGCACGAAAGGGTAAGGAAGGAATGGTGGGGCTATGCTTCGGCAGAGCATTTTACCAACAGCCAACTGATTGACGAATCCTATGCAGGCATCCGCCCGGCGCCGGGTTATCCCGCATGCCCTGATCATACCGAAAAAGCTTTGCTGTTTGATCTCCTCGAAGTACCTCAGCGCGCAGGGATCACCTTGACCGAGAGTATGGCTATGTACCCGGCGGCCAGTGTGAGCGGATGGTATTTTTCACATCCGGACAGCAAGTACTTTGCCGTCAGTGGGATCGATCGCGATCAGTTGGAAGACTATGCGCAACGAAAAGGCATGGAGGTCAAGGAGATGGAGCGATGGTTGAGTCCGTTGCTCTAAAAGGTCACCCATAGAATAATCGGATTTTCTTTGTTAACTTTCATTGCCTCTGAATAAGGGTTCGGCATGTTTGGTGCATTCCTTTGTCTGCGCGCTCCCGAAACCTTATTTGCAGAGATTATTGTATCACACCAACTATTTCGTCATGATTAAGAAGATTCTGATCATCCTGCTATCCATTATTGTGATAGCCGTCCTGGGACTTTACATCTACATTCAGAGTTCCTACAACAAAACGTATGACTGGCCTGCCCCCGCTTTAAAAACCAGTACAGACTCCACGGTCATCGCCCGTGGTAAGTATCTTGTTGAAGGTCCTGCGCATTGTGTATCCTGCCATGTGTCCGGTTTTGCCGACATGGTGGCTGCCGACAGTGGAAAAACGGTTGACCTCGTAGGAGGTGTTGGATTCACGATGGGGCCTCTGGGTACCTTGTATACACGCAACCTGACTCCGGACAAGAAGACCGGCATCGGAAGGTATACCGATGGACAGATCTTTCGGATGATGCGCCATGGGATCAGACCCGATGGTATGGCCTCTATGCCATTGCTGATGCCTTTCTGGAACATGGCTGATGAAGATCTTATTGCGGTCGTCTCTTATTTGCGTTCCTTGTCTCCGGTCGAACATGCAGTGCCCGAACCAAATTGGACGTTTATGGGAAAAGCCGTCAGAACGTTTTCTCCTACCTTCAAACCCATCGAAAAACCAACACCTCCGCCTACTGCACCCCCAATGGGACCTACCAAAGAAAGGGGAGAATACCTGGCCAGATCTGTAGCCAACTGCGTGGGTTGTCATACCAAACGGGACATGATGACGTATGAGGCTATAGGACCTGAATTTGCCGGCGGAATGGAATTCGAACCCTGGCCTGCTTTGCACAAATACATGAATGTTGATACCACACTTTGGCTTCGCACTCCCAATATCACTCCTGCGCCCAACAGTGCTTTATCCAAATTCAAAACTGTAGAGGAGTTTATCGCCCGGTTCAGACAAGGTCGCGCGATTCCCGTATCCCCGATGGACTGGGGTCCGTTTTCACGTATGAGTGATGAGGATCTGACGGCTATCTATCTGTTTCTGCACAGCCTTGAGCCCGTCGATAATGGGGTGATTGAGGTGTCGTTTAAGAAAGAAGCGAAGTAAGGGATGGACTGAAGCCTGGTTCAATTTGAGTCGAAAAGAGGGCAAAAATTTAAAATTTGCGAATCCATTCGCAAAATTCATATAAAAATTGCGAATGGATTCGCAGGATTTAGCCTTTCACTTCTCCGGAAGCTGCTAAACTTGTTTTTATTAGGGTTGCAAAATTTGTATTTTTAATATCCCTTGAACCCACTTCCTTTCATACCCAACCATCTGTATAATCGTCGCCGAGACATTCACTCGGTATATAGTGGAGGTGAACAGGGTGGTATTTCTACCCCTGCAAAATTCCCTTATATTTTCATTTTTTCTGGTGTTGTTGGTCAACAACATGGATATACTGACAGATGGCTAAACATGAGCAAGAGTGTTTTTGTATATTCTGGTGAAGGCCAAATGGGTGACATGAAATTTGTAAGAGGCAATTTGGCGCTGCGAGATCATAAACAAAATGGAAAACGAGTTTTTCTTTTTCAAAGCGAAGGCCGAGGGTGGGCCAAATTTATTTGCGAATTGGAATTTCTTGATTTTGGATATGAAGAAACTTGGGATAGAGATGGAAATATCCGTCAAGGAATTGTGTTTTTCCTAAATCGTGCCGGAGTTCGTGTTTCTGTTCAGCCTGAGCTATTAAATATGCAAACAACTGTTGCAGAACCTGGTCAGGAATATAAATTGAATATTCCAACCATAACTGAAAGAAAGGGTTTGGTAACAACTAGGATTGGGCAAGGAGCATATAGAAAAAGCATAGTCTACCGCTGGGATGGTAAATGCGCAGTTACTGGTTTCGATAAATTAGATATATTGATTGCTTCTCATATTGTTCCTTGGTCTGAATCTTCCAATGATGAAAGGATCAACATCAACAACGGTATCCTTTTGTCTCCCGCCTATGATGCTCTCTTCGATCGCCACCTCATATCCTTCGAACCCTCCGGCAAAATCATCCTTTCTGAAAACATAGAAACACAGGCGTATGAAAAGATCGGTGTGACCGGTATGGAGGCCATCAAAAACTTGTCGGTAGACAATCATCCCTATCTCGATAAACATCGCCAACGATTCTATGACCACCATTAAGGTTGTCTGCGGCATCATTCGTAAGGATAGTAAAATCTTTATCGCCAGGCGTAAACCCCACCTTAGCCAGGGTGGCTGCTGGGAATTTCCCGGCGGCAAATTGGAACCTAACGAAGATCCAATGGAGGGCTTAAGACGTGAACTATTAGAGGAACTCGATCTGGTCGTTGCTAATCCTGTTTATCTGGCCGAACATCGACATGACTATGACTCCTTTACCATACATCTCATCGCCTACGAGTGTGATTTTGTTTCTTCCTCCTTTACACTGACGGATCACGATACATGGGCGTTTGTGCAGCCTGATGAGCTTCCCAAATATCCGATCTGCGGTGCAGATCAGTTTTTTGTGGCGCAATTGACAAAATAAAAACCACGAACCTTTACCACTTCTTCTCCTCACACCTGCACGCTTCAAGGATTTTGGAGGTGTTGATCTTATATGAAGCCATGTCCACATTAGCATCCTTGGCCGATTGTCGGACAAGCCCTGGAGGCAATTCATCATAGGCAGCCCAGGGAAGCATGATCACCATATCCCTTTTATCCGGCTGTTTCTCTGATGCCAGATACTGACATACCGCCTGTTTTTGAGCGATATGAAAGGAATCAAGTCCCACCGCCATGCGGTTCAGGTTGGTCATCTGCATCAGACTGTCTGTATAAAACACAAAAGGCCGGTACAATTCTCCCATAACGAGGTAAACGGAAGTATACATAAAGTTCTGCCCCATACCCAGGGATTCACCGGTGCGTATATTGACATAATCCAGCAATGAAGCTGCCAGCGAACTACTCCAGGCACCACTGTGCACAGCATCAAGGATGATCCCGATGAGTTCCAGCCTTCCTGCTGGATCTTGTGCTTGCAGAAAATGAAGCAACAAGACGCGTAATACACTATTCCAGGAAAGGCTGTCATGATAATCTACTCCCAGCATCTCCTCATCCGGAAATCCAAAGGTGTGAACCATCCCTATAAAAGATAATACCTGTATGCTGTCTATACTATCCCGCCGTTGATACATCGCCTGTATCTCCTCCCTGCTCATCATGGGTATTTTGTCGTATTCCCGAACGCCCTGATCCGCCTCCCAGAACTTACGCAATGTTTCTTCTACTTGCAGACTGGCTTTCTGCAAGGGCTTTGAACGATTGCATAGCTTCCGGATCAACTTTTGATTGTTGGCACTAAACCACATTTTAGGTATGTGGAGATACAGACTGATCGTATCGATATGCTTCTCCACCATCAACCGGTATATCGCACTATCGTTTTTCTCCCAGCGGCCACACTTGTAATTGACCCGCACGAAATTGGCGAGGTCAACATAAAACGGATGAGTCTTATGCATGAATGCCGTATCATAATAAACGGCTGCCTGATCAAATTCATTGCGGTAGATTGCCCGTGCCGCCAGATTGATATAATGGTAATAGCGATCCAGCTCCGAAGGCAGTGTTCCGAACACTGAAGTGTCAGCAGACATCATGGATATGCTCCTGTCTGGATTCATCCCTGAATAATCTTGCTGGCGCGACGAAATGCCTTGATGATTCAGGTTTAGCATGATCAAAATAGCATTGAAGTATTGTAATAGGATCATAACCATCATCCCCAATTTATTATCCAAAGAATCAACTAAACATACAAGATTCCCTCCTTCAACGTAAAACATACAGGATTATTCCTTTAGAATTCGCTGCATACAACTCCACCTGCATCAAAATGAATCCCAAAAACTGGCCCTTCGACCGTTTTAATCTTTACATATAATTCTGATCTGGAAATATTTCATTCCCTAATTTTACGCCATGCCTCCAACCTCCTCACCCACACGTCAATCGAAAACTGCGGTCCGTGAAAAGGCCAAAGAGATGGTCCAGGAGGAAAAACAGGTCATTGTGCACTGCCGGTACACCTGTCGTAATCCTAACGGAATGCTGATCCGGGTGTGGCCTTCCACCTATCTCATTGCCCGCGATGCCCAACATACCAGCGACCTGGTCCATGCAGAAAATATCCCCCTCGCCCCGGCCTGGATGCCCGTAGGTGCAGGGGAAACCGCCCGCTTTACACTGATCTTTACAGGGCTGCCAGCCTCCTGTCTCAGATTTGATCTCGCCGAAATCATCCCTCAATCCGGAGGATTCTACGTGCCCGATATCGTCCGCAATGAAATGGATGTATATGACATTGATATCCCTGAATAAAAAATACAGGAAGCAGGAATATCATCATCCTGCCACTACTGCCTTCCTTGTTTCGGTCATCCCATATTCGTCCTGAATACGCACTACATATAATCCTGAATCTGCCATTTCGATATCCCTTGTCTCTCCTGAATCTATCTGAAATACCGCTGATACAGGTCTGCCGGTCAGGTCAAACACTTGGCAGGTTAGGGACATATCCGTTTCATTCAACATATGGATGTTGCTGGCAGCAGGATTGGGACATATCCTAAACCGCATCAAATCGCCCCTCGCATCTGAGACTCCCACTGGCATACATCGATTCAAACGGGCCCCCAGTATTTTATTACCCCACACCGGGTCTGTTGATCCATTTGCATCCAAATCACCAAGAGCTACAGCACGTATGAGTTCGCCCGCCTGAAAATGCAATTCATGATATACCGGAAAATGTCCCTGGCCATCATTCTCAATCCAAATCACCCACCCAGGTTGTGCCACAGATGTATATACATCCACATCCTCATCACAATCCATATCACTCAATACATAGGCGTCAAATACATCCGAAGAGGCCAGAATGGTATCCTGCAGCGTAAAATGGCCTTCCCCATCATTGCTGTAAAAAAGAATTCCCCGAAGGGCTTCATACGCTGCTATATCCGTATCCCCATCCCGATCAAGATCCGCGGATTGTAAATGGAATGTCAGTCCAATATGGGGAGATTCAATAACGGAAAACTGATTCTGTCCCTGATAGAGTAAAATATCAAAGCCATCGCTGGCTACAGCAACATCCAGCAAGCTGTCTGCATTGTAATACCCGGCATCAATGGCATAAAATTCTGTTCCGGCATAAATGACACGACCTTCATCAAAAACACCTGGAGCAAGCGCCAGGTACAAAACAATTTCAACATGCTGCAGCGATAAAATATCTGTCCATCCATCCTGATTAAAATCTGCCAGGATTACTTGTTGGGTCAGATCAAGGCTGTCATCAATCACGGTCTCCTGGTATACATCTCCCTGCCTGGAAAACAAACTAATCTTCCATGGGAAATCGTACGCTACGACAAGTTCAGCACCTCCGGAAGGTATGATCTCTCCGACAGCAAAATGTTCAAGATTGCGAAGGCTGTCTGCTGTTGGAATATCAAAGCGTGTGTAGGTTTCTTCATCCTCCTGGACATAATAGGTCAAATGGTCATTGGGCCATTGTTTGTTGGCCGCTATGATGTCCAGTTTTCCATCATGATTTATATCAGCCACCTCCAGTTGCCGGATCGTCTTTTGAAAAACGGTATCAATAAAAATGACCGGATCAAATTGAGCACAAATCCATAATGGCCAGAAGAGCCCGGCGCCAAGGAGCAACAGTGATTTCATTTAGTAAAGTTAGTGCCTGTAGGGAAAGTTCGGCATATAAGGAATGAAGGGACAGTTCGCGACCTGTCCCTTCATTCCTTATATGCCGCGACCTGTCCCCGCATTCCGTACTTTCCCCTATCTTTGCCTCGTGAAATCACTGCCACTCATTTATGGGATATATATCCTATGCTTGTCCTGCATCCCCTGCAGCGACATGAATGTGTGCACAGACACTTCCTCTTCAATAGACATTTCAGCACCGGCACATGACGATCATGATCATCCCAATGATTTGTGCTCCCCCTTTTGTATTTGCATTTGCTGCGGCATGTCTATCACTTCCTCGCAGGTTATTCCAGCTACGTTCACAGATTCGTACTTAACTCAAAATACCTGCTCCGATTTCCACCAGCACTTCATCCCCGAAGTGTACCTCAATATCTGGCAACCGCCTAAGATCGGCTGATCCACCATTTGCTGTGACCTCTTGGGTCAACAGCTTTATCTCTGTTTACCTACATCGGAGATTGACTGACTTGCATACTGCCAGAAACAGGATGCATATGCCTGATCTATATATTCAAATTCATCATGCTCAATCAGATCATTTATTTCAGCATTCACAACAAATTTATCATCGCACTGATGACGGTAGCCTTGGTCATCTGGGGGATGTGGAGTGCCACCCGGCTGCCCATTGATGCCGTGCCCGATATCACCAACAACCAGGTGCAGATCATCACGCTCTGTCCCACCCTTGCTGGGCAGGAGGTAGAGCAACTGGTGACCTATCCGATCGAACAAAGTATCGCAAACCTCCCCGACCTGACCGAACTGCGCAGTATTTCCAGGTTTGGACTTTCCGTCATCACGGTGGTCTTCGATGACAACACGGACATCTATTTTGCCCGCCAACTCATCAACGAACGACTCAAGGAAGCGGAAGAAAAAATTCCTGCCGGGGTGGGACACCCTGAGCTCGCCCCGGTGAGCACTGGTTTGGGAGAGGTATACCAATACATCATCCACCCGGCCAAAGAAGCCGAAACCAAATACTCGGCGATGGACCTACGCACGATGCAGGACTGGATCGTGGCCAGGCAACTATATGGTACACCGGGTATTGCGGAAGTCAATAGTTTCGGCGGTCAACTGAAGCAATATGAAGTATCACTCAACCCCAATCGGTTACTGGCGATGGGAGTCACCATTCCGGAAATCTTTGAGGCCCTGGAAAAAAACAATGAAAATACCGGGGGGGCTTACATAGATAAAAAACCAAATGCCTACTTCATCCGTGGTGTAGGCCTCGTGAGTTCGTTTAGTGATATCGAAAATATTGTCGTCAAGTCGAACCCGAATGGCATCCCCATCCTGATCAAGGATATCGCCAAGGTCCAATTGGGCAGCGCCGTACGCTATGGCGCTATGACCTACAATGGAGAAAAGGATGCCGTAGGTGGCGTGATCCTGATGCTTAAAGGAGCCAATAGCGCCGAAGTCGTCAACCGGATCAAAGACAAACTGCCGACCATTCAGAAATCACTGCCCCCGGATGTGGTCATAGAGCCCTTCCTCGATCGACGCGATCTCGTGGATCGCGCGATGAATACAGTAGAGAAGAATCTTATCGAAGGGGCACTGATCATCATTTTCGTATTGGTTCTTTTTCTTGGAAATTTTCGGGCAGGGCTTATAGTGGCGAGTGCTATTCCGCTCTCCATGCTCTTTGCACTCGGCCTGATGAATGTATTCGGTGTGTCAGCCAATCTTATGAGCCTGGGGGCTATTGACTTTGGACTTATCGTGGATGGAGCAGTCATCATAGTCGAAAGTGTCTTTCATCGAATCGCTTATGAAAACCCTGGAAGTACGGTCAAATTAACACAAAAACAAATGGATGAAACCGTCCTGCAGAGCGCTAAACGGATGATGAATTCTGCAGCTTTTGGACAAGTCATTATCCTGATCGTCTATATCCCCATTTTGACGCTGATCGGCATTGAAGGAAAAATGTTCAGACCTATGGCTCAAACCGTATCGTTTGCGATACTGGGTGCATTGATTTTATCCGTCACTTATATTCCCATGATGTCGGCATTAGCCTTGAGCCGTAAGACCACACACAAAAAGAATATCAGTGACCGAATGATGGATGGGCTTCTTCGAATATATACGCCCTTATTAGTCACAGCGATCCGGTTTAAAAAGCTGGTCATTACCACCACGGTTACTATTTTCCTGGTCGCTTTGTTTCTGTTTTCAAAAATGGGAGGTGAGTTTATCCCCACGCTACAGGAAGGCGATTTTGCATTTCATTGCATATTGCCTCAGGGCACTTCTCTTTCACAAAGCATCGAGACCAGTATGCAGGCTTCCCGCTTAATCAAAAGCTTTGAGGAAGTAAAAATGGTTGTAGGTAAGACCGGAGCTGCCGAAGTACCCACTGACCCTATGCCTCCTGAAGCCACTGATCTGATGATCATCCTCAAATCAAAAAAGGAATGGGGTCGGGATCTCACTTATGATCAACTGGCGGATGAAATGATGGAAAAGCTGGAGGCCATCCCTGGCGTCTTCTTTGAAAAAAATCAACCCATTCAAATGCGATTCAATGAACTGATGACTGGTATCCGTCAGGATGTCGCCGTCAAAATTTTCGGCGAAGACATGGATACTTTGCTCGCCTATGCCAATAAGGTCGCAGAAATTGTCCAAACCGTTGAGGGAGCTACGGATCCAATGGTTGAACGGGTAGAAGGTTTACCACAAATCGTTATTAAGTACAACCGGTCACAGATAGCCAACTATGGTTTGAACATTGAGGATATCAACCATATTGTCAGCACTGCATTTGCAGGTGGCAAAGCTGGAGTGGTCTTTGAAAATGAACGACGATTTGACTTGGTCGTTCGCCTGGACAGCACCTCTCGTAGCGATATTGATGACCTGGATCACTTGTATATCCCATTGAAAAACGGCTCACAAATTCCCCTCTCTCAGGTCGCCGAGATTCGAATGGAAGTAGGCGCCGCGCAAATCAGCAGGGAGGATGGTAAAAGAAGAATCGTGATCGGTTTTAATGTCAAAAACCGCGACGTCGCCAGTGTTGTGGCAGATATCCAGCAAGAACTCAGTTCAAATGTCAGTCTCCCTGAAGGTTACTACTATACCTATGGAGGCACATTTGAAAATCTTCAGGCAGCCTCGGCCCGCCTCGGTGTTGCAGTACCCATTGCTCTTGCTTTGATTTTCATCCTGCTGTATTTCACTTTTCATTCTATACGTCAGGCTTCCCTGATTTATACCGCTATACCCATGAGTGCCATTGGTGGCGTTTTTGCCTTGCTGATCCGTGATATGCCCTTCAGTATTTCTGCTGGTATAGGCTTTATTGCCTTGTTTGGAGTGGCCGTTCTGAATGGTATTGTACTGATCGGAACCTTCAATCAGTTGGAAAAAGAGGGTGTCACCGATATCATCGAACGAATCAAAGAGGGCACACGGATGCGCTTACGTCCGGTATTAATGACCGCTACGGTGGCTTCCTTTGGTTTTTTTCCAATGGCCTTCTCTCATGGCGCCGGAGCTGAAGTACAAAAACCTTTGGCCACAGTGGTCATTGGAGGATTGGTCACGGCTACGGCCCTTACGCTCTTTGTATTGCCCCTGCTGTATCTCGTCTTTACAAAATCCATTCAAATGAAAAAGTCCATTTCGTTGGCTGGACTATTCCTGCTCCTATTATCTCAGAACACGGGATTCGCACAATCATCTTTGCCTACGCTTAGCGTAGAAGATGTCATCAGCCGGGCGTTGCAAAACAACCTGAAACTGCAATCCAACCGGTATGAGTCCGCCGCATCCCAGGCGTTAACAGATCTTGGATATGAATTGCCCGGCACCGCGGTGGGATTTCAATATGGACAATTCAATAGTATTCAGAATGATAACCATTTCAGCATCGAACAGTCATTTCCAATGCCCGGTTATTCCCGTGCCCGGTCAGATCTGTATGACGCCGAATGGAAGGGATCAGAATTAAATTATCAGGGAAATGCACTCGAGGTCAAAACCGAAGTCAGACGTTTGTATGACAAACTCAGGTTTTTACAATATGCTCAGCAGGACTTACAAACACTTGATAGTTTTTATGTCAGTTTAGTCAACGTGGCAGAATTACGGTATTCGACAGGAGAAACCAATCTGCTGGAAAAAAATGCAGCCAGCCTTAAACTGGGTGAAATCCGGTTGATGCGATCTCAGCTGGAAACAGAATATACCTCTGCGTATACCTCCATTAAAATGTGGGCTAACATCGAGGAAGACTTTCAAGTCGAAGCCGGTAATGATTATCCGCCCCTGAGCATCGATTTTATATATGATACTAGCCTCGTCGCAAATCATCCTGCCTTGCTCAGCATCCGGCAGCAAGCCCTGGTAGCTGATGCCCAGGTAAGATTGCAACGAAAATCCGTCGCTCCCGAAATACAGGCTGGATACTTCAATCAAAGTATCATCGGTCTCCAGAATGTTGAAGGTCAGGAAATCTATTATGATGGAGCCACCCGCTTTCAGGGCTTTAATGTAGGTCTGCGGTTACCGCTGGTATTAAATGGCAATAAAGCCAGGATCGAATCGCTACAGGCCAAACAAATGGCTAAAACCAAAGAGGCTGAATTTGCCCAGAAAAAACTTCAAATGGAGTTAAGTAATGCATTTCAACAATACTACCGAAGTCTGTCCGCATATAGCTATTATAAGGAGACGGCCCTTTCGTATGCGGATCAAATGCTTCAATCTGCAAAAACGGGATACAACATCGGGGAAATCGGGTACCTCGAATATATCAATGCATTACAATATGTATCCAATACCCGAATCCAGTTTCTGGAACGCATACATCAACTTAATCAAGCTGTTATTGACATCCAATATCTCACACAACAATAATCTATCGTATGAAAACCATATATGCATATCTCATTTTATTTGTAATGACCCTGACCACAGCATGCCACTCACATGACGAAAAAACCGGCACGCAGGAAGCCGGACATGATCATGGTGCGGAAGAAGCCGGCCAGGGTCATGAAGAAGAAAATCCCGGTTTCGTAGAACTGACGACTGCTCAAATCCAATCCATCGAACTCGAGACCGGCCCTATTGAACAAAAACAACTTACGGCTTCGCTCAAAGCCAATGGATTTCTGAAAGTACCCAATCAAAACCGGGCAAATGCGAGTGCAGTCTTAGGAGGCACTGTAACCGCCATCCATGTCCAGTCCGGAAGTGTGGTCCGAAAAGGTCAGCCGTTGGTCACCATTTCCAACCCTGCCTTTATCAATCTTCAGGAAGAATGGCTCACGGTAACGGAAAGCATGAACCTGGCCTCCATTGAACTCAATCGTCAAAAGGAACTTCAACAAGGCAACGCCAATGCTTTAAAAAACCTGCAACAAGCTGAGG
>ERZ724526.825-NODE-825-length-17177-cov-7.146595_pt1 | contig 17177 bp, 15 predicted proteins | sample MGYA00376059_ERZ724526 | MGnify/ENA primary metagenome ERZ724526 (study PRJEB28724, sample SAMN07190883) | activated sludge metagenome | isolation source: activated sludge of sewage treatment plant in Hong Hong | place: Hong Kong | collected 2016-03-17 ...
GGGTTGCGGGGCTGATCTACCAGGGCACTCCGTCCGCGAGGAAAACGGCACGTCATCTGCAAATGAGCGCCTCGCTGCTGTTCGATGTGTTTCGACAGTATGAACCGTCTCATCCGCTGCTGGCGCAAGCGTTTCGTGAAGTCCACGATCGCCAGTTGCAGATCGACCGGCTGCGCGGCCTGATGCGTCGGATGGGCGAGCAGGAGCTGTTGATCGTTCCCATCCCGCGGCTGACACCGTTTGCCTTTCCTCTCTATGTGGAGCGGATCAAGTCGCGCCTCTCGACCGAAAAGCTCGAACAGCGGGTCGCGCGGTTGCAACGGGAGGTGTTTCGCTGAATGAGAATCCGTATCCGAGACGAATGTGTCGCCCTGCTTCCCGAACGGGCGATGTTTTGGCCGACCCATTCGCTGCTGGTCGTGGCGGATTGCCATCTCGGGAAGGCGGAGACTTTTCAACAGCAGGGATTGTGGTTGCCCTCGCAGTCGGGACAACAGGACCTTACACGCCTCTCTGCGCTCGTGCTCAGTGTTGACGCACAGCACGTCCTGTTCTTGGGCGACCTGGTCCATTCGTTGAGCGGGGTGACTGACGCGGTCGTGGCAGAGTTCGCGCGATGGTTGCACGAGTTCAGCGGGTCGGTCCGGGTCGTGCTGGGAAACCATGATGCCGGACTCGCTCGCCGCTGGCCGAAGGAATGGGTGAAGGCAGAGCGGTGTGACCAGGTGACCATCGCTCCATTTCGTTTCAAGCACCAGCCAATTGAGGGAACCGTCGAGGCAGACACCTTTTATTGGGTGGGACATGTCCATCCGATGATTCAATTGGCGCAAGGGCCGGACCGGGTGAGGCTCCCCGCCTTTGTGATCAATGACCGACAAGGTGTGCTGCCGGCCTTTTCATCCGTCAGCGGCGGGTATGACGTGCCCCTGCGTCCTGACGAGCGGCGGTTCGCGATCGGTGGCGATCGAATCTATGAGTTGTGACTCCTCGATGGAGAGGGCATGCCGGCCTCAAAACCGTTCGCGCTCCTTTGAGGCGAGACCATGCCGGCTTACCCGTGCGTGTCGAACTAGGGTTTTTGAGAGGCACGTTCCTCCTGGCGTCGTTGTTAAATGGCGCAGAGGTCGCCTTGCATAGGCGACGAAAGGAGGGCCCTATGCGGTACGTCATTGCCATCGTGGTCATGTGCCTGTCCGTTGCCACAACCGTTCAGTATGCCGACGCTCGGGATCGCAACGGAGTGTTCAAGGCCAGTGAACTGATCGGGATGAAGGTGCAGGGAACGGACGGAAAGAATCTGGGCGACATCAAGGATCTGGTGATCAATCCCGATGACGGAGCAATTGATTATGCGGTCCTGGACTTCGGCGGGTTCCTGGGCATCAAAGACAAGTATTTCGCCATTCCCTGGGATGCGCTGCAGGTGGCATCGGGTAAAGACAAGATTCTCATCGACGCCACAAAACGGGATCTCAAAAACGCGCCGGGGTTCGATAAGAACCATTGGCCGGATTTCGGCGATCTGGCGCAGACCACCGTCATCTATGAATTTTACGGGGTTCCGGCACCCAACACGAGCGGGCAGCACAAGGCGACCAGGTGACATGCAGGTGCAGTGACAGTGCGGCCGCGCGTTAAAACCCGCGGCCGCCTCCGCCGCCGAATCCGCCGCCCGATGATCCCCCACTGCTGAATCCTGATCCGCCGGAGCTTCGGGGAGCGGATGTCATCGTCGAGCCGGTTCGTGACGCCAGGTCACCCATGCGGCTCGTGAATCCTCTCGTATTAAACTGCGTGAGATCGCTGCCTTGGTACCAGGCCGGAGCGGTCATGACGATCGTTTCGAATGCTGCCGCCCAATTCTTTTCGACTCCGAGCGCCATGGCATAGGGCAGAAATTTCTCGAACAGTTCGGGCGTCTTGATGACGCGATCAAACCGGTCGGCTTCGACGCGCGTGAGAAATTCCTCAAACCCCAGCACCCCTTCCAACGCCCGTGTGCCTTGCTGTGTGCGAGCCGGCATGATGCGGCCGAATCCGATGACAATCATCCCTGAAAGCAAGCCGGCCACGAAGACTGTGAGTGGCGCGAGGCCCCACCGGTCAGCGAGGATGCCAAGCCCGATGGTCAGCAGCATTCCGAAGGCAATGCCGCCGATGAGATATCCCTGTTTCACCCGGTCGGGGCGCTGGCTGTAATACGTGCGTTTTTGCAGGGACTGGAATATCGCGTCGTGTATTCCTGGGAGAGATTTGTAGAAGCGGTTTTCGAGCGAGCTGAGGAGAATCTCATCGACTTCGCTATCCTTGAACAGAGCCTCCAGCAAGAGCCGCTCGAAGGACGGTAAGGCCGCCCATTCCTGCCGTGGCTTTGTCCGCTGAAACGCATAATCCATGCTCGACCAGAGCCCGAACAGATGTTCGGCCTTGCGCTCGCTGATTCGCACATAGCCGCGCACGGCCAGGTCCACTACGGTGGCGGTGATATCGCGGGTGTCCGGACTTTCATCCACCAGTGTCCCGGCTTCTGCCGGTGTCAGCTGGTCCGGTGGTTCGTACATGACGGCAATCGGCCGGAGTCGCGGATCTTTTCCCCTGGTGGACCAGAGGCGATACATCACGAGGAACGCGAGTAGAGGGATGCCCAAGGGCCAATTGCTGACGAGCGTCATGCGGGTCTGCTCCACCACGGTGGGGGCGGCCACGAGGCCCTTGTCCCACCCGACGACGGCGGTGAGTCCTTCCCGAAAGCCGAGGGGGCGTGTCATCCGCATCTCGATCCCCGAACCGAGGATCGTCACGGTCGCTGCCTGTTCGCGCGCGCCATAGGCTCCGGTGAAGGCCTGGGCACGGACGCCGGTCGCCTGCGGAGGAAGGAGGATGCGTACGGAAGCCTGCTCGATGGGGACATCCCACTCGTCGCCGGTGACGTTCCAATACAGCTCGTCATGGTCCTCGAAAAATTTCAGGCCGTTCCGGACAAGGTATTTCAGCACGAAGGTGCGGGTGGCATCTGCGGCGCCGGGAATCCAGATCCGGAGGTTCCGGTAATGCCGCTCCCGGCTGCTTTCGAATTTGAGCGGGGTGCCCTGCTCGTCCGTCACGGAGATGCGATCCAGAAACAGAGTGTAGTTGAACCCTTGCGGAGTACGATATTCCACGGGAATCAGCCGCTCGATACCGTTCCAGGCGCCTTCGAAGCGCGGGCTGACGGTTTCCGTCACGAGCAACTCGCCGCCGGACAACACTTGCAGCTCCACATCGAAACGACTCAGCACAAAGGAACGCGCATCAGCCGGCAGGAGGCTCACGGATTCAATGAGGCACAGGAAGATCAGGCTGGAGAGAACGTGGACGAAATGTGGACGTCGTCGGGGTTTCACGATCGGATCGCCGGCACGATCCACGCTAGAACTGCACCCGTGGCGGCTCACGCTGGGTGGTTTCGGTTAACTCGAAAAACTGGCGGCCGGCAAAGTTGAACCAGCCGGCAATGAAATTGGTCGGAACCTCCTGCCTCTTCGCATTGTAATCGCGGACGACGGCGTTGTAATAGCGCCTGGCATTCTGCAGCGCGTCTTCCACCTGGTTCAGACTGCCCTGGAGTTGATTGAAAGCCTCGACGGCGCGCAGTTGCGGGTACGCTTCAGCCAGGGCAAACAGCGACTTCAGCGATTGGCTCAGCTGATTTTCCGCGACGGCCTTGGCTTCCGGGCCTTGGGCCGACATGGCCTTCGCCCGGGCAGTGATCACGGCTTCGAGCGCGCCCTTTTCGTGCGCCGCGTAAGCCTTCACGGTTTCGACAAGGTTGGGGATGAGGTCGTAGCGGCGCTTGAGCTGGACATCGATATCGGCCCAGGCGCTTTCGGCCGCGGCCCGGAGGCGGACCAGCGAGTTGTACATCCCGATGACGACCAGCACGAGCGCAACCAGCACGGCGAGGATGATCCAACCCATCGGCGTCTCCTTGCGGATTTGGGTGAAGGTACGTATGGAACTTCAGGGATGATACCGTGACCCCTGCAATCTGTAAAGGATCGCGCGGCCTTCCTGCAGGGGGGGCATCGCGGCTCGGATAGGCTCAGATCCGGTGCCTGGCGATTCCGTGACGGTTGCGTGACTTTCCACGCCTCTGCGGGTATCCTCCACGGCACCGGATGGCACTCGAACGACTATCACGTACTCTTGCGCAGTTCACTCACAAAGATTTGAGGAGGGTTCGTATGGTGCATCGTAACGGACGAATCGGCTTGGGCCTGGTGGTCCTGCTGTGGTGTGTCTTGGCTGGAGGGACTCTCGCGGTTCCGTTGACCAGGGCTGAGGAGCCGACGATTGAGTTCAATAGTCCGGACGTGTTGCGTCAGATTCTGGAACAGCAGGTCGGCAAACGGGTGAAGGTCAGGTTGCTCTCGGGTCAGGATGTGGACGGCAAGGTGGCCAAAGTCGGCACGCAGGCGGTAGCCCTGACCGAACTATCCGGGATGGAGTTCTTCGATGCGACCATCCGGCTGGATCAGGTGGCGGCGGTGATTGTGCGGCGCGGCAAGTAGTCGCCCATCAACAGTGTCGATTACTAATTCTGCCATCTAGGCCAAGGAAACGATGCCTGTCCCCATCCTACGCAGAACCGTCGACCTCTCCGGCTTTCCAGACCTCGTCGTCATCTATCTCGGCATGCGGGTCAACCGCTGGACAGGGCTGAAGACCTTATTCGGGTTCGGTCCTCAAATCGCCGCATCAGTCGACGCTCAGCCGGAGGGACTGTTGCTTCATGAATCACTGCTCTGGTCGCTGATGCCGCCGCACGTCGGAATGCGGCAATATTGGCGCGACTTCGATGCGCTGGAACGCTGGGCTCGTTCCGATCCCCATCGGCAGTGGTGGCAGCAGTTTCTGCGTGATACCGGCGGAACAGGATTCTGGCATGAGGCCTACTTCATGCGCGGCGGGATGGAGGCGGTCTACAACGACATCCTGCAGGACATCGGGTTCCTGCGGTTCGCACCGATTCAGCCGGCGAAGGGGGCGCAGTTTACCGCCAGAAGTCGAGCCGGACGAACCGGTGAATCGGCGTTACCACCGGCGGTGTTGGAAGAGGACCTGGATCGATGACAACTCAGGCGTCAGGAGGCTCGTCGGCCGTCCTCACGCGGGCTTTTCCGACAGGATAATCTTGACGGAAGTTTCGAGGGCAAATCGCCCGCGCCCACGCGGGACAAGTCGCACATCAGGGCATTTCTGCTCCAGCCGTTTCCGCAACAGAATCAATCTGGTTTCGAAGTTATCTTTCCATTCAGGCAGGCCCAGCCAGCTATCCATCCGCAGCTCGCGATTCGTGAACTCCACTCGGTGTTCATCCTGATGTTGTTTCAGGATCCGCCAGAGAATACGTCCCGGCACGTTCTTGATGAGGTATTCCCCATCGACGAAGATGCAGTCATCAGCCTGGTAGAAGCAGAACGAGCGGTGCGAGAGCGGTGAGTGGAGCGGCGGTGCCGCTGCGGCGGGGGCCTCGACTGCCACGGAGTCGTCCGCTTCCTGTGCCGACTGCTCGATCCCGGCGGCCAGATGGCCGGCCACAATGGCCATCACCGCCTCTTCACGAATCAGGAGCGTGAGCGGCTCCAAGGATTCAGCGACCAACACGCCGAGGCAGCGGTGTCTGATGATCAGCGGGACCGCGATCTGTGTGGACGCATTGGAGAGGCCGGGGAGAGGAATTTCGCGGCACAGGGATTCTGGGCCGGAGAGCGCTTGGGCACGATCACGTACCGCACGGGCATAACGAAGGGTGTGGTCGAGGCCGGAAAGCCGCAGCGGCAGTTTCGCCGCCGCCACCATGCCGATGAGGCCTTCGCCGAAACCGACCTCGGAGCCGACCCCGTTCTCGTCATAGCCGCGGCTTGCAATGGTCTGGAGTGTGCGGCGTTTCTCATCCACGAGTAGCAGCATCGTGTGGTGCAGGCCGAAGAACTCATCCAGGCAGCGGAGTGCCGTCTCCAACAGTTCGCCGAGGCATTCCGCCCGGTTCAACTGTTCCGCGACCACTCTCAAGGCATGCAGGTTCGGATCGATGAACAGGGAGGGTGGTCGCTCGTCGTGCGCCGGGACAGGCCACGAGGTGAAGCCGTCCACCCGCTCGATATGACGCACGGCGTAAATGTCGGCGGCGCGCAGGCGGAAGACGTCCGACATGCCGGCATGGGAGGCGATGGCCTGCAGTTGCAGAGACATGGCTTGAAACAAAGGTCCCGAGGATTCCGATCGCTCATAGGTGAGCGAAAGCCGATAGGCCTGCATCGCGCGAGGGTCGAGGACCATCACGGAGGCGAAGGGATGCTCGGCGATGTTCTTGCGCGTCTTGTTGAAGAACTGGAACGAAATCGCGACGTGCTCGGGATCGACGTAATGGACCTGGCTGACATAGCTGATGTTCGGCGTGCCGTCTTTGGCGCAGGTCGCGATGGTGGCCGGGATGATGCCTTCGAAGCAGGGCCAGAGATCTTTGAGTGCCAGCGCGGCAGTGCCCATGCCTCACACCTGTTCGCCGGCGCCAGGGCCGGGAGTTTGGGCGAAGACGCCGGTGACCTGCATCTCGATGGCAACGGCAGGCTGCATGATGAGGGCGTCGGTCTGCTCGGCCGGCACGCCGACCGCAATGAGTTCGCCCAGAAACGCATGGCGCCACTGCTGTTGTCGCTCGTAATCCTGTGGAGTCGCCTGACGGATCTGCGTGACGCTACCCTTGAGCTGGCAGGTGACGTGGTCCGTGGGGCGTGAGCAGGTAATCGCCATGAGCCCGTTGTCACGGAGGTTGGCCAGCGTACGGGCCGATGCTGGTTCCGTGAGTAATAGCGTCACGGTCGTACGATTGGCTGCTACCCAGATGCCCCAGCCTCTGGTGCATTCCGGCATGAAATTCTTATCACGTGTGCCGACGTTGACGGAGACGCCGGTCTGCAGCAGATCGACGATGGCAGGAGGAATCATTGCAGGCGTAGTGGCATCACATTAGGAAAAATTTAGGGACACCATAGCATATTCTTAGGAAGGAAGTCGGCGCCTCCCGTGATACGTTCCCTCCCGACAGTGCTGGTGTTGGAACGCAGTCCACGATCAAGGAGGATGATCATGAAGAGCCATATACTTCTTTCACTGTGTCTGGCCGTGCTGGCCGCCACGCCTCTCACCGGACAGGCGCAGGCAGCGCAGCCGGGGAACGTCACGATCACCGCGACCGACTATGGCTTCAAAAGCCCGGAGCAGGTGCCGTCAGGCCTGACCGCCATCGAGGTGATCAACGAAGGCGCTGAAGTCCACCATGCGCAACTTGTCCGGTTGGCTCCGGGCAAGACGCCGGCCGACTTCGCCGCAGCAATGAAGGCCGATCCGGAGCATCCGCCGATCTGGGCCACTTTTGTCGGTGGCCCGAATGCCGTGGTTCCGGGGGATCGCGCGACTGCCGTGATGGACCTGCAACCGGGGCAACATCTGGCGCTCTGTCTTGTCCCGAACAAGGCCGGCGTGGCGCATGTGGCGATGGGCATGGCCAGGCCGTTCATGGTGACGGAGACCATCGGGACCCGCATCGCTGAGCCGAAGCCCGATGTGGTCATTACCGCCAGGGATTTTCAGTTTGTGTTGTCCAAGCCCATCACCGCCGGGTCGCACACCATTCAACTGCTCAACGAAGGCAGCCAGACTCACGAGGTCGTGCTGGTGAAGCTCGCGCCGGCTGCCACGGCGAAGGACTTCATCGCGGCGTTCGAACCTGGCGCTGTCGGCCCTCCGCCGGGGCGGCCGTTGGGGGGCATTGTAGGAATTGAACAGGGGAGCCGGGGTCTGTTCACGGCCATGTTCGATCCAGGGCCCTATGCCTTGATCTGCTTCTTCCCGGATAAGAAAACCGGCGCGCCGCATTTCGCGCAGGGGATGACCTGGGAATTTGATGTGCGCTGATGGTTCACGCACGAACGGGCGGGGCCGCCTCGCGGCAGTTGCATCGGAGGCCGGATGGCACCGTATACTATGCCCATGCATGACATGATGCCGAGCAGTGTTGAACCGATGATGGCCGATCGTGGTGCGGCGTTGCTGCAGGTGGCAGAGGTCATCGCTGCGCACCACGATTTGCCGTCGCTCTTCCAGGACCTGGCGCAATGCCTGCCTGTGGTGGCGCCATTCGATTTCGTCGGGCTGGTCCTGCACGATGCCGCCAAGCACGTGATGCAGGTGCATGTGCTGGAAACGGCGGAAGCGAAACGGGTGACGCGCCGTCTCGACGGGCTGGAGATTCCGATGAAGGACTCGGCCAGCGGATGGGTGTGGGAGCATCAACAACCGATTCTGATCCCGTCGCTGGCGGCCGAGTCGCGGTTTCAAGTCGGGATGGACGCCTTACGGGGAATCGGCGTCCAATCAGTCTGCTTCTTCCCGCTCACTACCGCGATGCGCCGGCTGGGCGCCATCGGTTTCGGCTGCCTGAAGCCCTTCGCTTTCGACGAAGGGACTGTCTCCTTTCTGAATCAGGTCGCCAAACTGGTGGCGGTCGCCGTGGACAATGTGCTGCATCACCAGGATCTCGCCCGCGACCGGGACCGATTGCGCCTGCTGCTCGAGGTGACCGAGTCGATCGCGTCGCATCATGATCAGAGTCTGTTGTTGGCCGACCTGGCTAAGCGGTTGCCCCAGGTGGTGCCATTCGATTTCATGAATGTCGTCCGCCACGACCCTTCGCGTGACGTGATGCGGCTGTGGCTCCTGGTCACGTCTGAGCAGTCCACCATCGAACCGGGATTGGAAACGCCCGTCGACGAATCACCGGGCGGCCTGGTGTGGAAGACACAAGAACCGTTGACGGTGGACGACGTCGAGCGGGAGCCACGGTTTCCCGCCTTGATGACCCTGTTTCGCGCGAACGGCGTGCGCTCGTTCTGTGTGGTGCCCCTCACCACCGCGCACCGGCGTCTGGGAGCGATGGGATTCGGGAGCCTGCGGCCACGGGTCTATCTCGACAGCGAGATCGCCTTCATGAAACAGGTCGCGCAGCAAGTGGCGGTGGCGTTGGACAATGCGCTCAACTCGGAGAGCACGCTGGCCTATCAGTCGCAGTTGACCAGGGAACGCGATCGGCAACGGCTGTTGCTCGAGGTGAACAATGCCGTCGTCTCGCATCTGGATTTGGATCAGCTCTTCCCGGCGGTCAGCGCCTGCCTGCGCCGGGTGATTCAGCATGACGGGTCGAGCCTGTTGCTCTGCGATGAAGATACCGGCCGGTGGCGCATCCATGTGCTGGATTTCGATCGAAACGAAAGTTTCATTGAAGAGGGGCGTATCGAGGAGGCCACGCAGTCGCCCTCCTGCCTGGCGATTACGACCGGTAAAGCGGCCTTGTTCAATGAGCGGGATCTGCTGGCCATGGGAGGCGCCTCACCCTGTGCGCAGGATTTGCTGGATCGCGGCATCAAGTCCTTTTGCTCCGTGCCGCTTCTCTCGCGCAATCGTTCGATCGGCGCGTTGAATGTCGGACGGCGGCGGGACGCGGGGTTCGATCCGGAGGACGTGCAGTTGCTTGGCCAGGTCGCGCAACAAATTGCCATCGCGGTTGAAAATGCCCTGGCTTTCCGTGAGATCGCCGCACTGAAAGACAAGTTGACCAAGGAAAAAGTCTATCTCGAAGAAGAAATCCAAACGGATTACAATTTCGAGGAAATCGTCGGGGAAAGCCGCGCGCTGAAGCGGGTGTTGAACCAGGTGCAGACCGTGGCGGCCACTGATTCCACGGTGTTGATTCTCGGTGAGACGGGGAGCGGAAAGGAATTGATTGCCCGCGCCCTCCACAATCTGAGCGCTCGCCGAGAACGGACCTTTGTGAAGCTGAATTGCGCCGCCATCCCAACCGGCCTGTTGGAAAGCGAACTCTTCGGGCACGAAAAGGGCGCCTTCACCGGAGCCATCGCCACGAAGATCGGGCGATTCGAATTGGCGGACCGGGGGACGATTTTTCTCGATGAAGTGGGGGAGATCCCGCTCGAATTGCAGGTCAAGCTGCTGCGCGTGCTGCAGGAGCAGGAATTCGAGCGGCTGGGTAGCACCAGGACGATGCGGGTCAATGTCCGGGTGATCGCCGCGACGAATCGCGACCTGAGTCACATGGTGGACGCACAACAGTTTCGCAGCGATTTGTATTACCGCTTGAAAGTCTTCCCGGTCACCGTACCGCCGCTTCGCGAACGAGTCGAAGATATTCCAGTGCTGGTGCGGCACTTCGTCCAGAAGTTTGCCTCGCGCATGAAAAAGCACATCGAAACGGTGCCGACCGATGCCATGCGGGCGCTGCAAGCCTATGGATGGCCAGGCAACGTGCGTGAACTGGAAAACTTCGTCGAACGGGCGGTCATCCTGTCATCCGGGTCGGAGCTGTTCGTGCCGACTGCGGAATTAAAACGTCCGGTGTCTCCGTCCAACGGGTCGGCCACGACGCTGGAGGATGCGGAGCGCGACCACATCATCAAAGCCCTGCGGGACACCCACTGGGTCATCGGGGGATCGTCCGGCGCGGCTGCCCGCTTGGGCATGAAGCGCACGACGCTCCAGTCCAAGATGCAGAAGCTCGGCATCGTCCGTCCCCAATAACCGAACCTCCGACTCGTCCCCTTTCTTCTGTCTGTGCCGATCAGTCGACATCTGCCGAGATGTCGGCAGTCACTCCTCGGCACCGGCACCTGTTTTGATCACCGTCTCACGGCTCCTTCGTTGGAATCGCCTTTCGCCGCAACGAATTCTCGTTCTCGGGCGCGGCTCCTCGGCCTGGAACAAATCCTGCTGTGAGCCTGACTGTATTGAGATCGGAAGAACCGGAAGGAGCGGCTGATGGAATCGGTGACTGAGTTGTTGGAGCAGCATGGAGCGTGGGTGTTGTTCGGTGGTGTGCTGGCCGAGCAACTCGGATTGCCGTTTCCGGCATTGCCGCTGCTCGTCGCGGCGGGCGTGTTGGTGGGGACCGGTCACCTCTCCTGGTCCGGGGCGTTGATCGCCGCGCTGTCGGCTACCCTCCTGGCGGATATCGTCTGGTTTCTTGCCGGGCGCTGGCGGGGCCGTCCGGTGCTGACGCTGTTGTGCCGGATCGCGCTGGAGCCGGACGCCTGCGTGCGGCGGACGGAAGACTTTTTCCGCAAGCATGGCGTGCAATCGCTGTTGGTCGCGAAGTTCATTCCCGGATTGAGCACGATCGCGCCGCCCTTAGCCGGAATTGTCGGCCTGGGGCTTCCGGTGTTCCTGCTCTACGATGCGCTGGGTGCTGCAGTGTGGGCGGGGTCCGGGTTGGGGTTCGGCCTGCTCTTCACTGAGGAGGTGGAGTTGGCCCTGACCTATTCGGAACAGGTGGTACCGGCACTCCTGCTCGCAGCAGTGGTCCTGCTGCCCGCCTACATCGGCTGGAAGGCCTGGCATGTTCGCCGCCAACTTCAAGCCGTTCCGAGGATGACGGTGGCGGATCTGCTGGACAAGTTGGCAGCGCCGGATCCTCCCTTGCTCATCGATGTGCGGGCGCGGCATGCCGTTGAGGCAGAGCCCGGTCTTCCGAATGCCCTGCAGATGTCCCTTGAGGATTTGGCGCGGCGGCATGGGGAACTTCCCCGCTCCCGCGATCTGGTGCTCTATTGCGCTTGCCCGGCTGATGCCGCCAGCGCACAGGGAGTGATGCTGTTGCAACGGAAAGGCTTCACGCGGGTATGGCCGCTGGCCGGTGGGCTTCATGCGTGGCGGGCGATCGTGGACGGGCCTGAACCGGTGCCGATGATACAGGTGGAGAGACTGGCAGTCTGACGCGCAATACACTCACGTCGGCAGGGAGGCATCTGATGGAATTCACAATGCCCACGACGGAGCAGGCCCATTGGGGATTACGCGCCATGAAAACCGTGGCGCTGGCGGACGGTGTGGTCGATGAATCAGAGCGACATATGCTGGAAGCCGTACAGCGCGTGTTCGGCACACATCATGACGTGGACGGCCTCCAACCACTTGCGCCGGAGGAGTTGGCGGCAGGGTTGCCCGATCAGCAGATCCGCCGGCAACTCGTCAACGGCCTGATCGTGATGTCCTTGATCGACCAGGACGTGAAGCGTGCAGAGGCGGAACTCGTGGAGCGGTTTGCCTCGGCACTCCAGGTCACCCTGCCTGAGGTGACGAATCTCCGCCATGTTGTGAAGAAGGAACTATTCCACCTCCGCCTCGATTTGGTTCGCCGTTCGATGATCGCGCCGTTATTTCGGCAGATGCCGACGGGAAGGCAGTCAGAATTCGGCACGCGACCACATCCGGTGCTGCCGAGAAAGAAGTGGCGTGAATTATGGCAGAAGAATCGGTGGTTCACGGCCATGGTGTAGACGGGTTCGGCAGGAACGCGATTTGCTGTGATCAGCCAGCGTTGCTTCTGTTGATCAAGTGAGTCTGTCGCCAGTTTCATCTGTCAATGGTCGGGAGGAATGGTCATGAATCGTCGTGGATGGATCGGATCGTCGTTGTTGATGCTGACGGTGATCGGAATCGGGGTCGGGTTGGCGGTGTGGAAATATGGCAGCATCCAGGATCAAGCCGCTGCGTCGACCAATCAGCCGGAACCGATGGAAGTCGTCACGCTCGCAGTGGCCCGGGCCGTTGACCATCACCAGACTGCGACCTCGATCGGGACCGTGTTGGCCCTCCGCTCCATTACCCTCCGCAATGAATTAGCCGGGACGGTCAGCCAGGTGCGGTTCACGCCGGGGCAGATTGTCGAAGCCGGCACGGTGCTGGTTGCCCTCGATGTGTCGGTGGAAGAAGCCGATCTTCGGGCACAGCAGGCCCAGGCGGTGTTGGCCCGTACTGTCCTCGATCGACGCCGGGCGCTGACACAGGATCTTGCTGCCGCGCAGGAAGAGGTTGATCGCGCCGGGGCGGATCTCGATGTCGTGCAGGCCCAAATCGCACGCACCAAAGCGTTAATTGCGCGCAAGACCATCCGCGCTCCGTTCCGTGCCCGGGTCGGCCTCGCCGACGTGCACCCCGGACAATATCTGAATGAAGGCACGCAGCTCACGACGTTACAAGGCATCGATGAAGCCGTGCATGTGGACTTTGCCGTGCCGCAGCATGTGGCGGCCGGATTGCGACACGGCGACCTGGTGGATGTGTATCCGGCGGGTGACACGTCTGTGCTTCAGGCCAAGATCGTGGCGTTGGATGCCCGCATCGATCCCGCGACACGCAATGCCATGGTGCGCGCAAGAATCGATCGGTCACCCTCGATGCCGACACCGGGCGCGGCCGTGCGGATCAAGGTGCGGGTCGGTGCGCCGCGCAGCGCGGTGGCGATTCCGGTGAATGCGGTGCGCAAGGGGCCGGGAGGCGATCAGGTATTTGTGATCAATTCTGACGGTCAAGGCAAATCGCGCGCGCAGGTGCGTCACGTGGAGAGTGGTGCGATGTCGGGTGATGACATCATTGTCTATGCCGGGTTGGCCGCCGGAGAACAGGTGGCGGCATCCGGTGCGTTTAAATTGCGTGATGGCGTGCTGGTGGTGGCGGCCGGTGGGCCGGTCGCCAAGTCCGACGCAACTCCTTCGCCGGAGCAACCGTAAATCAGAGAGGCATGACCATGCGTTCATTCACTGATGTCTTCATCAAGCACCCGGTCTTGGCCGTGGTGATCAATCTGGTCATCGTCCTCGTCGGTTGGCGCGCGCTGACGACGCTTCCGGTGCAGCAATATCCTAAGATCGAAAGTTCGTCGGTCATCATCACCACCGTCTATTACGGGGCCAGCGCCGAGACGGTGCGCGGCTTTCTGACCACGCCGATTGAACGGGTCGTGTCGGCCATCAGCGGCGTCGACTATCTGGAATCCACCAGCCGGGCGGGCATCAGCACCGTCACGGTGCACCTCAAGTTGAACCACAGCAGCACGGCGGCGCTGGCAGAAGTGACGGCACGCCTGCAACAGGTTCGCTCTGAGCTGCCGGCGGAGGCGGAACCACCAGCGGTGGAGGTGCAGCGGGCCGATCGTCCTTATGCCTCGTTTTATCTGAGCTTCACGTCACCGGAACGCACGGTGCCGGCCTTGACTGATTGGTTGCTGCGATCGCTCCAGCCGCAATTTGCCACCCTGACCGGTGTGCAGCGCGTGACGATCGAGGGCGGACGGCAGATCGCCATGCGGGTCTGGATCGATCCGGACCGTCTCGCCGCCTACAACTTGTCGCCCGGCGACGTGCAAGCGGCGTTGCGGCGCAACAACTACCTGGCGGCTGTCGGCCGGACGAAGGGCAACCTGGTGCAGATCAATTTGCTGGCGAATACGGATCTGCGCAGCACCGAAGAGTTCGAAGACCTCATCGTCACGGACCGCGGCGGAGCCATCGTGCGTTTGAGAGATGTGGCGCGAGTGGAGAACGGCGCTGAGGAAGCTGAAATGGTCGCCAAGTATAACCGCACGGAAGGGGTGTATCTCGGTATCTGGCCCCTGGTGGGTTCGAACGAAATCGAGGTGGCGCACCGGTTGCGGGAGGAAATGGACCGCATTCGCCCCACGCTGCCGAAGGATATCGATATGCAGTTGGTGTGGGACGGCACCATGTTCATGCGGAGCGCATTGGAGGAAATCACCAAGACACTCGGTGAAACGGTGCTGATCGTGGCCACGGTGGTGTTTCTCTTCATGGGTTCGGTGAGGACAGCGTTGGTGCCGCTGGTCGCCATGCCGGTGTCGTTGGTCGGCGCGGCGATCTTCATGTACGCATTCGGCTTCAGCCTGAACCTGTTGACGATCCTCGCTATTGTGTTGTCGGTCGGATTGGTCGTGGACGATGCGATCGTCGTTGTCGAAAACGTTGAACGTCATGTGCGCGAGGGGAAATCCCGAATACAGGCGGCGCTGCTCGGTTCGCGTGAACTGGTCGGGCCCATCATCGCGATGACGATCACGCTGGCGGCGGTGTATGCCCCGATCGGCTTTCAAGGTGGTTTGACCGGGTCGCTGTTTTTGGAATTCGCGATGACGCTGGCCGCCGCCGTGGTGTTGTCCGGCGTGGTGGCCATCACACTCTCGCCGGTGATGAGCTCGTATTTTGTTCATCCTGAAGGCAAGGAAGGTCGGTTGACCAAGATGGTGAATCGGGTCTTCGACGCCACGCGCGCCGGCTATGGACGTCTGCTTGATGGGGCCTTGGAGATGCGCTGGGCGATTGTGGTCGTGGCCCTCTTGGTGATGGTCGCGGCCTGGCCGCTGTATCAGTTCTCCCGGCAGGAGCTGGCGCCGGTGGAAGATCAGAGTCACATCAGTCTGTTTCTGGAAGCCGCGCCGGATTCGACGGTGGCGGCCACGAATCGGGATTCTCTCAAAGTGATCGATGCGCTCCGAGCGTTTCCGGAGGCGCGCTTCACCTGGTCGCTCACGTCATCGTGGGGCGGGTTCGGTGGCTTGGTCGCCAAAGATTGGCGCGAGCGCTCTCGATCGACGGAGCTGATGTATGGCCAGGTCTATGGCGCGGTGTCGCAAATTCCCGGGTTGCGCGTCTTTCCGCGACTCGATCCGCCCCTGCCGACGCCGGGGCAGTATGACGTGGAATTGATTCTGGAAAGTCAGTTGCCTGCCGAGCAGTTGATGGAAACAACGGCGGCCGTGCTCGGTGCCGGATGGCAGAGCGGAAAATTTCTGTATGTCGATACGGACCTCAAGCTCGATTTGCCCGAGGCGCGCGTGGTCATCGATCGTGAGCGGCTGGCCGACCTGGGGTTCGACCTGGCTCGTGTCGGCCAGGAACTGGGCACGCTGCTCGGTGGCGCCTACGTGAACCGCTTCAATTTCTATGACCGGAGCTACAAGGTCATTCCGCAGATCGGCGACAAGGATCGAGCCACGCTGGACCCGCTGCTGGACTTGAAGATCAAGACGCCCGGCGGGCAGCTGGTCCCGGTGTCGACCTTCACCCGCATCGAGACCAGCACGGCTCCGCGGACGCTGAATCGGTTTCAGCAGCGGAATGCGGTCCGCATCTTCGGCGGAGTGAAGCCGGGCGTGACGAAGGACGAAGCGTTGCGTGTGCTGGAAACGGCTGCCGCGGCCGCCGCCGGTTCTCGCGCGACCCTCGATTATGCGGGCGAATCGCGCCAGATCCGGCATGAGGGGTCGGCCCTCATCGTGACGCTGGGATTCGCCGTGGTGCTGATCTATCTGGTGCTGGCTGCTCAGTTCCAGAGTTTTCGTGATCCGTTGATCGTGCTGTTGGGCTCGGTGCCGTTGGCTATCTCCGGCGCGCTCGTCTTTAGTTTCCTGAACCTCACGACGATCAACATCTATTCGCAGGTCGGTTTGATCACGCTGGTGGGCCTCATTGCGAAGAACGGGATTCTGATCGTGGAATTCGCCAACACCTTGCAGGCGCGTGGCCTGTCGAAGACGGCGGCGTTGCGCGAGGCAGCCATGACGCGGTTGCGCCCCGTGTTGATGACCTCGGCGGCGACGGTGTTCGGCCATCTGCCGCTGGTGCTGGTGTCGGGGCCTGGCGCGGCGGCGCGGAACAGCATCGGTATGGTGCTGGTCACGGGCATGACGGTCGGCACGCTGTTTACGCTGTTCGTGGTGCCGGTGTTCTATTCGTTGATCGCCACTCGCCACCAACCGGCCGAGGAGTTGGACCCGGCCGAGGAACCGGGTCTGCAACTCGCGGGGGCAAAGGGGTGAATGGACTCATTATGTTGAAAATTACATCGGAGCAGACTGGAGATTCCGCCCGGCTGACCCTGGAGGGCAGTTTGAGCGGGCCCTGGGTGACCGAATTGGAGCGAACCTGGCAGACCGTGCGGCTGTCCGGCATATTTGCGCCCGTCGTAGAACTGGTCGGGATCACGTTCATCTCGGAAGACGGCAAGGCCCTCCTGGCCAGGATGTGGCGGGAAGGGGCGGCCTTGGTCGCCCATGGCTGCTGTACCAGGCACATTGTCGGTGAAATTACCGGAGCAGCCCCGGTGGCGGGCCCCGGCCAGTGCGACCCTGCATAGAATAGGTTCATCATGCGTATGATTGCGTGTGTCATCACTCTGCTCCTCGTGACCGGCTGTGCCGTCGGTCCTGACTATTCACGTCCAGACCTTCAGATGCCGACCGGGTTCCGGATGGCGGTTTCTGATCAGGA
>ERZ724526.826-NODE-826-length-17175-cov-11.300643_pt1 | contig 17175 bp, 12 predicted proteins | sample MGYA00376059_ERZ724526 | MGnify/ENA primary metagenome ERZ724526 (study PRJEB28724, sample SAMN07190883) | activated sludge metagenome | isolation source: activated sludge of sewage treatment plant in Hong Hong | place: Hong Kong | collected 2016-03-17 ...
GACGCACGACCTTGTGGTAGTCGCGGCCCTGCGCGTAGCGTGAAATCGCCGCCTGACCGGGGTCGTTAGTGATTTTGCCGTGCGGCAGGTAGTCCACCGCAGCCGAGATCACGGTCACCGTCCCGGCAAGGAGCAGTTGAGGATCGGCGCGCAATTCGGCATGACGGGCCATATAATCCATCTCGCCGTGGCAGCCGGCGGCCAGCCAGTCGCGCAGATGCGCCGCCGCGCCTGTGGTGTCGGCCCTTGCGAAGCCGACTGCGGCGAAACCCAGTTCCCGGCCGGCCTGACGGATGGCTTCCTTCAGCGCGGCTTCATCCAGCGTGGAGTTTGGATCGTGCATAGTCCCGATGTTACCGCCGTTTTTCCCTTGCCCGACGAGGCGGCCACGCAGCGCCTGGGCCAAATCTTGGCGCCGGCATTGCGGCCGGGGATGGTGATTTTTCTCGAAGGCGACCTCGGCGCCGGGAAAACGACGCTGGTTCGCGCCCTGATCCAGGCGCTCGGTCATCAGGGGCCGGTGAAAAGCCCGACGTATTCTTTGGTTGAAGTTTACGTAATTTCGAGCTTATACTTATATCACTTTGATTTTTATCGTTTCGAGTCACCAGAGGAGTTTCTCGATGCGGGCCTTGATGAATACTTCAACGACAACACAGTCTGCTTGGTCGAATGGCCGGAGCGCGCTCGCGGCTGCGTGCCCGCGCCCGATCTGCGGCTGCGTCTTGAACATGCGGGTTCCGGGCGTTTCCTCGAAGCCATCGCACAGTCACAGGAGGGGCAGCAATGCATAAGGGCCATCAACACAGCTGCGGGCGACGGCAGCTTCTGCGCTATGCCGGCGCCTCGCTGATCCTTTCCGTATCGTCGCTGGCCGGGGCCGCGGCGAAGCAGCCATCCGTCCTGTCGGTGCGCATCTGGCCAGCCGCCGACTACACGCGCGTTACGCTCGAGCACGACAGGCCGCTGAAATTCACGCATTTCACCGTCGAGAATCCTGACCGGCTGGTCGTCGATATCGAGGGCGTCGAATTTAACAGTGTCCTCGACAGCATTGCGCGCAAGGTGACGACCGACGATCCCTACATCAAGCTGTTGCGGGCCGGGCGCTACAAGCCGGGCGTCGTGCGCCTGGTCATGGACCTCAAGGGCAAGGTTGCGCCGCAGGTGTTCGAACTCAAGCCAGTCGGCGAATACGGTTATCGCCTGGTGCTCGATGTTTATCCGTTGACGCCGGCCGATCCGCTGATGTCGCTGGTCGAGGGGCGCAAGGATGCCGTCGAACCGCTGCAACTGGATGCCGAGCCGAAACCCCAGGAGGCGCCGACCCCGACCAGAAAGGCCGAGACCGCGCCAGCGCCCGAGGCCCCGGAAATCCGGACAACGCGCAAGTCGGGCAAGCCGATCGTCGACCGGCTGGTCACCATCACGCTTGATCCCGGGCACGGCGGCGAAGATCCGGGCGCGGTCGGGCAGGGCGGAACCTACGAGAAGACCGTCACGCTGGCGGTCGCCAGGCGCCTCAAGGCGCGTCTTGATGCCGAGCCGAACATGCGCGCCGTGCTGACCCGCGATTCTGATTTCTTCGTGCCCCTGCAGATGCGCGTCCAGAAGGCGCGGCGCGTGCAGTCGGACCTCTTCCTGTCAATCCACGCCGATGCCTGGGTCAAGCCTGATGCCCGCGGTTCGTCGGTGTTCGTGTTGTCGGAGCGGGGGGCGTCGAGCACGCAGGCCCGCATGCTCGCCCAGCGCGAGAACGACGCCGACCTGGTCGGTGGCGTCAATCTCAGCGCCAAGGACCTGTTCCTCGCGCGCACCCTGCTCGATCTGTCACAGACGGCGACGATCAACGACAGCCTCAAGCTGGGCAAATACCTGCTCGGCGAACTCGGTTCGGTCAATACACTGCACAAGACCAGCGTCGAGCAAGCCGGCTTTGCGGTCCTCAAGGCTCCGGACATTCCTTCGGCCCTGATCGAGACGGCTTTCATCTCCAATCCCGACGAAGAGCGCCGCCTCAATGACGACGCTTATCAGAACAAGCTGGCCGATGCCATCGTCCGTGGCGTGAAACAGTACTTCATCAAGCATCCGCCCGGCCCGAAGGCCAAGCTGGCGAGCATCGCCTGACGGGCGAAGCGAATACGGTCGTTGCTGGCGTTTCGCGGAAAAAAGAAGCCCGCACAAAGGGCGGGCTTAAATCCGTCCAGAGGACTGGAGGAGGAGACGGGTTCACTATACACATGGGATTGTTGCGGCGCAACAATAATTTTACGTTTGCGCGCTTCCGTGTTGCAAAAAGGCGAAAGCCCCTTGAGGGGGGCAAGGGGCTTTCAAGGCGGCCGGGTTTTGCGAGGGGGAGAGGTGAGCCGCCTAGGCTGAAGTGTTTCAGCGCATGTCTGCAAGATAGCGACGTTCGGTCGCCGACTCAAGTAACGGATTGCAACAGTTTGTGGGCAGTGTGTACCGCCGGTGCCGGTCAATGTGGGGTAAACCTCATCACCGGTTGTCCCGAGGCCACCTCCCGATACGTGCGCGGCGGGCTGCAAGCCGTTTTGCCATTGGTAATGAGCGTGGTCGGGCACAAGCCGCTATAATCGTTCATTTTTTTCGAGCAGCAGATGCGGGTTTTTCGCGGTTTTTCGCGCCCGGTTCCGGGGCCGACGGCATTGGCGATCGGCAACTTCGACGGCGTTCATCTCGGACATGGCGCGCTGTTGGGCCGCCTGCGCGATATCGCCTCCCAATCCGCTGTTCCCCCGACCGTGCTTACCTTCGAACCGCATCCCCGCGAATTCTTCAGTCCGGCCCTGGCGCCGGCGCGTCTGACGACCTTTCGCGAGAAGATCGAACTGATCGCCGAGGCGGGCATCGAACAGGCCATGGTCTGCCGCTTCAACGCTTCGTTTGCGGCGCTCTCGGCCGACCAGTTCATCGACAGGGTGCTGGTGCGCGGCCTGCGCGTCCGCCATCTGATCATCGGCGACGATTTCCGTTTCGGCCAGGAGCGCGCGGGTGATTTTGCGCTGCTGCAACAGGCGGGTGCGCAGCGCGGCTTTGCCGTCGAGGCGATGGGCAGCGTCACGGTGGACGGCGAAAGAGTCTCCAGTTCCGGCGTCCGCAATGCGCTGGCCGCTGGCGACATGGAACATGCGGCGCGCCTGCTCGGCCGCCCGTACATCATCGACGGCCAGGTCGCCCACGGCCAGAAGCTTGGTCGCCAGCTCGGCTTCGCCACCGCCAACCTGCGCATCAGGCACAATCCGCTGCCGATGAGCGGGGTCTTCGCCGTCTCGGTCAGCGGCCTCGGCGACAAGCCCCTGCCCGGGGTGGCCAATCTTGGCATCCGGCCGACCTTGGGCGGCACGCGGCCCCTGCTCGAAGTGCATCTGTTCGATTTCGACCGTGACATCTACGGCGCCCATATCTCGGTTCGTTTCGTGCATAAACTGCGCAACGAACAGCGCTTCCCGAATTTTGACGCCCTCAAGGCGCAGATCGCGGCCGATGCGGCGGCGGCGCGGGCCTTCTTCATGTTGTGAGCAAGCACAATGGCTGACTACAAAGACACCCTGAACCTGCCGGATACGGCCTTCCCGATGCGCGGCGACCTGCCCCGGCGCGAGCCGCAATGGGTCGGCCAATGGCAGGAAAGGAAGCTCTACCAGCGCATCCGCGAAGTCTGCGCCGGCCGTCCGCGCTTCGTGCTGCACGACGGCCCGCCATACGCCAACGGCGACATTCACATCGGCCATGCGGTCAACAAGATACTCAAGGACATCATTGTCCGCGCAAAAACGCTGGCCGGCTTCGATGCGCCCTACGTGCCGGGCTGGGACTGCCACGGACTGCCGATCGAGCACCAGATCGAGAAGCAGCACGGCAAGGGCATTCCCGCCGACAAGGTGCGCGAACTCTCACGCGCCTTCGCCGCCGAACAGGTCGAGCGCCAGAAGAAGGATTTCATCCGTCTCGGCGTCCTCGGCGACTGGGACAACCCGTACCTGACGATGAACTTCAAGGCCGAGGCCGACGAAATCCGCGCGCTGGGCAAAATCCTCGAGCAGGGCTATCTCTATCAGGGCCTCAAGCCGGTCAATTGGTGTCTCGACTGCGGCTCGGCGCTGGCCGAAGCCGAGGTCGAATACGAGGACAAGAATTCGCCGGCGATCGACGTCGCCTTCGAGGTGCACCCCAACCACGCCGAGAAACTGGCGGCGGCGTTCGGCCTGACCCACCTGCGTGGCCCCGCGTTCGCGGTGATTTGGACGACGACGCCGTGGACCTTGCCGGCCAACGAGGCGGTCAGCGTGCATCCGGAACTGACCTACGACCTCATCGAGACGCAGAAGGGCACGCTGATCCTGGTCCGCGAACTGGCCAAAGCCTGCCTCGCGCGTTATGGTCTGGACGGCGAAACGGTCGGTTCCTGCGCGGGTGACAAGCTCGACCAGATCCTGCTCCGGCACCCTTTCCAGAAGCGCGATGTCGCCATCATCTGCGGCACGCACGTCACCACCGAAGCGGGAACCGGCCTGGTGCATACGGCACCGGCGCACGGAGCCGAGGACTTCGTCATTGGCAAGCGCTACGGCCTGCCGGTGAACAATCCGGTCGGCAGCGACGGCAGGTTTCTGCCCAACACGCCGGCGCTGGCGGTCGGCGAACTGGCCGGCAAGACAGTCTGGGAAGCCAATCCGCTGGTCCTCCGGGAACTCGATGGCTGCGGTCGACTGCTAAAAATGGAGAAAATCCAGCACAGCTATCCGCACTGCTGGCGCCACAAGACGCCGATCATTTTCCGCGCGACGACGCAGTGGTTCATCGGCATGGAACACAAGAAGGACGAAAACGCTTCGACGCTGCGCTGGATCGCCGAGCGCGCCGTCGATGAGACGCAGTTCTTTCCGGCCTGGGGCCGCGCCCGGCTGGAGGCGATGATGCGCACCCGGCCGGACTGGTGCGTTTCCCGTCAGCGCAACTGGGGCGTGCCGATACCTTTCTTCCTGCACAAGGAGACGGCGCTGCCGCACCCGCGGACCGCCGAACTGATCGAACAGGTCGCGCTGCGCGTGGAGAAGGAGGGCGTCGAAGCCTGGTTCAGGCTGGATGCCGCCGAACTGCTTGGCGCCGAAGCCGGGCATTATGTCAAGATGAAAGACACGCTCGATGTCTGGTTCGACTCCGGCACCACGCACTGTCACGTGCTGCGCGGCTCGCACGCCGCCGATCTTGCCTACCCGGCCGACATGTATCTCGAAGGTTCCGACCAGCATCGCGGCTGGTTCCAGTCCTCGCTGCTTTCCGGTTGCGCCATCGACGGCCGCGCCCCGTACAAGGCGCTGCTGACGCATGGCTTCGTCGTCGACGGCAAGGGCCACAAGATGTCGAAGTCCAAGGGCAATGTCATCGCGCCGCAGCAGGTGTCGGACAAGATGGGCGCCGAAATCCTGCGTTTATGGACGGCGTCGACCGATTACTCCGGTGAACTGTCGATTTCCGACGAAATCCTCAAGCGCGTCGTCGAAGGCTACCGCCGCATCCGCAACACGCTGCGCTTCCTGTTGGCCAATGTTTCCGACTTCGACGCGCAGGCCGCCATGCTGCCCGTTGGTGACTGGCTGGAAATCGACCGCTACGCGCTGGCGCTGACCCGCGAGTTGCAGGAAAGCTGCCTGGCCGATTACGAACGCTACGAGTTCCACCGTGTCGTCCAGGCGCTGCAAACGTTCTGCTCGGAAGACCTCGGCGGCTTCTACCTCGATATCCTGAAGGACCGCCTGTACACCACGGCGCCGGATTCGCGCGCCCGGCGCTCGGCGCAATCGGCGCTCTGGCACATCCTGCAGGCCTTCACCCGGCTGATGGCGCCGATTCTGGCGTTCACCGCCGAGGAAATCTGGCAGGTGCTGACCGGCAACGCTGATGATTCCTTGATGTTCCAGGTCTGGCATGAGCTGCCGAAGCCGGAAGGCGAGGGCGATCTGCTGGCCAAATGGGCGCTGGTGCGCACGGCGCGCGCCGACGTGACGAAGGCGCTGGAAGCCCAGCGCGAAGCCGGCAAGATCGGCTCGGCTCTGCAGGCGGCCGTCGAAATCCGCTGTGATGGCGAAAGGTTCGCTGCGCTGGCGTCGTTGGGCGACGATTTGAAATTCGTGCTGATTTGCTCGTCGACCGCAGTCATCAAGGACGAAAGCGAACAGGTCGTCGCCACGCCGCTCGACCATGCCAAGTGCGAACGCTGCTGGCATGTGCGCGCCGATGTCGGCACCAGCGCCGAACATTCCGGCCTTTGCGGGCGTTGCGTCAGCAACCTGTACGGCGAGGGCGAGGCGCGCGACTGTGCCTAGGGTGGGGCGCTGGTATGGCCTGGCCGGGCTGATCGTCATTCTTGACCAACTGAGCAAGTGGTTGGTGTTATCCCGTATCGAGTTTGGCCAGACGATCTACGTGGCGCCGTTCTGGAACTGGGTGCTCACGTTCAACCCCGGGGCGGCTTTCAGCTTCCTGGCCGATCAGCCCGGCTGGCAACGCTGGCTGTTCACGGTGCTGGCGCTGGTGGTTTCCGGCTGGATCGCCTTCGAACTGCGTCGTCACCCCGAACAGAAACTGCTCTCGCTCGCGCTGGCGCTGATCATGGGCGGCGCGCTGGGCAACGTCATCGACCGCGTGCGCTTCGGCGCGGTCGTCGATTTCATTCAATGGCATGCCGCCGGCTACTACTGGCCGGCCTTCAACGTCGCCGACTCCGCGATCACCGTCGGCGCGATTTTGCTGTTTTTTTCGACGTTGACCGCAACCGACAAGAAAGAGATTCCCCGATGAGCGCAACCGTCCGTTCCGACAGCTACCTGACTCTGCATTACCGCATCACCGCGCTCGACGGCGAGGAGTTCCTGTCCACCTTCGACATGAGTCCCGCCACCCTGCAGATGGGCAGCGGCCAGCTGGCCGAAAACCTCGAAAGCGTTCTGATCGGCCTGCCGGCGCAGGAACATTTGGTCTTCGAACTGGAACCGGAGGAAGCCTTCGGCCAGCACAACCCGCGCCTCGTCGAGCGCATCGCCCGCAACGGCCTGCCGGCCGACATGGAACTCAAGGAAAACTCCGTCGTCGAATTCACCGCGCCGAACGGCGGCACCTTCGCCGGCTTCCTGCGCGAACTGGACGCTACGCACGCGCTCTTCGACTTCAACCACCCGATGGCGGGCAAGACCATCCGCTTCGAGGTGAAAATCATCGGAATCATGTGATGCAAATCCTCCTCGCCAACCCCCGCGGCTTCTGTGCCGGCGTCGAACGCGCGATCGCCATCGTCGAGCGCGCGCTGGAAAAGTTCGGCGCGCCGATCTATGTGCGTCACGAGGTCGTCCACAACAAGTTCGTCTGCGACGACCTGCGCGCCAAGGGGGCGGTATTCATCGAGGAACTCAGCGAGGTGCCGGCCGGCAGCACGGTGATCTTCAGCGCCCACGGGGTTTCCAGGGCGGTGCGCGACGAGGCCGAACAGCGCGGGCTAAAGGTTTTCGACGCGACCTGTCCGCTGGTCACCAAGGTGCACGTCGAAGTCGGCAAGATGCGCAACCAGGCGCGGGAAGTGGTGATGATAGGGCACAAGGGGCATCCCGAGGTTGAAGGGACCATGGGGCAGAGCAGCGACGGCATGTACCTCGTCGAGACCCCGGAAGACGCCAGAAGCCTCAAGGTCGGCACCCCGGAAAAACTCTCTTTCGTCACCCAGACCACGCTTTCCGTCGACGATGCCTCGCTCGTCATCGCCGCCCTGAGGGAGCACTTTCCCGAAGTCCAGGGTCCGAAGAAGGACGACATCTGCTACGCGACCCAGAATCGTCAGGATGCCGTCAAGTCGCTGGCCGGGCAGTGCGATCTGGTCATCGTTGTCGGCAGCCCCAACAGTTCCAATTCCCGGCGCCTGCGGGAAGTCGCGATTGCCCGTGGCGTCGATGGCTACCTGATCGACGGCCCGGAAGAAATCGATCCCGCATGGCTCGCAGGCAGGCGGCGGATCGGAGTCACCGCCGGCGCCTCGGCCCCGGAAATCCTCGTCAAACGGGTGGTCGACCGCATCAGCTTCCTGACCGGCGCTGAAGTGTCGCAGGCGATTGGCGTCGAGGAAGGCGTTTCATTTCCGTTGCCGAAAGAACTCGCCTCCCCCAGCGGATTACGGGCGGAAGAAAAGTAATGCTGGCACAGCCAGGAATGAAAATTGTCAATTCAAATGACAATCACCCTAAACGATGTACGTTGAACGAAACGCCGACCAGGCCCCCCGCCAACTCGCCCACCGGTACCCGATCGTTGCCATCACCGGCCCCCGCCAATCGGGCAAGACAACACTTGTCCGCCACCTGATGACTGAGACGCCTACACCACACTTGAAGATCTCGATCAGCGTGAATTTGCCCTCACGGATCCCCGTGGCTTTCTCGGGCAATATCCCGACGGTGCCGTCTTGGATGAAATCCACCGCGCGCCGTTACTTCTTTCATACCTCCAAACCTTGGTCGATAGCGACAGCAGGAAAGGGTTATTCATTCTCACTGGATCCCAACCGATCAGTCTGCGCGATCACCTCGCTCAAACCCTAGCCGGGCGTGTCGGTCTTCTCGAACTCCTGCCGTTATCATTGACTGAGATCAGCTACAAACGAGCCCATCACTCTGGCCGCAGATTGCGGCATCACCCATAACACCGCCAGGGAATGGATTTCGGTGCTGGAAGCCAGCTACATCATCTACCTGCTTCAGCCCTACCATCAGAATTTCGGCAAGCGTCTGGTCAAAACCCCCAAGCTATACTTTCTCGACACCGCGCTGGCAGCGTGGCTGGTCAATATCAAATCTCCCGAGGAACTAGCCCTCGGCAACCTGCGTGGGCCGCTGTTCGAGAATCTGGTGGTCAGCGAAGTGCTCAAATGGCGGCTTAACCGCCGCCAGAACAAGGACATCTACTTCTGGCGCGACAGCAACGGCCAGGAAATCGACCTCCTCATCGAAGAAAACGGCAGTCTGTTGCCGGTCGAATGCAAGGCCGGTCAGACCATCGCCGCCGACTGGTTTGGCGGCATCGAGAAATTTCTCGACGTTACCGGAAGCAATCGGGCCTGGCTGATTTACGGCGGCGATCAAACCCAACAGCGGAAACGGGTTTCAGTCCTTGGCTGGCAAGGGTTGGCAGAGGCAACGGAACTACGAAGCGGCTCGCCGAGGGAGACGGTACGGACCAGAGTTGGCTCCTGACGAGGCGCCCTTCAAAGCCCCCCATTTGCCGCCCGGAATTGGCTGGCGTGACAATGCGGAAACCGGATTTGGCTTCTGAATGAAAAACCCCCCGGTTCATCGAACCGGGGGGTTAGTGACAGACCGCAGGCTGCGTTCGGCTCAGTTGGTTATCTCTCTCCAGGACACGCGGCGAGGGGTTCCACCGGAGGGGCCGAGCGGTACTTTGGGAGTTAGAGTCCCGCCGCCGCCTGATCCGCCAGGGAAGAACCCGGCGCCTCCGCCTCCACCTCCACCGGGGCCAGTACTGCTACCAGACGTACGAATCAGTGCCATGACCGTCCCGTCCGGCAGGCGGATCAGAACAGGGCGTGTCACGATCACGTTGCCCAGGCTGCGCGCGACCACGCCGCCGGACGTAGACACGGGCCCGCCGCTCTTGTAGTCGAGCGTGTAGAACCAGGCGGCGGAAGTATCCGGTCCAGCCTCGCCACAAGGCTCGACGCTGGCGTTATTCGGCGTATTGGTCGTAAAGGCCAGGGTTCCCAATGCCAGTGCGGGATCGGTGTTGGCGCGTTCCCCCGGGGTCAGGAAGTCGACGTACCAGCCGTTGTCGGTTGACCACGTGACACCTGCGGGAGACGTCATCTTGCGAATGCTTTCTCCTGGAATACAGTAGATTCCTTCATTCGTGCACGTCGCGGCAACCAGCGTCTGCGCGACAAAACCGCTGCCATTCGCGCGCGGGTTGCTGTAGGTCGTCGCGTCGAACTTGTCCTTGACCGCGTACATGGTTTGCGACTGAGTGCTGCCGACATCGCTCACACCAAGATAGCTGCCGGTGCCGACATAGACGACCGGCCTTCCATCAACCGTGGTAACCACCGGTTTTGCCGTGATCGGCTGCGTGGCGCCGAGGCCATCCCGGAAGTTCACCAGAAGCTGTGCGTCGTAGCCAGGCGCGCCGATGTCGCCATTGATGTCGAAACGCCAGAGATTGCCGAGCATGTCCCCGCCGTACGCCGCGATGGTCGTGTTGTCCGTATCGGCAGTCGTCGAATGGGCGCTGATCCTCGCCAGCCCGCTGGGGGTGCCGGAATTTCCTGCGCTGGTGCTTATTGTCCGGATCAAGGCGCCACTATACGCGTCGAGGACGAACAGGCGGCCAACGCCATCCGGATTGTTGTAACCGGATGACACCAGGACCACCCATCGGCCGGTCTTCAGCTTCGTGATGCGCGGATTGCCGTAGGAGTAGCCCATGTTGGCGTTGGTGAATTCCCAAAGCAGCGCCGGATTCGCCGGATCGGTGATGTCGAGGGCGTAATAGCCCCTCCCGCCCCGGTTGAGGCCGCCGACAAGAATGGTCCTCCACTGGGCGCCGGAACAGGGTGTGGTAGGTGTGCTCGGGCAAACATCGCCGACCTCCGGGCTCCCATCGACGTAGTACTGGTGATTCTGGCCGTAATTCGGATCAGCCAGTCGATGGAGTTGCGGAAGCACCAACTCCGGGACGTAGGCCCACAATTCCTTCCCGGTTTCGGCATTGAACGCATGCAGCATGCCGTCGTTGCTGGCGACATAGACCGCACTGGCGCGCGTGGTAATCAGGGTCGACGACTTGTAGTCGCTGTATCCGGGATCGGTGTACTCGAACATGGGCGTCTTGACGTAGCGCGCCTCCGAAGAAACGATATCGCCCAGCACGTGCTTGCGCGTACGGAAGAAGGTGCCTTCATTGCTGCGGTCGCCTCTCAGGAAGTTGACCAGCGCCTCGCCGGCCGCTCCGCCGGTTGCCACGGTCGTGTTGTCCTGAGCCGTGCTGTTCAGGCAGGAGCCGGTGCCGGCCGGCGTGCAGAACTGGGAAAGACCCGTTGCCGGCGGCCCTGCGACATAGCCGATGGCGGGCTTGGTGAAGTAGGCCCTCTGCGTTGCGCTCAGGCCACTCCAGTCAAAGCTGGCAAAGCCGCTGCTGCCCCTGGTGTAGATGGTTCGCGGGACATAGGGGCTGATCGTGTTGGTCGTATCCACTGCGCCAAAGCTGGTGCCTGACGTATAGGCGCTGGTGACGTCGTAACAGACCCCGTTCCTCGTGAACGTGCTGCCCGCTGCATAGGTGGCGCCGGCTGCCCAGGGCGTCGAGCAGGCCGTTGGCGCTCCGGCGACATAGGCCGCGTTCGTGTTGGCCGTATCGGAAATTCCAAACGTATCGCCTGAGGTATAGGCATTGATGACGTAGCGGCAGATCGCGGGCGTGCCCTGAGAGAAGATGCTGCCGACCGCATAGGCGGTGTTGGGCGCCCAGGCGGTCGAACAGGACGCTGGCGAATAAGTCACTCTGGACGAGTTGTCGGTGTCGACCGTCGAGAAGGTGGCGCCCGCGACATAGTCGGTGGTCACCAGATAGCAGGCATCCCCGTAGCGATAGACATCCCCGGCGACATAGGCCCTGCCCGTCGTCCAGGATGTCGTGGCGCAATCGAGCATGGCGCTCGCCGACCAGTCCACCGCCGGGGAGAGAGCCCTGGTGGCAATGTCGAAGCGCTGGCGGTAGAGATCGCCATACCAGTCGACCGACTTGTAGTAGGAACTGAAGACGTAATTGTCGCCGGCGCTGATGTTCGGGTTGCTGCTCGCCGCCGCCGCCGAGGTGCCCGGCCGCGGCGTATCGACGATGGTGCCCAGGGTGCTGGCCAGGCCGCTCGCCAGCGAGGTCGGGTCGGTCGCGCTGAAATAGGAGCCGCGACCGTTGATTGCCGCATGCCACAGGTCGTCGATATTGGCCGGGTTGTCCGCCGAGGGGGTGGGCCACACGCACCGGCTACCAGCGGCCATCCAGCCACATATCCCGTTGGCCGGATCGGCGGTGACCTCGTTCCTCACCGAAGCGAAGTCTCCGGTCGTGTCGGTCCAGTACGTCGGCGAAAAGAGCATCTTCCCCTGCGCGCCCAGGCCGAGGGTGAAGGTCGTCATGTGCTGCGTCGTTGCCACGTCGCGGCCATTGGGTACCAGGTCGTTTTCGCAGAGATCGTTCGGTGTGGTCGACGGGGCGATCGTCGGCCCGGTGCAGGTGCCGGTTGCGTTCGGGGCGCTTGCCGTCGGACTGCGCAGGTCGGTCCTGTAGTAGTAGGCCGCGACATCGGCCAGCGTGTCGCTGACGTAACCGCCGCTGGCGACGCTCTGGCACTCGACCGCGGTGCCGACGGTGTAATTGGGGCCCGCCGACTGGGCGACCGGGGTGCACGAGGCCACATTCCCCCATGAGGACCAACTGCCATAGCGACAGGTTGCCCTGGTGCCCGAGGCGCTGTAGTCCGTTTCCTCCGTGCACGTCGTGGCATTTGTCCAGGTCGAGTTGGTGTATGTGGGGTTCCGGTACACCGTTGCATTGGTGTAATCATTCGCGACATAGGCCGGCGTGATGGTGGGCGTTGCTGCCGCCGCTGCCCAAGAATACTGGCAGGCGGTGCCGCTACCGTCTGGGTTGGTGCCAGGCGTGCAACTGGCCGCATTTGTCCATGACGAAGTGTTGATCGTCTGGCATTCAATCGCGCTTTCCCATGCCGGCCCTGCCGTACCAGTATTGTCTTGCGGGTTCGCGGTACAACTCGACACGTTGCCCCAGGCCGACCAGGTTCCTGAATACCGGCACGCGGAAGTGGCACCAGGGGCGCAACTGCTCACGTTGGTCCAAGCGGCCCCTTGAAGCCATGCGCACTGCCTTTGGTTTTGCCCGGAGTTGTCAACCGTGCAACCGCTGCCAATGCTGCCCCAGTTGGTCCAGGTTGAACCCCAGTCGGAACTCGTTCGCGTAACGCGGTTGGAGTTGCCGGTGTTGGTGGCCCCTACCGTCCTCGATTGGAGTTGCTGTGTGCGTGACTGCAACTGCGTCGCCCGCGACTGCAGCGTTCCCCTTTCCGCCCACTGGGTTTCGGTGCTCGACTGCAAGCGGCTGGTGCGTTGCTGCGGGACCGCCGTGCCGCCGTCGTTGTAGGGGGCCGGCCAGGCGCCATCCTGATCGCCGACGCGCGTCGAGCCATCGAGCATGTAGCCGGCGCCCTGGTTCCAGAAACCATCGGTGGACAGGATGGTGTAGTTTTGCTGGCAGGAATACTGCAGCGGATCGACCACGTTGACGCCGTTCAAGGTCGAGGAGTTCAGGTTTCCGGCGTAGAGGCGACCGGCGGTGGACAATGCCGTGCGCAGAGGCGTGCCGCTGTATGGGTAGGCGGCAAAAAGCCTGTTGTACCAGTTGTTCTTGTGGGCGGTCCTGAATTCGTCGAGATTCACGAAATCCGAACCGGTATTGTTGTTGATGGACATCAGGCCGACGCGGAAGCGGGAAGTGCCGGCGGCGATGTCGGCCGGCTTGTCGATCTGGGCAAAGGCCCGGCTCGCCGCAGTCTTCATCAACTGCATGCGCGTGCGGTAATACGCATACCAGTTGGCATAGTTGGTCTTTTCCTCGGTATAGGTGCAGGTAGATGCGGCGCAGTCGGTACGGCCGGGCGCCTTGGTCGCGGAGCCGGGATAGGGATAACTGGTGATGAAGGGAGTAATCGTGTGGCGCAGGTTTTCGCCCGGAATGGTGCTCGAACTTTGGTTCGGGTTCGGGTTCGTATCCCGCCAGTACGGCAGGGGGATATTGCTTCGGGCGAATGCGCTGATCGCGAGTGTCGTGCCGCTGCTGGCTGCCGCCGGTGTCGCGCTGGTCGCTCCCGGCGCGTAAATGGTGACCGTCGAACCATTGGTCGTCGCCGAATAACCGACCGTGGTGCAGTTGCTGCCGCTCGGCACGACATTGGAGCAGGCATTGATGGCGTCGCGGATTCGGTTGGCGACGATGCCGTTTGTGGATGAGGGGGCGGTCGCAGCGTTCATGATCTGCAAGCCGCCGACGGTAATTCCGCTGACTACGGCCGAACTGGATCCGGAAACCGCAATCGTTGCGATACGCGGAGCCGGCATCCGCGGATACATTCGCGACGCATCCCAGGTGGCGCGACATGTCGTGTCGGTCAGGGCGGCGGTCGTGCACCAGCGCATCAGCGCCGGATATGGATAGGCGGTGGACGGCGCTGTCTGGGTCGCGCATGTCCGCAGGTTCGGCTGGTCGCAATACTGTCCGGGGATGGTGACATAAGCGTAGACCCCGCCGCTCAGATTGCTGGTATTGGTGCTCTGGACGCCGTAGCCGTCGTTCCTCACCGCGACCCAGTTGACGCCGCCGGTCGCTGCCGACGTCCCGGTCATCGAGGGATAGGTCGTCGCATTCACGCTGCCGTCCGCGTTGTAGTGAACCGGCGGCAGGTAACGGACGGCCGGGTTGTAGGCGATGCCGTTGAAGGCGCTGTTGTAGCGCATGTAGGGCGGCATGTAGTTATCGACGTTGGCGTAGTTGGTCGGACGATACTGGTCGTTGTAGTCATCGAACCACGTTGCCTGGTCCGGCATCGCGTCCCAGTCCATACTGCCGGAATCGTCGAGGACGAACAGGATGTTCGGCTTGACGTCGACCGAGGACGGCGCGTAGTACGTGCTCAGCGGTAGGGTCGACAGATCCGTCAGCGCCGCGTGCGCGCTCATGGTCATGGCCAGGGCGGATGCCAGAATGCTGCTCCGGTTGAGGAATGAATGGGTGTTCATGGCAAACTCCTGATCGATCTGTGAGTCGCGGACTGCGCTGGGGCAAGGGGGGAGGGGATCACAGCGTCACCGTCGACTGGACGAAGCTGACAGTATTGCGCGGACCGACGATGCGTACGGTGATCCGGTAATAAATCGCCGACGACGAGGTGAGGGCCTTCTCGCCGGCCTCTTCACCGGAGCCGCTGGCAACCGAGGACACGGTCGACGCCGTGCAATTGGCGCCCCCGCTGGGGCTACCCGCGCTGGCGCAAAGGCGGTCGATGATGTATGAAACCGTGTTTCCGGAGGCGTCAGCCGCCAGGGTTCTGATGCGGTTTGCCGGCAAGGTCGCCCAGTAGGCCTCCCAGGTCTGCCCGGCCGCCGGGCTGCGCGCTGCATTGTTGCCGTCGGCCGAATAGCCTTGGGTGGTCTGGTCGGTGTGCAGGAACGTGCCAACATTGTTGGCATTAAGGAAGGCAAATGCCGCTTCGACCCCGGTATCGCCGGAATGCGTTGCCGCCTGCTTGAAGGCGAGATTGCCGGCGATCAGGTTGGTGAGATCGACCGAACGGATCATTGCGATCCCGGCGATCGTCATCGCGACCAGGATGATCAGCGCGACGATCAATACGATTCCTGACTGCGCGCGCGGCGTGCTGGTTCGATCTTGCATGATGATGGCGTTGTTCAGCATCCCGAGACTACTCCCATCCAGGCGACGTTGCGAATCGGTACCACGGTCTCGAACACCCTATAGCGATACCTCTGCCACAAGGCATCGGGGGTTCCGTCGGGGTTCGTCGGGGTGCCGATCGGAACCGCGGTGGGATTGGTGGGAGCGACGTTCGAGACTGTCGAACCTGTCCACACCGGTGCGGCAAGGGTGACATTTTCCTTTTCGAACTGGGCGCTGCGCGCCACCAGGGCCAGACGGATCGCCGGAGTCCGCGCCCATTGACAGGCGTTCACCGGTGTTGTCTGGGTGTAGGTGTCCACCGTGCCATCCATCGGTGGTCCCGATGTGTCTTGCCCGTATTGGACGCGCAGGCTGGCGATGTTTTCGGCGACGAGCCGCCATATGGCCGGGTTGGCCAGCGTCGCTGCCGTGGCGTCGCCGCAATTGGCGGCCATGTAGTCGCAGACCACCAGATTTCCGTTGCGCACCGCATAGGCGAGGAACCTGGGGGTGGCTCCCAGATTGAACAGCCCGGTACCCGCGGCGGAAGTCGACAGTTGCACGACCGAGGCATTCACCGCCTGAACCGTGCCGAGCACCAGCGTCGCGCCGCAGGCTGCCGGCGCCGCAATCACCCGGTCGCCGACCCGCAACATGGTGGTGCCGATGAGGGTATAGGTCGTACCGCTCTGGCTCAGGACGTTGTACCCTTCCGGTTGATCATTGCCGAGGCCGTAGGAGACCAGCAGGGTGTCGGTGTTGGGGTCGCCGGCGGGAATCACCGCCGGGTTGATGATGACGGGAGCCAGCGGCACCGGTGCGCCGAATGGCAATTGCAGATTGCAGCCGAGCAGGCGTGTCAGCGCAAAACCGTAGCCGCTCTGGCCAATGTTGCGCTGCATGCCGTCGAGGGCGATCACGGCGCTGTTCTGCGCGTCGCTGCCGGCATTGGCCGTACGCTTGCGCTCCTCGGAGACCGCGAAGACCTGCATCATGACAATGATGGCCAGCAGGCCGATCACCATGCCGACCATGATCTCGATCAGACTGAAGCCGGACTCGCCGGAACGCTGATCACGGAGCCTTGTTTTCACGTCGATTTCCTCTACCTGATCTGGGCAATGGCGACATACTGATGGGGCGCGGTACCGGCCGGTTCGTTGGGGGCATTCCAGAAGACCGTTATCGTGGCGATCCCCTGCCCGTCGATGGCGACCGTCGGGGGATTGGCGGCGACGCCGGGGAGAATGCCGCCGACCCTGGCAAGCCAGTTGTTATAGGCGGCGCCCCCGGGGCTATTGAAGTTCCCCTGGAGGGTGGCCGTTGTCCGGTCGCTGACCCACATCTGCCCGATGACCTCGTTCGCCAGCAAGGCCGCCTCGCTACGGTACCTGGCATCGGTCGATTGCTTGACCGCGGCGGCCTGCAGGCCGACGAGCGCGAGGATGCCCAGCGAAAAGATCAGAATCGCCAGCAGCGCCTCGAGGAGAATCACGCCGGATTGCTGACTAGCGCAATGATGTCGGGAATTCATGTCAACACCCCTGGGGATCACCGGCGGCGCGCGCCGGGTCGCACATGCGAATCTGGCCGCCGGCCGCGACCGTCACGCGCATGCAGCGCATCGGCCCG
>ERZ724526.827-NODE-827-length-17171-cov-5.660376_pt1 | contig 17171 bp, 17 predicted proteins | sample MGYA00376059_ERZ724526 | MGnify/ENA primary metagenome ERZ724526 (study PRJEB28724, sample SAMN07190883) | activated sludge metagenome | isolation source: activated sludge of sewage treatment plant in Hong Hong | place: Hong Kong | collected 2016-03-17 ...
CCAACCCCTCTGACCTGCATTATTCAAAATTGCACTTCAAACTTGAATCCGCCTTTTTTAATTGAGACGACTCTAGGCTAATACAATATACCCATTAGCCTAGAACCTAATTATATCTAAATTACTACAATATCAGTATTTGATATGTTAAGTCCGATCCCAACAGTTGCTATAATCTGAGCGGAACCAGCTCCATTTGCATCAGCATCATACAGCAACTGACCTTTAGCACTATTATAAATAATGAAATCATTCGTATCTGATGCTTGAGTCCCAACTAAAAATTGATCTGTTGCAAGGGTGCCAGTAGCTGCCAATGCTTTGAATACAGTTTTGTCAAGTTGGATTGTGTCATCAAGCACGTTAAAATCTGTTATTTTGTCAATGTGATTGATTGTTGTAAATCTGAAAATATCGCTGCCTGCTCCCCCAGTTAAAACATTGTTACCTGTTTTTCCATCTAGTGTATCGTTACCATTGCCACCTTTGAGTTGATTGATTGCAGAATTCCCAATAATCACATTATTGCCAAAATTTCCAATACCATTGATGGAAGATGATCCGGTTAGAGTAAGATTCTCGACATAAGTTGGGAGCGTGTAGGTTACACTGCTACTAATTTTATCAGCTCCTGCGTTCAATCCTTCCGTAACAATATCGCCAATATCGTCAACAACGTAGTTATCATTTCCTAAACCACCAATTAATATATCCGAGTAGCCACCCCCATTAATTAAGTCGTTACCAGCACCACCTTCAATTGTATTGCTATTAAAATCACCAGTTAAGGTATCGTTATATTGGCTACCTTGCACATTCTCGATTTCTTGTAAAAAATCAACACCAACTCCCCCTGTAGCAATGCCCATAGCAAGATCAACCGTAACAGCAGATTCTGCGTCGTTATAGCTGACCCAGTCAATACCTTTGCTACCATATAAATTATCGTCACCGAGGCCTCCGGAAAGCCAATCATCGCCCCAATTCCCGTCTAGTGTATTATTTTCAGCGTTGCCAATTAAAGTATCATTCCAAGAACTTCCCATAATGGCTTCTATTTCACTTAGCATATCTACACCACTTTCGCTAGATGCAATGCCAGTATTAAGATCTACTTTGGTTGATTCTTCGAAGTATGCCCAATCTAAGCCCTTTCCCCCAACAAGAACATCATCGCCCCATCCGCCAGTCAGTTGATCATCACCATTTCCTCCTTTCAATGTATCATTGTCAAAGTCACCATATAATTGATCGCTTCCATTATCACCCAATAGTAAATCATTACCGTAACTACCAAATAAACTATCATCACCTAGATTCCCTGATAAAGTATCATTTCCGTCATAGCCATCTAATTTGTTATGGTTAATATCACCGAGAATCGTATCGTTAAAAGTACTACCTATAATGCCTTCAATACCTTTTAAAACATCATTTCCTTCCCCTCCAGATGCAGTGCCATTGGCGAGATTAATCACTACAGCTGAGGAAGATCCCAAATAAAAAACTTGGTCAAAACCAAACCCATCTCCTCCAATAATAATGTCGCTGCCTTTGCCACCGGTCATTTCGTCATTACTTTCACTGCTACCGATTAACGTATCGTTACCTTCACCACCGTCTAAAAAATTATGATACCCACTCCCACTCACTAGCGAATCGTCACCCTCACCACCGTTTAAAGAATTATGATATCCATTCCCACTCACTAGCGAATCATTTCCTTTGCCACCAGATAGAGAATAAACATCAGCATTTCCACCGATTAGGCTGTCGCTAAAGTTACTACCAATGACAGATTCGATACTATCTAATGTATCATTGCCATCCCCCCCAGAAGCAGTACCCAAAGCGAGATTAACCGTTACTTTAGCTGATGCATTGGAATAATCTGCAGTATCAAACCCATCTCCACCCATTAATACATCATTACCTTTGTTACCAATTAAAGTATTAAAATTCTCATCACCAACTAAAGTATCGTTGAATTGACTACCTGCGATTCCTTCTATTCCCAATAACGTATCATTACCATCGCCCCCTGAAGCTGTTCCACTGAGAAGACTAACTTTAACAGCTGAGATTGCGCTATCATAGCGAGCAAAATCAAAACCAAATCCGTCGCCACCTATTAAAATATCATTTCCTCGTTTGCCAATCAGTTCATCCGATTCGTTGTCTGTTCCAACAAGTGTATCGCTTCCGTCTGTGCCAATATATGTAGCCATCGCTATATCTCCATTAGATTAATTATGATTTCTAATTAGTACTTCCCAGTAAAGTTTTAATTTTTATAAATGATAAAAAATTCACCTCCAAAAAAGGTTAATCGTCAAGTAGTTACTTAGAATCATTTAATGTAATATCTCTTTTCAGTATGCGTTTCGATAGGCGAGCAATAATTGGGTTTGCTCGAAAATCTTCTTCAACTAACCCATTTTCGTAGCAATCCAACCATTCACGTGATTTTGGATGACAAAAATGCTTCTTCTTGAAACCTTCTCGTAAAAATCCAATAGCTTCGGTACTTCTCTGAGAATGGGTATTATTAGCTAATACTAGCGAAGTTAATTTCTGTAGCCCGATTTGATTAAAAGCAAAATCGAAAATGAGTAAGATGACAACGCTTGAAGCAAATTGTCGATCACTCTCATTAGGAAATCCCATGAGCAATTCTGCGCGTCGATGAGCAATTTGAATATCAACTAAGCTGACTAATCCAATTGGCTTTAAATTTTCACAATACGGTGAGCTTGGTTCATCTTGATCAATCGCCTGACTCTTTTTGATAATTCGATGCGTCGCTCTGAATTGAGCAACCGGAAATTTGTTATGTTTCAGAGCATCAAGGATAGCTTCATTACGCTGATTTTTTCGTCCCATTGGTAAAAATTGCTCCATGAAATCATTATTTTCATAGCATTGCTGTAAAAATTGAAAATCGTTTGTTTCAGGGATCAATAGATGAATCCTATTGCTAATTAGGGGTAAATTCCATCGCCCGTCTACAATAAACAATCGATCTAAAAGTCCTGGATGATTCTGAAAATCAGCCAAGGCAAGTTGAATGAGATCATGCGCATACTGAAAGTTTTTTTGTCTAAAGAATTCATCAATTGCTTTAGTCCAGGAAGCCAAACTCGGTTTGATAGATTTATTACTATTTAACGCGATAAATTCATGCATAAAAATAAGGATTACTTATTTGACAAATTATTCGTCATAGGATAACTATATTAATATGAATGATACATGAATAAGGTTAAATAAAATAATATCGCTGAGAATCTTGAAAGCGATGGTAGGAGGTGATTTAGTATCTGATTAGATAATTTATATGGAATTACAGTAGAGCAAATTTATACTCTAACGCATCAAATATCAGCGGCTTTGCCGGTATGATTTTTGACTTAACAAATAATGGGAAATCTTGGCTTAAATTTCATCAAAAGCGTTTTTAATCCAGTTGATTTCATGCGTTAGCTGTCCGGTAATTAGCACGACATCAAACCGACAAGGTGGAATTTTTTTTAGGTTGGCTAAATAATGATTTGCAGTCAGTATGAGTTTATGTTGTTTCGATTCAGTAATGCTATGAATAGCACCTCCAAACGAAGCGTGAGTGCGCATTTTGACTTCAATAAAAACAAGCATTGTTTGATCGCGCATGATCAAATCGATTTCACCATAGCGACAACGATAGTTTCTTTCAATAAGGACTAAATGTTGTTGTTGCAAATAATGTGCAGCCAAATCTTCAGCTTCGCTACCATTCATATTCAGTCAGAAACGATCCCATTAGCGTACTTTTGCTTTCTAAAGCAAACGAGTGTGTGCGACAATTTACCGATATTAAACAGCGTCAGTAAACAGAGTCAATGCAGCAGAATAACGGTACATTATATGTAGTGGCAACACCGATTGGTAATTTGCGTGATATTAGCTTACGTGCACTGGATATATTTGCTCTAGTTGACCGGATTGCAGCTGAGCATGCGGATTTGACCCGACATTTATTGTCGCATCATGGTATCAAAACACCTTTGATGACGCTGCATCAACATAATGAACATTTGGCGGTTGAAAAAATAGCTAATTTGCTTGCAAATAATCAAGATGTTGCATTGGTAACGGATGCAGGTACACCCTGTATTTCTGATCCAGGCGCGATGTTGGTTCATGCAATGCGTGCTTTAGGACATAAGGTTGTTCCGATTCCAGGTGCAAATGCAGCAATTTGTGCCTTATCGGCATCGGGTATTCGATCAACCTCTTTTTTTTTCTATGGTTTCCTACCCGTAAAATCAGGTGAACGCCAACGCTGCCTGGCTTCATTAACTCAATTACTGTCTTGTACGCTGATTTTTTATGAAGCACCACATCGTATCGTTGATTGTATCAACGATATGATCGCTGTCTTCGGCGTGCATCGGCAAATTACCCTTGCTAGGGAGTTAACAAAGGTATTTGAAACGTTTCATACCGATAATTTAGGGAATACCTTGCAATGGCTATTGGCAGATGAAAATCAACAAAAAGGGGAATTTGTATTGCTATTGCCCCCTTTTCTTGAGGAAAATGAGCATGGCCTTTCCAGAGATGCACAGCATACAGTACAAGTATTAATGAAGGAATTACCGTTAAAGCAAGCAGTGCAGCTTGCGGTATCGATTACGGGTGAGAAAAAGAAAAGCCTCTATGCGTATGCTTTGTCGATTAAGAATGACTAACATGACTTGATTAGATTAATCTAAAAAATTTATGTCTCAAACGATCACGATTACCCAACCGGATGACTGGCATCTCCATTTGCGCGATGGCAAGCAAATGCAGTGCGTATTGCCTGATTCAGCGATCCGGTTTGCTCGAGCGGTTATTATGCCAAACCTTAAGCCACCGATTATAACCACTGATCAAGCAATTCAATATCGCTCGCGGATCATTGAATCATTACCAAATGCATTGCGTAGTCATTTTAATCCACTCATGACACTTTATCTTACTGATAATACTTCCCCACAAGAAGTAGTAAAGGCTAAAAAGAGTGGTATGGTGCATGCCGTGAAGCTTTATCCGGCAGGTGCTACAACAAATTCAGATGCAGGTGTTACCGATCTTTCAAGATGCTTTGCTACGCTAGCGTCTATGGAGCAACTTGGGCTGCCATTATTAGTGCATGGTGAAGTAACCGATCCTGCTGTGGATATTTTTGACCGGGAATCGGTATTTATTGATCGTGTATTAACCCCTTTGATTCGACGTTTTCCAGTACTACGCATTGTTTTAGAGCATATTACAACAAGCGAAGCGGTTGAATTTATCCGCAGCACACCTAACCACATCGCAGCAACTATCACGGCACATCATTTGTTATTTAATCGTAATGCAATTTTTACCAGTGGCATTCGGCCACATTACTACTGTTTACCGATTTTAAAGCGTGAGAAACATCGGCAGTCACTTGTCGCAGCAGCGATTAGTGGTTCCCCAAAATTTTTCTTAGGTACCGATAGTGCACCGCATTCAATCGCAAATAAAGAAAGTAATTGTGGCTGTGCAGGAATCTATTCTGCACATGCGGGAATCGAATTTTATGTTGAAGCATTTGATCGGGCTGGTGCCCTAGACAAACTTGAAGCTTTTGCGAGTTTTCATGGTGCAGATTTTTATCAGCTACCGAGAAACGAACATCAAATAACGTTGATTAAGCAAGATTGGATAATACCTGCGCAAATTCGTTTTGGTGATGAACAATTGATTCCCCTAATGGCGGGTGAAAAGCTTTCCTGGAAACTGAGTAATCATTTTTTAGCGTGGTAGGCCACGTAAATCATAATAAGCACCTAATTTATCAGATTATTTAGCATTTTCTGCGGTGAACTAATTCCTAATACAGATTGTCTTTTAGTTGATAGGTCGTACACGATCGTTTCCTGAAAAAAGGTATACTTTCAAATTCTGTTTGAAAACGAGTTTAGAAAAGGATCAATATCTTAATGTTTAGGAAACAAGAAGTATGAGTGATCGCGAAATCGATCAACAGCTCGTGGAGCGTGTTCAGCAAGGTGATAAAAGGGCGTTTGATTTATTAGTCGTCAAGTATCAGCGCAAATTGGCTCGACTATTGTCACAGCTCATTCGCGATCCTGTAGAAGTCGAGGATATTGCCCAAGAGACTTTTATTAAAGCGTATCGTGCACTGCCTTCATTTCGCGGTGATAGCGCTTTTTATACTTGGTTATACCGAATTGGAATTAATACAGCAAAAAATTTTCTTGTGTCACAGGGTAGAAAAGTACCGACGATTGAAGGTAATTTTGATAATGAGGATGCTGAAAATTTTGAGGAAGCGGCTAAGTATAAAGAAGTTAGTACACCCGAAAGTGAACTAATGAGTAAACAAGTTGCCCAAACGGTTAATAAAACGCTGGATTCCCTACCCGAGGAGCTAAGGACTGCAATTGTACTGCGGGAAATTGAGGGGTTAAGCTATGAAGATATTGCATTAATGATGGGATGTCCGATCGGAACAGTGCGTTCACGTATCTTCCGCGCACGTGAAGCAATTGCTGAGAAATTACGTCCCTTACTAGGGACGAGTAAAGATAAAAGATGGTGATGGAGAGAATATGATGAAAGAAAAAATGTCTGAGCTGATGGATGGTGAACTAGATCATCGCAATGTAGATTCCGTGTTTACAGAATTTAAGAGAAATGATGAACTAATCAAGGATTGGGAAACATACCATATGATTAGTGATGCGATTAAACGACCTGCTTCGTTTCAATCATTTGATATTGCTGATAAAGTTAGAAAACAACTCAATCATGAGCCTATTATTTTTGTGCCGAATGCATCGAAAGTCGCAAAGCATAAACTCTATACCCTTTCGGCAGCTGCCTCGGTAGCAGTTTTAGTAGGTAGCTGGTTGATGCTACAGATAGAAAATGTTCAACCCGTTACAACCGTTGCTGAAAAAGCCAAAGAAAGAATTCTAGTTTCTCAATCTCCTGCATCTCAGCCAACTCCAACATTTACTTACACACTTCCATCTTTGGAATACCATTATTTTCATCATCAGCCTCAACCATTAGCTCGAAAAGTTTTTTTACCTAATGGCGCGATGTATGGTCCTTTGACAAGTGAATATCAAGCCCCAGAAGCTGGAAATTCAAGATAGTAAGGATCCCTGAGTGAGCGGCATTGAAATATCAGTGCTGTTACTTTTTCTTTAAGATAGAATCTAAGTAGATAGATTTCTAGTCATTTTATTTATATTTTACAGCGCTACCCTTAAACTAATTAGTAACTTTAACTTGATTCAAAATAGCAGAGATTTATGCAAAAATTTTTACTGAGTTTATTGTTTGTTACTTCAATTGGAATTGTAAATGCAAAAGAATTGCCTGATTTCACAGGGCTCGTTGAGCAGTATGGAGCGGCGGTTGTTAATATTAGTACAATCCAAACGCAGCAGATATCTGGGGGTCAGATTTTCCCTGATATTCCTAATCTACCTGAAGATTCCCCTTTTTATGATTTTTTTCGCAGGCATATGCAACCGTTTTCTGCGCCTAGAAAATTTGAATCGCGCTCCTTGGGTTCAGGGTTTGTTATCAGTAAGGATGGTTATATCTTAACGAATGCACATGTCGTTGAATCAGCAAATGAGATTACAGTAAAACTTAATGATAAGCGTGAATTTAACGCACAAGTAATTGGTACTGATCGTAAAACGGATATTGCATTGATTAAAATCGATGCAAAAGATTTACCAGTTGTGACGCAAGGGGATCCTGAAAATCTAAAAGTAGGGGAATGGGTTATTGCGATCGGTTCTCCGTTTGGATTCGAAAATAGTGTAACAGCGGGTATCGTTAGTGCAAAGGGGAGATCGCTCGCGCAAGAAAATTATGTGCCTTTTATTCAAACCGATGTTGCAATTAATCCGGGTAATTCAGGTGGTCCCCTTTTTAATATGAAAGGGGAAGTCGTTGGTATCAACTCACAGATCTATAGTCGTACGGGTGGTTTTATGGGATTGTCTTTTGCTATTCCAATCAATGTAGCGACTGAAATTGCTGATCAGTTAAAAGAACATGGAAAAGTATCGCGTGGAAAAATTGGCGTTATGATTCAGGAAGTTACTGAGGAGTTAGCTGAATCATTTGGTTTGTCGAAAGCGACCGGCGCGTTGGTTGTATCGATTGAAAAAGGAGGGCCAGCGGATAAAGCAGGAATAGAAGTTCGGGACATTATTCTCGAATTTAATGGGAAACCAATTGCAAATTCTAGTGATCTTCCTCGTATCGTTGGTAATACAAAGCCAAAATCAGAAGTGACAACGCAAGTTTGGCGTAAAGGTTCAACTCAGTCGCTTACGGTTCTTGTCGGTGAAATGCCTATTGAAGATAAGAGTGAACGCATTCAGAAACAAGGTAAAGTGCCTGATAAAGCCAATCGACTTGGCCTTTCTTTAAGCGAATTAACAGATAAGCTAAAAAAACAACTGGGCGTGGAGGGTGGATTACTTGTTGAAGAAGTTCAACCGGGAACGGCTAGTAGGGTTGGTATACGCGCTGGAGATATTATTCTCGGATTGAATAGTCAAGACATTAAAACAGTTAAGCAATTTAACCAAATGCTAGATAAAATTAGCAAGGGGAAAAATATTGCGTTATTGATTAAACGCGGTGATATGACCACATTTATTACCATGAAGCTTGATAATTAATCTTAATTTCAAATTTAAAGAAAACATCTGTGGATCAACCTAATTTAATCGTTTATGTAAGAGAAGCATGCCATTTATGTCAGGAAATGGTTGCGCTATTACACCAATATCAGCAGAAGACTGCATTTAAATTGGAAATCATCGATATCGATGATGATCCTCGGTTGGTCCAGCAATACAATGAACTTATTCCAGTACTAATCAGTGCAGATAATCAACAAAGCGAGATTTGTCACCATCATCTTGATATTACTGCATTAGATGCTTATTTCAATAAAATTAGGTAGAATCCACTTCGCTGATTAATTTCAACGAGATTGTGTAAGTAAGCATAAACATGGTAAAGCTTAACTTACACGCATCAACAACAACTCAACTAAAATAAGCTTTTTTCTTCCCGGATGCGAAACATTCGTAATTTTTCCATTATTGCGCATATTGATCATGGTAAATCCACATTAGCGGACCGAATCATTCAATATTGTGGTGGTCTTTCGGAACGTGAAATGGAAGATCAAGTTCTCGATTCGATGGATCTTGAGCGGGAGCGTGGCATTACCATTAAAGCGCAGACAGTAGCGCTAAAATATGTGGGTCGTGATGGTCAGGCTTATTTATTGAATTTAATTGATACACCAGGGCATGTCGATTTCTCTTATGAAGTATCCCGATCATTGGCAGCGTGTGAAGGGGCCTTGCTCGTTGTAGATGCTTCACAGGGTGTTGAAGCTCAAACAGTAGCGAATTGCTACACGGCAATTGAACAAGGTGTTGAGGTCTTGCCTGTTTTAAACAAAATCGATCTACCTGCAGCAGATCCTGATCGAGTCATATCTGAGATTGAAGATATTATCGGTATCGATGCTAAGCATGCTCTAAGGGTGAGTGCTAAAACGGGTGAAGGCATTCAAGATATGCTTGAAGCGATCATTGATCGAATTCCTGAACCGCAGGGAGATAGCAGTGCTCCCCTCAAAGCGCTGATTATTGACTCTTGGTTTGATAATTATGTAGGCGTTGTTGTTCTCGTTCGCGTAGTGGATGGTGTTCTTAAACCTGGGGACAAAATTATGCTAATGGCGACTCGAGCTACACAATTATGTGAGCAAGTGGGTGTATTCCTACCCAAAGCAGAGCATCGTGATGCGCTGAGTGCAGGAGAAGTTGGTTATGTTATTTCTGGAATCAAAGAATTAAAATCAGCAAAAGTAGGGGATACTATAACGCTAGTCGATTCTCCGGCGAATGAACCTTTAACTGGATTTAAAGAAATCAAGCCCCAGGTTTTTGCAGGTCTTTATCCTGTCGAATCCAATCAATATGAAGCATTGCGGGCTGCGCTAGAGAAATTGCAATTGAATGACTCTTCATTGCAGTATGAACCTGAAACATCCCAAGCATTAGGCTTTGGATTTCGTTGTGGTTTTCTAGGCTTACTGCACTTAGACATTGTGCAAGAGCGGTTAGAACGTGAATATGATATGGACCTCATTACAACGGCTCCGACTGTTATTTATCAGGTATTGATGCGCGATGGGTCAGAGATCGAGATCGAAAATCCTTCCAAAATGCCGGATCTTTCAAAAATTGCGGAAATTAGAGAACCCATCATTACAACGACTATTCTTGTACCTGAAGAATATGTTGGCACTGTAATGTTACTATGCAATGGTAAGCGAGGCGTTCAGCGGAATATGCAGTACATGGGCAGGCAAGTAATGCTGGTTTATGAAATGCCTTTAAATGAAGTAGTTATGGATTTTTTTGACAAATTAAAATCCGTTAGCCGAGGTTACGCATCTCTTGATTACGAATTTAAGGAATTTCGTGCATCCGATTTAGTAAAGCTCGATATATTGATTAATGCTGAGAAAGTTGATGCATTATCACTTATAGTCCATCGTTCAAGTAGCCAGTATCGGGGCCGCGAGTTAGCGCAAAAAATGCGTGAACTCATACCGCGTCAAATGTTTGATATTGCTGTACAAGCAGCAATTGGCGCACATGTCATTGCTAGAGAAAATATCAAAGCGTTACGCAAGAATGTATTAGCAAAATGTTACGGTGGGGATATTACACGGAAGCGCAAGCTACTTGAAAAACAAAAAGCGGGTAAGAAACGCATGAAACGTGTAGGTAACGTAGAAATCCCTCAATCGGCCTTTTTAGCAATTTTACAGGTTGATAAATAGCTGATTGCCACAAAATATGCGATTTACAAGTTAAAATATGCCAATATTGAATAACGTGATTATCTTGTAATGCAGTCCGAATCATCATTTTTTGATTTTAACGATAAATGAACTTTCCCTTAGTGCTTCTTATCCTCTTGGTCATAACGGGTACGATATGGCTAATTGATTTTTTTATACTTAAACATAAACGTACGGTCGATTCAGCTGAACCCTGGTGGATCGAGTATCCTAAAAGTTTTTTTCCGATTATTTTGATTGTATTTTGCCTTCGCTCATTTTTAGTCGAACCATTTAAAATCCCATCAGGTTCTATGATTCCGACGCTGTTGGTGGGCGATTTTATTTTAGTAAACAAATATATTTATGGTATTCGCTTACCGGTAATTAATCAGAAGATAATTGATATTGATTTGCCGAAGCGCGGTGAAGTATTGGTGTTTAGGTTTCCAGAGGATACTTCGATAGATTATATTAAGCGTGTCATCGGTGTTCCTGGGGACACTGTTACGTATCGAAATAAGCAATTGAGTATCAATGGTACTCCCCTAAAATTAGAACAAGATGGGGATTATAAGTATATTGAATCAGGACTTGCGTTTATCTATGCACAGCGATTTAAAGAAATCAATGGAACAGGTAGTTACAGTATCATTATCAATCATGATATTCCTCCCTTACATTTATCAGCCGTTCATTCTTTTCCTTATCGAGATAATTGCGTATTTGATCGCACTGGCTTTACTTGCAATGTGCCTGAAGGAAATTATTTTACGTTGGGTGATAATCGGGATGGCAGCAGTGATAGTCGATATTGGGGATTCGTACCGGAGAAAAATATCGTTGGGAAAGCATTTCTAGTTTGGTGGAATTTTAGTGATCTCAGTAGAATTGGGCTTTCGATTGAATAATAAAGTTAATTATTAATTGAAATGAGGAGTTATATGTATCCTTCAACATCGAGAAAGCAGCAAGGAATTAGCTTATCGGGATTAATGATTTGGTCATTTGTATTGATTTTAGTATCTATTGTCGGGATGAAATTAATCCCTGCGTATATCGAAAATGCAACGATTAAACGTACCTTACTTGCAGTCGCTACTGAGTCTAATTTAAGAACGAATAATGAGGAAATTCGTCAATCTTTTAATAGAAGAGCGAGTATCGATAATATTAAAGCGATTAACGGACAAGATATTATTATCGATAAGAAGAGTGATAAAGTTGTACTGAGCGCGAGCTACTCTGTGAAAATTCCATTGTTCGCCAATGTTTCGTTATACATTGATTTTACTGCTGCAAGTAATCAATGATTTTAACGTCTTCTCCTAATACGTCCCCTAAATTATCTGAAAAAACAAGATTCAATCTTTTTTTTGAAACCATTGGTTACTCATTCAAAGAGTTAACCTTACTGCGGGAAGCTTTGACACATCGAAGTTTTGGATTGCCCAATAATGAACGGTTGGAGTTTCTGGGGGATAGCGTATTGAATTGTGCTATATCGGGATTACTTTTTAAAAAATTTCCTACGATCACTGAGGGAGATTTGTCGAGAATCCGGTCAAATCTTGTAAATCAGAGTACACTTTTTAATTTAGCATTATCCATTGGAATCGCTGATTTGATCCGCTTAGGAGAGGGGGAAAAGAAAAGCGGTGGTAACAATCGACCTTCTATTTTAGCAAATGCGCTCGAGGCTATCCTTGGTGCTGTTTTTCTTGAAAGCGGCTTCAAAAAAACTGAAACATGTATTAAAAAGATATATGCACCTTTATTACAAACACTAGAATTCGATGCAATTGATAAAGATGCTAAAACAACGTTACAAGAACATATGCAAAGTTTAAAACTTGATTTACCGGAATATATCGTGCTTGCGGTAAGTGGTTTGGCGCATCGCCAGAAATTTATGGTTGAATGTGTGATTGCCAAGCTCAATATAAGAGTTGTGGGTGAAGGAACCAGTCGTCGCAGAGCTGAGCAGGATGCGGCAAGGCAAGCTTACGCGCTAGCAACACAATCGGGTTGATTGACAGCGACTAATCTGATTTAGTCTAGCAATAACCTTCTAAGAAAACGATATATAAACAGCCTATATACCCAATTAATGAACAACTCACCTCAATTTAGGACTGGTTATGTTGCGATTATTGGTAAACCGAATGTAGGTAAGTCCACATTACTTAATTTTTTGATCCAACAAAAAATTAGTATCACCTCTAAAAAAGTTCAAACGACGCGCCATCGTATCAAAGGGATTCTAACGGATCAGCAATCACAATTTATTTTTGTAGATACTCCAGGTTATCAGGTTCGCTATTCGAATAAATTAAATACTATAATGAACAAAATAGTGATTCAGAGCATCAATGAGGTCGATGTTGTGTTGTTCGTCATTGAAGCGATCAATTTTGATAGTAATGATGAGTTGATATTGCGTCAGTTACCTGCCAATAAACCTGTTATATTGGTAATTAATAAAATCGATCAATTGAGCGATAAATCAAAACTTCTACCTTTTCTTGCTCAAATTTCAACAAAACATCCATTTACCGAAATGGTTCCGATCAGTGCGATCAAAAAAATGCAATTGACTCAGCTGCTCGGAGCAGTTAGAGCCTATCTTCCTGAAAATCCTCCCTTATTTGGTGAAGATGAAATATGCGATCGTAACGAACGTTTTCTAGCTGCTGAAATGATAAGAGAAAAGTTGTTTCGATTAATGGGAGATGAAATTCCATATTCAGCGAGTGTTTCGATCGATCGATTCGAGCAGCTAACCCATATTCGAAAAATTTATGCTTGTATTTTGGTTGATAAAACTAGTCAAAAAATAATGATCATTGGGCAAGGTGGCGAAAAATTGAAGCAGATTGCATCACTAGCTCGAAAAGATATGGAAAAATTATTTGGAAGCAAAGTTTATTTAGAAGTTTGGGTGAAAGTGAAAGCAGGTTGGGCCAATGACGCAAAAACGTTAAATGGGCTAGGGTATGAAGGCTAATTTAGCTATTTTAATAATAGGACTAAATCTTAAATGGTTACACTAGGTGTTAATATCGATCATGTCGCAACCTTGCGGCAGGCAAGGAAAACAATTTATCCAAGCCCAGTCATGGCTGCGTTGATAGCTGAATCAGCGGGTGCTGATGCCATTACTCTCCATTTAAGGGAAGATCGACGTCATATCCAAGAATATGATGTTGAAACATTACGGCAGCAACTTAAAATTCGTATGAATTTAGAGTGCGCGATTACTGAAGAGATGGTTACTTTTGCATGTCAAATTAAGCCCCATGATGTATGTTTAGTGCCTGAACGACGTGAAGAATTGACTACGGAAGGGGGATTAGATGTTGTTCGGTATTTTAAGCAAGTCAAAACAGCTTGTAGCCGATTAGCGGATGCTGGAATCTTTGTTTCATTGTTTATTGATGCCGAATTGGACCAAATCGAAACAGCAGCTAAAGCAGGCGCACCTGCAATTGAGATTCATACGGGACCCTATGCCGATGCTAAAGATTCTGACGATCAGCAAGTCGAATTAGAGAAAATCTGTGCGGCGGTAGCGTATGGTAATCGTCTCAAGCTAAAGGTAAATGCCGGGCATGGTTTACATTATGAAAATACCCGTCCTATCGCAGCCATCGAAGGTATTTCAGAATTGAATATTGGCCATGCGATTGTATCGCATGCCTTATTTGTAGGCTTTGAACAAGCTGTGAAGCAAATGAAAACATTAATTCAGGAAGCAAGCCAATGATCTATGGCATAGGCACAGATCTTGTAAAACCTTCTCGTATAACACGATCTCTCGAGAAATATGGAGAACGTTTTGCTAGACGCTTATTATCTGAATGGGAGTGGCAGGATTACGTCAATAATAATCAGCCCGCCCTATTTCTAGCTAAACGCTTTGCTGCGAAAGAGGCGCTGTCAAAAGCGATGGGGACGGGTCTGCGCCCCCCAGTTACGCTTACGAATATAGCAATTGCCCATGATTCGTTAGGTAAACCTTATTTTGAATTTCACCCAGAGTTGGCTACGTTAATTAAAAATGAGGGAATCACGCATCATCATTTATCGATTAGCGATGAGTTGAATCTAGCAACCGCTTTTGTGATACTGGAAAGATAAATATGTCACTTGGTCCTCTGATGCTTGACATTGGAAGCACGCAATTGACCCAAGCAGAGATTACGAGATTAAAGCACCCTTTAACTGGTGGAGTTATTCTTTTTGCGCGTAATTTTGAATCGAGTAAACAATTAATAGAACTGACTGCAGAGATTCGCTCAATAAGAAATCCACAGCTATTGATTGCGGTTGATCATGAAGGGGGCAGAGTACAGCGATTCCAGAAAGAGTTTACGCGATTACCGGCCATGCATGAGCTTGGAAAAATATGGAATCATCGTCCACAACAAGCGAAGCACTTGGCAAAACAGATTGGGTTTGTGATGTCTGCTGAATTGTCCGCTTGTGGTATTGATTTTAGCTTTACACCGGTACTCGATGTAGATCATGGACAGAGTAGTGTTATCGGTGATCGTGCATTTCATCGGTCATCTTCTGCTATTGCTGAGTTGGCACATAGTTTAATGATCGGTTTAAAACTGAATGGTATGTCTGCTGTTGGAAAACATTTTCCGGGTCATGGATTTATCAAAGCAGATACTCATCTTGAACTTGCCATTGATCACCGAATTTACCAAGATATCGCGATGGAAGACCTCATCCCCTTTAAACAGCTCATTGATTTTGGGATCACGGGAATGATGGCAGCACACGTCGTTTATCCTAATGTTGATAAACATCCAGCAGGATTTTCCAGCTATTGGTTAAAAACTATTTTACGCAATGAATTGGGATTTGAAGGGTGTATATTTAGCGATGATTTGAGTATGAAAGGTACGGAAGGTTATGGCAATATCGTTGATCGTACTCGAATATCCCTAGAAGCGGGTTGTGATATGGTATTGGTATGTAATGACTCTTTATCCTGCGATTTGCTGCTAGACCAATTAAAATGGGAAACGTCGGCGATCAGTCTTGCCCGATTAGCCCGTATGCGTGGCCGATCTCATGCTTCTTCACTGATCAAATTACATGAGGAAGCCAGCTTTGTTCAGGCTGTAAACGAAATAGATCAAATTGGCAAAGATAACTTAGAACTAAGCTTTACTTAAAAGATATTTCAAACACTTTAAACCTAATCGTTTTTAATTTATAAAAAGAAATCATGGCTAAATTATTCGATGTCGCTGTTATCGGTGCAGGACCGGGTGGGTACGTTGCTGCAATTCGCTGTGCTCAACTTGGACTGAATACAGTATGTATTGATGAATGGAAAAATAGCGAAGGAACGCCGAGTTTGGGGGGAACTTGCCTTAATGTGGGTTGTATTCCATCCAAAGCGTTATTGGAATCTTCGGAGAATTTTGAACGTGCTGCTAAAAAGTTTGGCGAGCATGGAATCAAATTAGAAAACCTTTCCATCGATGTACCAGCAATGATTGCCCGTAAGAATAAAATTGTAAAAGCATTTACCAGTGGAATAGCAATGCTTTTCAAAAAAAATAAAATCACCTCGATGCATGGCCGGGGAATGTTACTTGATCGCCAGAACGAGAATCAATTATGGAATATCCAAGTAAGCAATGGCGATCAAAGTGAAGTGGTCCAAGCTGAGTTTGTTATATTAGCGACCGGATCAACCCCCCGACCTTTTCCACTGGTCGAGATTGATAATGATAAAGTGTTAGACAATGTCGGTGCACTTGCTTTATCTGAGGTACCTAAGCGTCTTGGGGTGATTGGTGCCGGTGTTATCGGATTGGAAATGGGAAGCGTCTGGCGTCGTTTAGGTGCAGAAGTTACGATTCTCGAAGCACAACCTGGTTTTTTGTTGAGTGCCGATGAGTCAGTTGCTAAAGAAGCGCAAAAGGTTTTCACCCGTGAATTGGGCTTGGTGATTCAGACTGGGGTTGATATCAACTCAATTAAACAAAATAAACAACAAATTTCTATAGCCTATACAGATTCAAATAAAGAATCACAGAAACTCGAGGTTGACAAACTCGTAGTCGCAATTGGTAGAGTGCCAAATTCTAAGGGCTTAGCCAGTGATGGCAACGGTTTATCTGTGAATGATCAGGGTTTTATCGAGGTTGATGTGCATTGTCGTACGAATTTGCCTAATATTTTTGCGGTAGGCGATGTCGGAGTACACCAGCGCCCA
>ERZ724526.828-NODE-828-length-17164-cov-6.869893_pt1 | contig 17164 bp, 16 predicted proteins | sample MGYA00376059_ERZ724526 | MGnify/ENA primary metagenome ERZ724526 (study PRJEB28724, sample SAMN07190883) | activated sludge metagenome | isolation source: activated sludge of sewage treatment plant in Hong Hong | place: Hong Kong | collected 2016-03-17 ...
AAGAAGAACCAGGAAAAGCACAAACCGACCATCGGCAAGGAAGAAGTCGCCTATGTCGTGTCGAAAATGACCGGCATTCCGCTCTTCAAGCTGGAAGAGGAAGAATCCAATAAACTGCTCCGCATGGAAGAATTCCTCCACAAGCGGGTCATCGGGCAGAACGAAGCCATCTCGGCGGTCGCGCGAGCCATTCGCCGATCCCGGGCCGGACTCAAGGAAGCGAAGAAGCCTATCGGCTCCTTTATCTTCCTCGGACCGACCGGTGTCGGAAAAACCGAACTGGCGCGAACCCTGGCGGAGTTCCTCTTCAATAGTGAAGATGCGCTCATCCGGATCGATATGTCCGAATACCAGGAGAAATTCACCAGTTCGCGGCTCTTCGGAGCCCCTCCCGGTTATGTCGGATATGAAGAAGGCGGCCAGCTGACCGAGAAAGTTCGTCGGCGCCCTTATTCCGTGGTGCTGTTCGACGAAATCGAAAAAGCCCACCCGGACGTGTTCAACGTCCTGTTGCAGGTGTTGGACGACGGCGTCCTCACCGACAGCCTGGGCAGAAAAGTCGACTTCAAGAACACGGTCGTCATCATGACGTCCAACATCGGTACGAAGTTGATTCAAAAGGGCGTCTCGCTCGGTTTCCAGAACGACGAAAAGAGCGGTCAGGCGTTACGCAAGAAGGATGAAGTGATGGGCGAGCTCCGCCGATCCTTCAGCCCGGAATTCCTGAATCGTATCGACGAGATCGTGGTTTTCCACTCGCTCGAGAAGGAACACCTCATCCATATCCTGGATATTCTGCTGCACGAGCTGAATCTCCGCCTCAGCGACAAGAGCGTCAACATCGAGGTGGACGACGAAGTCAAACAGTGGCTGATCAAGGAAGGGTATGAACCGCTGTACGGTGCGCGCCCCATGCGCCGCATCATTCAGCGAGCGATCGGCGACCCGTTGTCCGAGGAGCTCATCAAGGGCCGCTTCAAGGATAACCGGAAGATCAAGGTCGTTCTGCGCGACGGCGCGCCGGCCTTTATTGAACAGGAAGCCATGGCGGGCGTGTAGAACACGACGCGCTTATCACGATAGGATCGATTGGTACTTGAGATCCTGTACGCTACCCGGCAACCCCCGCGGTCCCCAACCGGATCCGGGGGTTGTCGCTTTTCACGGCGGAGACAATTGTTGAATTCATCCAACCCCAAACCGTCTCTCGCCCGAAGGGTGACAGCCACGTGTCCACACCCCCTGGCGCGGTCCTCTGAAGCAAACGAACGGTCAGCTCTTCCAACGCGGCGGTATCAATCTGCCCTATGACTCACGCAGCTTCGGCAACAATCCTCGGTCCCATTCTCGGCATCGAAACCTCCTGTGACGAAACTGCCGCCGCCGTTCTCGATGGAGAGGGACACGTCCTTTCCAACATTATTTCATCTCAACAAGCCGTGCATGAGCGATTCGGCGGAGTGGTGCCGGAACTCGCCTCGCGAGCTCATATCCAGAACATCGACCAGGTGACAGGCCGGGCACTCGAGGAAGCCGGTCTCGGATGGCGCGATCTGCGGGCCATTGCCGTCACTCAGGGGCCAGGGCTGGCAGGCGCCCTTCTGGTCGGCCTCAGTTATGCGAAGTCCACAGCCTATGCCTTGGATATTCCGCTGGTCGGCGTCAGTCACCTCGAGGGGCATATTGCGTCGGCCTGGATCAATCGTCCGGCATTTCCAAGAGACTGCGTAGTCCTCATTGCGTCGGGGGGACATACGCATCTGTTCCACGCGGAAGAGAAGGGTGGATTTCATCTCATGGGACGGACCATCGATGATGCGGCAGGCGAGGCCTTTGATAAGGGGGCGCAGATGCTGGGTCTCGGGTACCCCGGCGGACCGCTCATCGATGCCGCGGCGCGGAAAGGCCGTCCCACAGCCGTGCGATTTCCGCGCTCTCGCGTGAGAACCGGTCAGTTCGATTTTAGTTTCAGCGGACTCAAAACCGCGCTTCTTTATCATTTACAAGGCATGAGCCTGGAGGCCATTGCCGAGCAACAGACCGACCTGGCTGCGGCCTACCAGGAGGCAATCGTGGATGTCCTGGTTCGCCAGGCCTTCGCCGCCGTAGAGCGGGCAGGGGTGTCCGCCCTTGCCGTCGTGGGCGGTGTCTCCGCAAATTCGCGGCTTCGAGCCCGATTGGCCGAGCGAGCCGTCAAGGAAGGCATTGAATTAAGCCTGCCGGCCCTCTCATACTGCACTGACAATGCGGCGATGATTGCCGCTGCGGGACAACGAGCGCTTCTCCAGGGGAATGTCGCGTCATTCGACTGCGAAGCCATGCCGGACTGTGCGCTGCCGGCCTGGTCGGGGAGCGGGGTTGTCCGGCGCACCTCCTAATGTTCTCATCGCAAGGAGCACCGTCATCGCCACGATTCACGGACATGTCAGCGGCCTGAAAGCCAGCCACCTTGCCGCGCTGGAACGATTGTATCGCCGCCGCATCCCTGCCTCTGTAGTCCTCACTGCCGAATTGGCTCGCACAACAACCCAGCTGTCACGTGAAATTCGCCGGCCCATTGGACTCCTGATCACGCGCCGTGGAGCCATTGAGCAAGTCCTGGTGGGGGCAGGCTGTGCACCGACGTTCGAGTCGCTGGCCAAATTCAGGGTCGGATCACATTCATTGCGTGGCCTCAGACTGATCCGCACCCATCTTCATGACGAACCGCTGAGCCAGGATGATCTCACACACTTAGCACTCCTGCGATTGGATCTCATCGGAGCGTTGGGTGTGACCGAGACGGGCGAACCCGGCTTGCTGCATCTCGCGCACCTGCTTCCGCCCAATCAGCAAGGCGAGGTGTGCCGTCTCCTGAAGCCGGTGCCATTCCATGATCTGGAACTGCAACTGGATACCTTCCTCCATACGCTTGAAAGCGACCTCCAGCGATCGGATACGCAGCACACCGTCACCGGAGGCCAGGAATCAGCCATTTTGGTGAGCGCCGCGCCGAAAGGCCATGCCGAACAAGACGAGCATTTAGAAGAGTTGACGGAACTCGCTGAATCAGCCGGCGTACGAGTCCTGGATCGTATTGCGCAACGCACCCATGAGGGGTATGAGCGGTATTTACTCGGCAAGGGCAAATTGAAAGACGTCGTCATGCGGTCGCTGCAGAAGGGCGCCGACCTCATCATCTTCGATCAGGACCTGGCGCCGGCACAGGCCAGAGCGATCTCCGAAGTGACCGACCTGAAAGTCATCGATCGCACCCAGCTCATTCTGGATATTTTTGCCCGGCGCGCGCACACGCGAGAAGGCAAAGTGCAAGTCGAGTTGGCCCAGCTCCGGTACCTGTTGCCGCGGCTCTCAGGGCATGGTACCTCATTGTCACGGCTCGGCGGCGGAATCGGCACACGCGGTCCCGGCGAAACCAAACTGGAAACCGATCGCCGGCGCATCCGCGACCGTATCGCCCATCTCGAGCGCGAGATCGACCACGTGGCTCGCCATCAGGATCAGCGGCGCGCGAGACGTGTCCGGCAGGGGCTCCCGATTCTCTCCATCGTCGGGTATACGAACGCCGGCAAATCGACCCTGCTCAACGCCTTGACCCAGAGTCAGATTTCAGCGCAGGACCGCCTGTTCGAAACGCTGGATACCACCAGCCGCCGCCTGCGTTTTCCGCATGATCGCGAAGTCATTGTGACCGATACGGTAGGGTTTATCCGGGATCTTCCCAAAGATCTGGTCGGTGCCTTTCGCACCACATTGGATGAGCTGCGCGATGCCGACATGCTGCTCCACGTCCTCGATGCCTCCGCATCGAATCTCGACCAGCAGATTGCGGCAGTTGATGCCGTGCTGCAATCGCTCCAATTGGACACGATTCCACGCGTCATGGTGTTAAACAAATGTGATCGACTCTCACCGCGTGAGGCTGATGTCCTCAGCCAACGGTATCATGCCATTGCTATCTCGGCACTGGACCGGGAAACGCTCCGGCCTTTGATCGCACACCTCGAAGCATTGTTGCCGGCCGTTCCCAGCCCCCCTTCGCACGAGGCAGATACCGAGCTGCCACCGCAAGAGCGGGCCCTTGCATCTCACTCGTGACCACTGCACAATTGGCCGCCACAACCCGCGCATCATGAAAGCTGCCACCGCACATCACGTGTCCGCTCAGCCCGACAAACGCCGCTTGGCGCGAATGCTCCGCGCGTTACGGGCCACCGAGCCTGCCCGGAAAGTCGAGTTGGACTATCGCACACCGTGGGAGTTGCTGGTCGCCACTATTCTCTCGGCTCAATGCACCGACCAGCGCGTGAACCAGGTCACCCCGGCGCTCTTTCGCCGGTATCGACGTCCGCAAGACTATGCCGCTGCTGACGCTGCGGAGTTAGAAGCGCTGATTCGGCCGACGGGATTTTTTAAGACGAAGGCCAAGAACCTCATCCACTGTGCAAAAGCCGTGGTCGAAATATTTCATGGCCAGGTTCCGGAAACCATGGAAGCGCTCACGGGACTCCCCGGAGTCGGGCGTAAAACCGCGAACGTTCTGCTGGGGAATGCGTTCGATAAGCCGGCGATCGTGGTCGATACTCACGTGAAACGAGTGGCGGGGCGGTTGCACCTCACTCGCCATACAGATCCCGAAAAAGTCGAAATGGACCTCCAGCAGTTGCTGCCCGCAGCGGAATGGACGGAAGGATCGCAGCGTCTCCTTCTGCATGGGCGATACGTCTGCCTGGCTCGCACCCCGAAATGCGGAAACTGCGCCATCTACACCGATTGTCATTGGGAAGGGAAACTCACACGATGATCCGAAGTATGACCGGATATGGGAAAAAGGATGGCACGTCGCAACAGGCCACCGTCACCGTCGAGATTCGCTCGGTCAACCACCGGTTTCTGGAAGTGGCGGTCAGGGTTCCTCGATCCCTGGCGCAGTTGGAAGATCCCATTCGCAAGGCCGTTCAACAACGCTGCCTCCGCGGAAGAGTCGATGTCTCCGTGTCAGTCCAGACCGCGGGGGGCAGCCTGAAAACCGTCCACATCGATCAGGTACTGGCCAAGCAGTACCATACGGCCCTCAAAAAGCTGCAGAAGACGCTCGGATTGCGGGGCGGGGTGGATCTGTCCATGGTCGCGGGGTTTCGCGACATCGTCTCCCTTACCGATGAACCGGTGGATACCGACCATCTTGGCAAGACCCTGTTGCGCGTCCTCGGCGGAGCCCTGACCGAGCTGGAGAAGATGCGCAAGCGGGAAGGTGAGGCGCTGACGAAAGACCTGACCCTTCACCTGGACGCAATCCGGGAGGCACAGTCCATCGTGGCAAAGAAGGCGCCGGATCTCGCGAAAATCGCCTTTGATCGCATGAAAGCGCGGATCGAGACGCTTCTCCAAAGCGAAGTCCCGGATCCGGCCCGTCTCCAGCAGGAACTGGCGGTGTATGCCGATCGGTCGGACATCTCGGAAGAATTGGTCAGACTTGAGTCACATATGGTACAGTTCGACCAGCAGCTCCGTAGCCAGGAGTCCGTGGGGAAAACGCTGGAATTTCTCCTGCAGGAAATGGGACGCGAAGTGAACACCATCGGCTCGAAAGCCAACGATGCGGAGATTGCCGCGCTGGTCGTCCGCATGAAAGCCGAACTGGAAAAATTGCGCGAACAAGTTCAAAATGTGGAGTAACGTCGGCGCAGCGCCGGCATTGAATCATCTATGAGCACTGCGCCCGTTCCATCTCACGACAAACCGGCTCAAGTACGGCGGGGCATTCTCTTCATCATTTCCGCCCCGTCAGGAAGCGGGAAAACGACGCTGTGCAAACAGATCACGGCCAATGTGCCGGGATTGTGGCATTCCGTTTCCTACACGACCCGTAAGCCGAGGCCGGGTGAAATCGATGGGCAGGATTACCATTTCCTGGACGAAGCGTCGTTCCGGCAGATGATCGATCGGAACGAGTTCGTGGAATGGGCCCATGTCTACGGAAATCTCTACGGAACGCCTCGCAAAGAGCTGACGGAAAAAATGGAGCAGGGCATCGACGTCCTGCTCGAAATCGATGTGCAAGGTGCCCGTTCGGTGAAGAAGAAGTTTGAAGACGGCGTGTACATTTTCATCCTGCCGCCCTCGTTCGATACGTTACGCACCAGGCTCCAAAACCGGGCCGGAGACTCGCCGGAAGAAATTCAACGGCGCCTGCAGAAGGCCAAAGAAGAAGTCTGGAGCTACCGCGAGTATTACTACATCGTCCGCAATGACGACTTGAAACAATCGCTCAAGGAACTGGAAAGCATCTTTCTGGCGGAACGCATCAAGACCAAACGCCTGAACATGACCTGGCTGGAAGAAAAGTTTATTCTCGACAAAGAGGGCAAGCAGGGGAATTCCTCCTCCGCCCCCGCATCAAAGGAGCACATGCATCATGGGTGAAATGTTATCGTTGTTACCGGAATATGCCACCGGCGAATTCGACTCGCGCCACCGGCTGGTGATCGTCGCGGCTCAACGCGCCAAGCAATTGGTCCAAGGGGCCCGCACGACCGCATCCTCCAAGTTCACGAAAGAAACCAGTATCGCACTGGATGAGGTGTTGCGGCACAACGTGAAGTTTTTGGTCGGCAAAGAAGCCCGCGATGCGATCAAGGAATCCAAGCGCGTGAAGGAAGGCGAGACTGAACGCCTAGCCATGATGACCGGAGAAGACGCCAAGGAGATCAAGAAGGAACTCAGCGTCTACGTTGACGATACCGCCAAGCCCGTCGCCGCCCCGGAGGCCGAGGAGTAGTGTCCCTTCGTGCAGACCACCGGCCCTTCACTTTCCGGTGTCCGTCTTGTGCTCGCCGTCACGGGGAGCATTGCTGCCTATAAAGCGGTCAGTCTGTTGCGCCTGCTCCGGCGCGAAGCCGCGACAGTCAACGTGGTGATGACGGCCGGCGCCTGCCGGTTCGTCACCCCGCTGACATTTGAAGTATTGTCCGGCACACATGTGGCGACCGACCTCTTCGAAGCGCACCAGGAGATGCTTCACCTGTCTCTCCCGGAACAGGCGCAGGCCATCGTCATTGCGCCGGCCACCGCCAATTGCCTTGCCAAAGCCGCCCTCGGACTCGCCGACGACCTCCTGTCCACCATGCTCCTTACGACTCAATGTCCGGTGATTTTCGCGCCGGCTATGGACGGGGACATGTGGCAGCATCCCACCGTCGTGGAGCATGTCGCGACCTTGCGCGCACGCGGAGCCATCATCGTGGAACCCGAGGATGGTCCGCTGGCATCCGGCCGACAGGGGCAGGGCAGGTTAGCCGATGAGGAACGAATCCTGGCAGCGGTTCACCACGCCGTTCATCCGCGCCGAGACTGGTCCGGCCGCAAGGTGCTCATCTCAGCCGGCCCGACCCAGGAGGCCATCGATCCCGTACGATTTCTCTCCAACCGGTCATCAGGAAAAATGGGATACGCCCTGGCCGAAGCCGCCAGGGCTCGTGGCGCGGACGTCGTGCTCGTCTCAGGCCCTACCTCGATCCCCGCACCAGCCGGGGTGGAATACTGTCCGGTGATCACAGCTGAAGAGATGCATAAGGCGCTGACAACCCAATTGGATTGGAGCGATACGGTGATCATGGCTGCCGCTGTCGCAGATTTTCGTCCCGCCCGGCCATCCGCACACAAGATCAAGAAGCGGCGCGGTCCGGTCACGCATCTGGATCTCGAAGCGACCGACGATATTCTTTGCGAATTACGTGATCGCCGGACGAGTCAGGTGCTGGTCGGATTTGCCGCAGAAACTGATGATCTCCTTGCCCACGCCAAAGAAAAGCTGCATGCTAAAGGCCTTGATCTGCTGGTCGCGAATGACGTGACCGCGCCAGGGTCGGGGTTCGGATCGGATACCAACCGGGTCTGGTTGCTGGCCCGTGAAGCCGATCCCGAGGAACTCCCGCTGTTATCCAAGCGCGACGTCGCGGACCGGATACTGGATCGAATCCTGACAGTCCATACAGGCCGGTAACTCGAGAGCAACCGGTCGCAGCCGCATCGCAAGGAGTTACCTGTGTCGTCACCACTGCGCATTCCTCCCGCTATCGCCGCAGAGATCGATCGACTGGCCACGGCCGTGGCGAAGGATCCACGATCGAAAGACTTCCTGCCGCTGGCAGATGAATACATCAAGGCGGGCATGTGGCAGGAAGCCGCGGCCGTGCTCGAAGATGGCCTGAAGGTCTATCCAGGATTCGTGACCGCCATGGCGGCCTTGGGCAGGGTCTACGATCAACTGGGACAAGCGGCAAAAGCCAAGGGCATTCTCGAAGAGGTCGTGAAACAACGCCCCGACAATCTTCGGGCACACCGCATTCTCGCCAAGCTCTATCATGCGGAGGGACAGGCCGACTTGGCACTCCGTTCCTGTACAGCCATCCTCAACGCCAATCCCTTCGATGAGGAGGCGTTGGCAGTCAAACGCAGTGTCACCGGCGCGCCGGACGAGCCGCCGCCATCGAAACGCGAGAAGAAGCGCAGCCTCGCGGAAGCACCGGTGGAAAAGATCACGGCAGCGGTCCCACCTGCGCCGGCTCCGGTTGTCCTTGTATCAGAGTCCGCGGCGCCTACCGTGTCGATGCCCGATCCGACGCCTCCCCAGAGCCCCCCATCTCCCGCTGTTCAACATGCAGCCGCAATCGCGCGCCTCGAAGCCTGGCTCAGCACCATCCAGGCTAAACGCCACCCCGCAGCCCGGTGACTGACACACTCACCGGGACTCTTTCAGCGTTTGACCCACCCCTGACAGCCTGTTAGAATGCCGCCGCTGCTGGCATCCCTATCCATTGCAGCCTACTGACAACCGGGGCGCGCGACCGACAGATGCTGCGGCTACTTGTGCTTCATGGTCCCAATCTCAATCTCCTGGGGACGAGGGAACCCTCCGTGTATGGGCAGATGTCATTATCCGACATCGATAAGTCCATTACCCGCCGGAGCGGTGAACTCGGGATTGCGGTGCAGACCAAGCAGTCCAATAGTGAGGGGGAGTTGGTCACCTGGATCCAGAATGCCAGGGGACATTTCGACGGAATCATCATCAATCCGGCCGCATACACGCATACCAGCATTGCGATCCGTGATGCGATTGCCGCCGTCGCCCTGCCGACGGTGGAAGTCCACCTCTCGAACATCCATCAACGGGAGGAGTTTCGCCATCATTCCTTCATTGCCGGCGTTGCCATCGGACAAATCGCCGGTTTCGGCCCGACCGGATACCTGCTGGCGCTGGAGGCATTGACCGTACATCTGGGTGCCAAACGCTCATCGTCACGCACCCGAGCAGACGTGAGAAAGAAACCCGCGGCCTCGCGCCGTTGAACTTGTTGCACTAAGGAGAGTTGTTGTGATTTCGACCGCAGAGTTTCGGAACGGCAGCCCGTTAATGGTAGAGGGACAACCCTTTTATATTGTGGAATTCCAACACGTGAAACCCGGCAAGGGTGGAGCTTTCGTCCGGACGAAGCTGAAAAGCTATCTCTCGGGCAATGTCCTCGACCGGACCTTCCGTTCCGGCGAAAAATTCGACACCCCCGAGATTGAAGAGTGCGATATGCAGTTCCTCTATGCCACGAACGATTCCTATACGTTTATGGATACGGAGACATACGAGCAGTCGACTTACGAAAAGAGTCAGCTCGGCAGCAACGCCGACCTGCTCAAAGAGAACATGATCGCCAAGATCCTGATCTATGAACACAAGCCGATTACGGTCGTGCTGCCGAACTTCATCGAACTGAAAGTCGTCGATGGCGAACCGGGCGTGCGCGGCGATACGGCCTCCGGGGGCAGCAAACCGGTCATTGTGGAAACAGGCGCCACAATCAAGGTGCCGCTGTATCTGGAAATCGGGGAAGTCATTCGCATCGACACCAGAACCCGTGAATTTGTGGAGCGCGTGCGTTGAGCCCATCACGTAAGAAGACCGGAAAAAGCCGGACTGCCGCTAAGCCCATTGTGCTGCCGAGCGCCTTTGCGCCACGAACCTCTGCGGCCGACCAGATGATCTTAAATCCCGACCAGGCCGCGCAGATTCAGCAACTGGCGGATCTGCTGAAACGCAACCATCTGACCGAACTGGAAATCGAGCGTAGCGGGATGCGCATCCGGATTCGGCATGAGCCGGCGGTACGCGCCACGACGACGCATACCGTGGAGGCCGTCCACACCCAATCGGCGACATCCGGCACGGCACCCGCAGCGCAAGCTCGTCCCTCGGCAGAGACAGACGGCCAGGTGACTATTACGTCACCGATCGTCGGCACCTTCTACCGCTCGCCTTCGCCAGACGCAGACCCGTATGTGGAAGAAGGGGACTACGTGAAGAAGGGGCAGGTATTGTGCATCGTTGAAGCCATGAAGCTCATGAACGAAATTGAGTCCGAGGCCGACGGGCGCATCACCAAAATTCTGGCGGAAAGCACCAAACCCGTCGAATATGGACAGCCACTCTTCTTGATAGATCCCAGCGCCACGCCCTAGCCGCAGAGGTCATGGGGATTCGTGACGAGACCCGTCCTGAACGCATCAACCTCATGACGTCTCTTATCTGCGACCGCCTCACGCCGACCGGCAAGGGCCGATGTGAAGGCTGAATGAGCGCGACGAACAGGGGCAGAATGACGCAGACGCACAGCAAGACTCGCATCGGAGTATCTCGTGTTTAAAAAAGTATTGGTTGCCAATCGCGGAGAGATCGCCCTTCGGGTCATCCGGGCTTGTAAGGAGCTCGGCATCAAAACCGTGGCGATTCATTCCGAGGCTGATGCCGCAAGCCTGCACGTACGGGCGGCGGACGAACATGTCTGCGTGGGTCCTCCTGAGGCCGCCCTCAGCTATCGCAACATTCCGAACGTCCTGAGCGCCGCCGAGGTGACCGGTGCCGACGCCATTCATCCCGGTTATGGATTTCTGTCCGAGAACGCGCACTTTGCCGAAGTCTGCGAGTCCATCGGCGTAAAATTCATCGGCCCGACGTCAGAAAACATCGCCTTGATGGGCGACAAGTCCAAAGCACGCGAAGTGGTCGCCAAGAAAGGCCTCCCGGTCACGCCCGGGAGCCCGGGCGAGCTCCGGAGTGAGCAGGATGCGCAGGAGGCGGCCAAAAACATCGGCTTCCCTGTGATCATCAAGGCCTCAGCCGGAGGCGGCGGCCGCGGCATGCGGGTGGTGAACAAGCCGGAAGAATTGACCAGAGCCTTTCAAGCGGCCCAGGCGGAGGCCAAGTCCACCTTCGGCCACGACGGCGTGTACCTCGAACGGTACTTTCTGGAACCCCGGCATATCGAGGTGCAGATCGTCGCGGACAACCGCGGCCATGTCGTCCATCTCGGCGAGCGTGATTGCTCAATCCAACGGCGCCACCAGAAACTCGTCGAAGAAACGCCGTCACCGGCCATCGACGAACGGTTGCGACGCGAAATCGGCCGGACGGCAGTCGAAGCCGTCAAAGCCATCCGCTACTGCAATGTGGGCACGGTGGAGTTTCTGCTCGACAAAGACCGGAACTTCTTCTTCATGGAAGTCAACACACGCATCCAGGTTGAACACCCGATCACGGAGATGGTGACCGGGATCGATCTGGTGAAGGAACAGATCCGCATCGCCTCGGGACTGCCGCTCTCGTTCAAGCAGCCTGACATCAAGCTGAACGGGCATAGCTTCGAATGCCGGATCAATGCCGAAGACCCGGAGAAGTTCACCCCGTGCCCGGGACAGATCACCAAATACTCAGCTCCCGGTGGCTTGGGCATCCGCGTCGACTCAGCCATGGAACCGAACGCGGTGGTGGTGCCGTATTACGACTCCCTCATCGCGAAGTTGATTACCCACGGACGCGACCGCCAGGAAGCGATGGCCCGTATGCGCCGGGCGCTGGACGAGTTCGTGATTGAAGGAATCAAGACCACGATCCCGCTCCATAGGAAGATTTTCAACGATCCGGATTTTCAAAAGGGGCATGTCTCCACGACGTTCCTCGACCGCTTTCTCGCCGGCCAATCCGCGTAACCAGCCTACGATACCAGGGAGCGCGCCACGTCTCAGTCCACTCGACAACTGTGCCTCAAGGGACTGTATCTTATCCTTGATCCCACCGTCAGGCCTGAACGGCCGCTCACGGACGTACTGCGCGTGGCCGCGGCATCGGGAATACGCCTGTTTCAATATCGGGACAAACAGGCTTCGATGAAAGACGCCTATCGGCAGGCACTTGCTCTCCGTCAGGTGGCGACGGAAGTGGGGGCGACACTGATCATCAATGACCGGTGCGATCTGGCATTGGCGGTCAAGGCAGATGGCGTTCACCTAGGGCAGGATGATCTCCCGCTAGCCGACGCACGTCAGATCCTGGGGCCGGAGGCCATCATCGGGCTCTCGACGCATAATGCGAAACAGGTCAGAGAAGCGGTCGCTCTTCAGCCGGACTACATCGGCTTTGGGCCGATCTTCGGGACGACCACCAAGACCGATCATGACCCGGTCGTAGGCCTTGAAGGATTACGCGCAGCACGCACACTCACCACCTTGCCCATCTTCGCCATCGGCGGGATTACGTCTCAGCATGTGACGGACCTCACGGCGGCAGGGGCAGACGGGGTAGCGGTGATCTCGGCCATTCTCAAGGCCCAGGATCTTGAGGCGGCTATCCGGAGCTTCCAGCCGCCGCCTTCCACACAAGCTCGGCCAAGTCACTGATCGGCCGACTGCCGGCCACATTCTCTACAACCTCGGGCCAGGCGCAATCTGCGCGAGTCTGATAGGGGAGCGGGCCGATCAAGGGCATCGAGACTCGATCCCGTAACAATGCTACCGTCGATGCTGCTTGCTCCTGTTCAACGGAGCCTCGTGGTGCCACCGTCTCATTCAACACCAACGCAACGACCGGAATGTTTCGGCGTTCGAGGGCTTCCAATGTCAGCAGCGCGTGGTTGATTCCACCAAGACCGACCCGTCCGACTAACAGGACGGGAAGACGGAGACGGCTGATCAGGTCAGCCATAGCCCAATCGCTGCCCGTCGGCACGAGGAGGCCACCGGCTCCTTCAACGACCACGCATGGGTAACGCGCAGCCAGTTGCTCATACCGTCCAACGATGTCCCCGAGCTCGATGACCCGCCCTTGGGCAGCAGCGGCGGATAAGGGAGCCACCGGCGCAGGGAAACGGTAAGGTGAAACGAGGTCGAGCGAATCCGTCACTTGCGCAGCCGCCATCAACCGAGCGGCGTCGGTGCGATCCGACAAGCCTGCATCCACGCCGGTTTCGACCGGTTTCATGACGCCCACCGAACGGCCCATCCGCACGAGCCTGTTGACCAGCGCCGCAGCCACGAGCGTTTTGCCGACACCCGTGTCGGTACCTGTCACAAACACGCCCGTCGTCCCTATCATGCCTATTCCGTCTCCACGATCGATTAGTAGAGAATCCGGCTATCCAGATTCACGATTTGTCCCGACATGCCCGGAAGCTGCGCGAGGTGACAAATGGTTCGGCTCACATCCTCCAGATTCATCAGACGGCCCAGCACATGATCACTCAGCTGTTCCGTGGAAGGAAAGGCATCACCCGCCAGCGCGGTGGGTTGCCACCCCGGGCAGACGAGATTCACGCGGACATTGTGCGGCCCCCATTCGCGTGCAGCTGTCTGCACAAGCCCGACAAGCCCGGCTTTCGAAGCCGCGTAGGCGGCTTGGCCGCTCGCTCCATGCAATCCGGCATAGGACCCGACCACGATGATAGATCCGCCACCCTGCTTGATCATCAGCGGGGCCACAGCCGTGAGGCACCGATAGGTTCCCGTGAGATTCGTATCGATGATGCGCAACCACTCGTCTTCCGGGCAACGGAGCACGAGATGGCTGGACGCGACGCCGGCATTGCACACCAGCACGTCGAGGCGGTCTTGCCGATCCAGCACAGCATCGATCATCGCCTGAATCTCCAGACCTGACCGTATATCCGCCTGGTAGATGGCGCCCGCTCCTCCGTCTGTGGAAAGCTCGCGCAACGTTTCCTCGGCTGCTTCTTTGTGGCGACCATAGTGCACGCCGACCCAATAGCCGGCGCGGGCAAAGGCCAGGCAAAGAGCGCGGCCGATACCACCGGACCCTCCGGTAACCAGGACGGTTCGGAGTTCGCGAGGAGATGACGCAGATGTCTGTGGTTCTGATTGCACGGCGAGCGATTATGCGAGCCGCGCGGGAAGAAGGCAAGGCAGCAGCCAGCTTGCCGCGGAAGTCCTGGTATGGTACCGTGATTTTTTGACTTGGAGGACAGCCGGAATGGTTCAGAACCTGTTTCGCTCAACCCTGATTGCAGTAGGCATTCTTGGATCCGCGGCCATCCTCGTGGGGCACGATACGGCCTCCGCCACCGAAGCAGGGCAGGCCATCGCCCAATCCGCAGACTATTTTCCCGACACCATCGGCACGCGCTGGCAATATCGTGGCCAGATTTCTGAAGGGCCGCTGCAAACGATCGAGAATAAGTATTTCAGCAACGTCTCCTCGGTCACCGGCACGCGTACCCTGAAGGGCGGCCTGGTCGTCACCGTGTTCCATGACACCAATCCCGGTAACCACGGTCCCTCCGACAGCTTCTACCGGCGCGATGCCGCCGGCGTGGTCTACTATGGATCCGAACCGGGCACGCCGCTGGAGAAGCAGTTGACGCCCTACCAGATCATCCGCTTCCCGATGAAAGTGGCGCAATCGTTTCAGCAGTTCAATCGGACCGACATCGATTTTGGCAGCGATATCGACGGGGACGGCACCAACGAAAAAGTCGACGTCGAGGGACTCTCAACGGTGTTGGGCCAGGAATCGATCACCGTGCCCGCCGGCACCTATCCTGATGCCGTACGCGTGGAAGCGAAGATGACCCTGAAGATCCGGCTATCCTCTGTGGATCGGACGGCGGTCGGCACGGATGTAATGACGGCCTGGTTCGCCAAAGGCGTGGGACTGGTCAAGTATATCGAACGGCAGGAATTGGCCGCGCTGAAGGACGACCGCGGAAACATCACCGACATCACGGAAGAGCTGGAAGAGGTCAGCGTGAAGTCGGCGCCGGGGCTACAGGGTCGGCACGAATCCGCGCCGGAGGGTTTGCTCGCTGACGACACGAGCAACCAGAAATTGTTTCAGGTACTCTTCGCCTCCGGCCTTCGCGCCTACGCCCGATAACCGGTGCCCGCCGAATGGCTGTCGGCTGACCAAGGCGCCCGTAATCGGGCGGTTGATGTACAGATTCCCGACATCGAACGCCTCCCGGGCACGCGCGATGTGCCGGGGACTCCGCGAATAGAGGCCGCCGGTCAGCGCGTAGGCCGTGCCATTGGCGTATTCCAATGCCTGCTCGAACGAGGCGACGCGCATCACGGCCAGGATCGGACCGAAAATTTCTTCCTGCGCCAACCGGTGCACCGGTTCGATATCCGCGATCACTACCGGCCCGACCGAATATCCGGGGCCTTCCGCCGACCGATCCACCAGCACCCGACCTTCACGCCGCCCGATTTCGAGATAGTCCAGAATGCGTTGTTTCGCGCGCGCATCGATCACCGGACCCACTTGAGTTGCGGGATCATCTGCCGCACCGATGCGGAGACTCCTCACCGCATCGGCGAGGCGTTCGAGAAACGCATCGTGAATCGAGTCGACGACAATCACGCGCGAACAGGCCGAACATTTCTGTCCAGCATATCCGCTAAACGATTGCACCACGCCTGTCACGGCCTCATCGAGATCCGCCGTCTCATCAACGATGACCGCGTTTTTCCCGCCCATCTCGGCGATGACCCGCTTCACGAACCGTTGTCCCGGTTGCTGAACTCCCGCGGCCTGCATGATGCCCAACCCCACGTCCTTCGATCCCGTAAAGGCAATCGTTCTTACCGCTGCCGAGACCACCAATTCACGGCCGAGCTCCGGTCCTCCCGGAATGTATTGCAACAGCCCCTTCGGCACCCCGGCATCCAATAGAATACGCGCCAGCTGGTACCCCATGGCCGAGGAGCGCTCAGACGGCTTGAACAGGACTGGGTTGCCTGCAACCAACGCCGCCGCCACCATGCCGGTCGGGATCGCCAGGGGAAAATTCCACGGCGCGATGACCACCGTGACGCCGCGCGAGTTCCACAACACCTCGTTGAGCTCACCGGGATACCGGCCCAAACGAGGCGGGGGATCGAGCCGTGCCATTTCGCCAGCGTAATACTCCAGAAAATCGATCGCCTCCGCAACATCCGCATCGGCCTCCCGCCAGGGCTTGCCTTCTTCGAACACCTCCCAGGCCGCCAGGTCCCATCGTTGATCCCGCATCAGTGAGGCCGCCTTCCGGATCACCGCGACACGATCAGCAACCGGCCGTCTCGTCCAGGACTCCTCAGCAGCCCCGGCAATCTTTGTCAGCGCCGGGACATCGGCAGGCTGATAACTTTGCACCACCGCCACGATCTGCTCGGGGTGACTGGGATTGCGTGTCGCTAGGTCTGGCCCGGTCGGAAGGTGCGCCGCCAGCGTTGACAGGTCGAGACGTTGCCCCAAGTGTTTGCGGCGCCGTTCGATCGCATCGGTCATCGCCGTACGCGCCGGCGCGCGCGAAAAATCGGCAACCGGTTCATTCACAAATTCGGTCGGTGATGTATAGGGGGAAGACTTGTGCTCCACCGGCGATGAATAGGCCGGGTGAGACGGGGCGCCATCAGGCGGCGATAACAACAACGACAGCGGCTGCGACTCGACGTACTCTTTCCGCAGGAAGGATTCGTTCGACGTGTTCTCTAACAAGCGGCGGACGAGATAGGCCATGCCCGGCAACAGTTCGCCGACCGGCGTATATAGCCGGAGGCGCCGCCCGCGATCACTCATCGCATGCTGGAACGGTTCCGCCATTCCGAAGATCATCTGATATTCCCAAGCGACCGGTGGCAGGCCCAGCGCCTCCGCGACCGCTTCGATCACGGCCAGGCTGCGGAGATTGTGCGTGCCGAAGGCCGGCCTGATCAGATGCGATTGTTCCAGCAACAGACGAACCAGCGATTCATAATTCACGTCAGTCTGGGACTTCTGTTCGAACAGCGGCATCGGCCAACCACGCTGACGATACCGGATGGCGTCGGAATCCCAGTA